>Ga0334890_1000799_pt1 | contig 50405 bp, 49 predicted proteins | sample GraSluR1_MG_3_FD_207220 | JGI IMG/M metagenome (GOLD analysis project Ga0334890, IMG submission 207220) | Sludge microbial communities from methane-producing bioreactor in Wageningen University, Netherlands - Granular Sludge_31_08-R1 | ecosystem: Engineered > Bioreactor > Anaerobic >... | reverse complement strand
CCTCTAAGCAAAGCGAAGGTGGGGGATGAATTGCGGAACATTTGTTCTTTTTATGGTATAATATACCTATGAAAACTTATAAATTCAGACTTTATCCAACTAAATCACAAGCTGAAAAACTGGCAGATACGCTTAAATCCTGCCGGGTCTTATATAACTGCGCTTTAGAACAGCGTAAAATAGCTTACCGGCAGTTTGGCATATCTATTCGCAGGTTAAACCAGCAAGCTGAGTTATTAGAGATTAAGGAATGCTTTCCTGAATACAAAGGAATTCATTCACAAGTATTGCAGGAAGTTATTCTTCGAGTTGATAAGTCTTTTCAAAACTTCTTTCGTAGGGTTAAATCTGGTAATAACCCTGGCTATCCACGTTTCAAAGGGCACGGCTGGTATGATTCTTTTACCTACCCGCAATCTGGGTTTAGCTTATCAGCCAATAAAAAAGGCTACCAACGAGTGAAGCTCTCGAAGATAGGCAATATCAGAGTAAAGCTCCATCGTGCGGTACAGGGTAAAATAAAAACCTGTCTTATTAAGCGAGAGGTAGATAAGTGGTATGTCTGCTTCTCCTGCAAGGTTGAACCCAAGATACTGCCTAAAACCGGTAAGGCCGTTGGTATTGATGTCGGCTTAGAGAAATTTGCCGCGCTATCAGATGGCACCCTAATTGAAAATCCACGGTTTTTTAGAGAATCTGAAGCTAAACTAAAGCGAGAACAGCGTAAGTTATCTCGCAAACAGAAAGGTTCCAATTCTCGTAAGAAGCAAAAGATTAAATTAGCCAAGATACACCGTAAGATAAAAAACCAAAGAAAAGACTTTTTGCAAAAGTTAAGTACTTGGTTAATCCGTAACTACGATACTATTGCTTTAGAGAATCTACAGATATCTAATATGCTAAAGAATCACAATTTAGCAAAATCAATTTCTGATGCTTCGTGGAGTATGTTTGCCGAATATCTTTCCTACAAGGCTGAGAGTGCCGGTAGAAAAGTGATATTCGTGAACCCACGAAATACAAGTCAAATCTGCTCAAATTGCGGCGTGATAGTTAAGAAAACCTTAGCCACAAGGACGCATAGGTGTTCTTGCGGCCTTATCTTAGACCGTGATCTTAACGCCGCTATAAATATTTTGAGGCGGGGAACCCGCCCAGGTGGAGCCACGGCGGTAGCCGGGCTATGAAACCAGAAGCCCCCACTTCTTAACGAAGTGTAAGTGGGGGTAGTTCACCCTGGCCATTAATAGTAGGCTCAGTAGAACCGATTGGCAATATTACTGTTGTATTACCCTTAACTGCTGTAGCTGTTTGAGTATCCTGGCTCCAAGTTACTGTGGCTCCCATAGCTTCGAAGATGCTGCGTAACGGTACCAATGTCCGATCATCTTCTATGATAGGTTGGGTATCAGAAAATAAAAGCTGTTTCCCATCAAAGATTACTGTTGGAGCAGCCAATAATGGTGCTGTGAAAGCAAAGCAAAACAACACAAGTAAAGACAAAATCCAGCATTTACGCATTTTATAACACCCCTTTTATGTTTTATTAATATCTATTATAGCAGTATTTGCTTGGTTTCCATTAATATCGTGGACACAAAAGCGTTTTGCTCTTGCCAAAGAGGTTTTGTTGGAATGCGTTCACCTCAAATTTGCAGGAGTTAGATGCGAAACATAGAAAGAATATATATATTCGTTTATAGGCTTAATATCAAAAAAAGTAATCGAATTTGAAAGCAAGGAGGAATCTGTTAATGGCCAAAATACAATCTGTAGAACCAAATATAGCTGATTTGGTAAATGGCTGGCTGAAAAACTACAAACTAGATTATAAACTTGAACACGAAAGCTTAAATGGAGAAATTGATAAAGCATTAAATGAGTATGCCTCTAAAAGCGGTGGAAGAGGAGGAAATAGGCCAGATGTCAAACTCTTGCTGCAAGATGAAGCGTTAAATTACTATCCCATTTTAATCGAATATAAAGGCCATAAAGATAAATTAATCAAATTAGATGCCAATGATCAAGTTGCGAACAAAACAAGTAAGAATGAACCACATTATGCTAACATAAATACTTATGCAGTTAATGGTGCAGTACATTATGCGAACGCAATTTTACACTATACAAGTTACACTAATGTTATCGCAATCGGTGTGACAGGCTATAAAGCTGTAGATGGGAGCTTAAAGCATTCTATTGGTGTTTATCTTGTTTCAAGGGATAATTTAGGAATTGGTCAAGAAGTTGATCAATATACAGATCTCTCATTTCTGAAAAAAGATAATTTTGATAGTTTTATTCAAAAAGTTAAAGAGCTATCTTTAACGCAAGAAGAGTTGGAGGAACTGAGAGAGCAAAGAGAAAAAGAAATCAATGCAAGCCTGGTAAAGCTTAATAATGATATTTATAAGGATGAAAAGGGTCTAAGTGAGACAGATAGAGTTTATTTAGTAGCCGCTTCAATTATTTCAACTTTAGGAGTCCCTGGAAAAGTGCGCCCTCTTGAAAAGGAAGAATTGTCATCTTCTACAGAAGAAGGCAGTAGGGACGGAGATATTATTGTTAGAAAAATTAATGCTTTCTTGAATCATAAAGACCTTCCGACAACGAAAAAAGAATTAATTGTTAGAACATTAAAAAACACATTGCTTTCAGACAATATTAACAGACCTATTAACGGTGAAAGTCAGCTTAGACGAGTTTTTGTCAAAATAGTGGATGATTTAGGTATTTACTATAAAATTGGGTTGACCACAGATTTCACAGGGAAGTTATTTAATGAAATGTATTCATGGTTAGGCTTTACTCAGGATAAACTTAATGACGTTGTTTTGACACCATCTTATGTAGCAAATTTTTTAGTTAAGCTTGCTAGGGTGGATATGAACAGTTATGTCTGGGATTTTGCAACCGGCAGCGCCGGACTTCTTGTTGCAGCAATGAATGAAATGCTTAATGATGCAAGGGATAAAATAAAGTCACCCGAAGAATATGAACGAAAGAGTGCGAAAATAAAAGCAGAACAGTTATTAGGGCTAGAGGTTCTTCCAAATATTTATATGTTAGCTATACTAAATATGATTTTAATGGGAGATGGTAGCTCTAATATTATTAACCAGGATTCGCTAAGAGATTTTGACGGTAATTATAGCCATAAAGAAACAGAAAGTAAATTCCCGGCAACAGCTTTTGTCCTTAACCCACCTTATTCTGCTGATGGGAATGGGATGGTATTTGTACAAAAAGCTCTGTCGATGATGGATAAAGGATACGCAGCAATTATTATTCAAAATTCAGCCGGTTCAGGAAAAGCGATTGAATATAATAAAGAGATATTAAAACACTCTACTTTACTTGCAAGCATTAAAATGCCGTTAGATTTGTTTGTTGGGAAATCCAGCGTACAAACGAATGTTTATGTGTTTAGAGTTGGAGAACCACACCACGAATATGAAGTGGTTAAGTTCATTGATTTATCCAACGATGGATATACAAGAACGAATAGAAAAAAAGCAAGTAATAATTTACGGGATACAGATAGAGCAAAAGAAAGATACCAGGAAGCAGTTGATCTTGTACGGTTTGGTAAAAAAAAGCTAAGTATTTTCACAGAAAAAGAATATTATGAAGGGAAAATCAATCCCAAAAACGGTACAGACTGGAATCAATCAGTACCTATTGACACCAAGCCAAAGCTAGAAGATTTCAAGAAAACGGTAGCCGATTATTTGGCATGGGAGGTTTCTAACCTTATTCAAAACTCAGACAAGGAAGACGAGAATTTGGGAAAATAGATGCCTCACTGAATGAGAAACTAGAGATCGTTCAGTGGGGCGAATACAGGTTAGGAGATTTATTTGAAATAGGAACAGGCTCCTTATTGCCGATTGATGAACTTCAAGAAGGCAATATTCCTCGGATTTCAGCTAAATCAGATAACAATGGGGTTTTAGGTTTCTTTGATACATATAACAACGAAAAAGCTAGACATTTTAAAAATTTCATCTCAGTTAATTTTTTTGGCTCCGAGGGGGGAATTTTTTATCACCCCTATGAAGCTAGTGTTGAAATGAAAGTCCATTCATTAAAAATGCCAGATCGCGATTTCACACCAAGAACGGGCTTGTTTATAGTTAATGCTTTAATAACAGCATTAGATGGTTTTAGTTATGGATCACAATTATCAAGCAGCAAGTTAAAAAGCAATAATTATATAATCAGCCTCCCAATAAAAAAAGGGGAAATAGATTTTGAATTTATGGAAAACTTTGTTGCCGAGCTGGAAGCTCAACGTGTCGCCGAGCTGGAAGCTCAACGTGTCACCGAACTGGAAGCTTACTTGACTGTTACAGGCTTGAAGGATTATGAATTAACAGAGGAAGAAAAACAAACAGTTGAAGAATTTGACAAAGTTCAGTGGTCGGAGTTTAAATTTGAAGATATGTTTGACCAGATAAAACAGGGCCGTAGGCTCAAAATAGCTGACCAAATTAGTGGAGATATACCGTTTGTTATGTCAGGAGTAATTGATACAGGGGTTGCTAATTACATCTCTAACCCAATCAATGCTTTCCCGTCAAACTCTATTACTATTGATATTTTTGGAAACACATTTTATAGAAATTATGAGTTTAGTGCAGGAGACGATACGGGAGTATATTGGAGTGATAAGAAAAATTATTCTCGAGAGACAATGTTGTTTTTAGCCAGTTCAGCCGAAAAAGCGTTAGCTGGGAAATATTCATATGGTAAAAAATTAAGAAGCTCCCAAAGCAAAAAGATACTTATGAAATTACCAATATCAAGCAAAGCTATAGATTACAACTACATGAACACACTGATCTCCGCCATTAAAAAATTAGTCATTAAAGATGTTGTCTTATGTGCAGACAAAAAAATTGAAATGACAAAGAAAATAGTAAATTTCATTCACCCAAGATAATGTAGTATTATCATGGGTTTAAAAAAATTCAACCTTGATTTATAGGCGTTTGCGAATATCAGAAAAACCGCAAGGGTTTATCTTTATCTTGGGCTTGAAAAATAAATATTTACACTTATTCCAACCCGGCTTAGCCGGGTTTTTTTTATGCCATATTTATCTCCTTTTCGCCCTGGATAATTCCAGGGCTTTTTTTTTGAGAATTTCAAAGGAGAGATAGACATGGCATTAATTGATTTAATAGGTGGCAATAATTTTATTCCCGTATCACGGAAACTATGTTCAGCGATAGGCCCGGCAGAAGCGGTGCTTTATTGTGAGCTGGTTGATCAATATCGGTTTTGGGAAAAATGCGGAAAGTTAGACGATGAGGGAATGTTCTTCTCAACTGTAGACCAAATACAAAGCAAAATCGGATTGTCAAAAGATCAACAACCTAGATACTTAAAAAAACTATCAAGCCTTGGACTAATTAAAGTGGTACGCAAAGGAATACCTGCCAAACGTTTTATAAAAGTATTCGATAATCCTCAGTTTCTAAAGGATTTATATGCTGAAAACCTTGACAAAGCCCGAAATATTCAGAAATCGCAAAACGCGATTACTTGTAATCGCAAAACCCGGCAACAAGAAATCGCAAAATGCGATGACAAGAAATCGCAAAATCCGGCTGTAACAAACCTATATATAACAAACCTAAACAACAACAACGGCGTTGTTGATTTTGTTTCTATTTTTTCTGAACAAGGGATAGATATTAAACCCGTAATACGCAAAAACCCGGAAGTGTTCTCTTCTTTTACTGAAAAGGAAATTAGGCTAATTGCTGAAACCCTGGCGAAGAAACAGAGCGAAGGAAAAATCCTGAACCCAGTAGGAATGTTGTTGTCTGACCCGCGCGCCGTGGCCGGGGCAATTCTAGCTGGCAAATTTTATCCTAATAAAAAGAAAACAACAACAACATACACGCAGGAGTACGAGATATATGTCCCTCCCAGAACTTGAGTAGTTGAACCTTGGGAAAATATTTTGAAAGGAGAAAAATATATGCAGGAAACAATGCCTAATCTTATTAATGAATTTTTAAATGATCTTACTAGGAGGGGGTATTCTTTTAATACCATTAAAGCGTACCGACATGCGCTTAAATTACTTGAATCTTATGAACTTGATGGCATTACCACATCTGATTTAATGAACGAATTATCAAATGATGAGTGGGAAGCAAGCACCGTGTCTGCGCGACAGGCAGCCATAAAATCGTTTTTTAAATGGCTTGAAGATGCAGGAAAAATCGAATACAATCCTGCAGATGGACTTGGCTGCGTTCGTCAAAAAGAAGCATTGCCCAGACCCATCCCGGAAAACGATTTGTCTATTGTCCTTGATACTGCCAAGAAATTGCCTCTCACTCCCAGGGTGTATTTTTTCCTGCTGACTGATTTAGGCATAAGAGCTGATGAAGGCTTGTCGCTAGATATTAATGACATACGCTGGGAAAAAGGCCAGGAAGGAGTACTAATTCGTCATGGAAAAGGAAAGAAGGAGCGACTGGTGCCTTTTAATTGGAATATGCCTTGTGTGAATATGTTAAAAAGATTATGTCTTAAACAAAAAAACGGCCCTCTCTTTACTACATCAAGAAAAGAGAGAGCCACTTATGATTGGGCTTATTACTGGTGGTCAAAGCTCATGGAAGAATGTGATATGGATTACACGATCCATCAATTGCGGCATAGTGCTATAACTGGATGGGTACGTTCAGGTATGAATCTAATGGCAGCACGGCGCATGGCCGGACATAAGTTGTTACAGACTACGGAAAGATATACTTTGGTAACAGATCAGGATTTGAGAAATGAGTTGGCCAGAATTGCTGAAACAAATTAGGTGAGATATAGGGGCTTGCGCCCCTATATTTGTTCAATGCTTATATTTAAGCGAAGTTCCGAATTAGACAGCTTCTCAGACGCAAGCAATAGTTGAAGTGTTTCATTAATGAATCGGCCGCTTCCCTGGGTGTCCAGATAGAAAGAAAACTTTGTTTCTTCTTTTTCTTCCTCCAGCTCGAGTGAAGACTTAAACCTGTCTGCGTCTTCTATTTGCGTGATATTGCTGCTGCTCGAACGCATTGTCTGAACAGGTTTATTTAATTCTTTTTCTGGTGATGTGTTTTCTTTTCGCTGCCTTCCTCTTTTAGAATCTACTGGAACATTAAAATCATGGAGCATACTATATACTTTTGTTCTGGACATCTCCCATGATTTTGCTATGCCGCTTACTCCTACTTCATTCTTGAGTTCCTGAAGAATTTTTTGCTTGTCTTTTTCAGACATACTTTCAAACTCAGATAAAGAAATAGCCATAGTTTGCCCTCCTATGTATTTTTCAATATTATATCCGTAATGATTGAAAAATATACCATTAAGAGGTGGTAGTATTCAGCAAATGCAAAAATCAAGACAACTCGATCGGCGTATAATAATTAAGCTTGTTCAACCGGATTGAAATAGCTTCTTTTGAAACCTTAAATAATCCTCTTAAATCAGATTCTTTTTGCCGGTATTTGACAACCCACTCAACGGGCATCAGTAATTCCTCAGCAAAAACATCAGCTTCCCGATCTAATATGTATCGTTCACGATCGGTTAGCCTATCATACAAAACAGTGTCAACACGATACAATTCATAATGTCCTAAAACAATATGGCCTAATTCATGTGCAACCGACCATCTGTCGCGGCCTTGGTTACCGCTTATGTGTACGAAAATAATATATTTGATACCCTTCTTAAGCGAAAAAGAGAAGTCCACATCATCAACCAGGTGATAATAAATCTGGATGCCCATCCGTTCTGCCAGGTCTTCCGGATAAACCGGTGGGCGTAATATATTATACTCCCGTAGCAAATACCTTGCCTTTGTCCTGGCAATATCCTCTCTTATAGTACACGGACGCATCTATGCCACTCCTCCCGAACAAATGTTTGTAGCCATTATACTTCACGACAACATATTCCACAAGCCCCAAATTTCTACTACTCGTCTTCGGTGATTGACTGAACCAGTCTCAGCACAGCTTTGCGTTGATGTTCGGGCATTGAGGTATAAGAACGCCTGATCATTAGAATATCTTCACCAACAGGATCATCAGTATTATCTAAGGGCTTAAGTTCGTTACTTAAGCCCAAAAGAAAATCCGAAGAAACATTAAGAAATTTGGATATTTTCGCCAACCCTGTTAAAGTAGGATTAGCGTAACCATTAACATAACTACTCAAGGTTTTGTCGGATACTTCTAGTTTTTTTGCAAGTGTATTCTGTTGAACATCTCTTTCAATTAATGCTTGTTTTAGCCTTCGACCGAATATTGTCTTAACATCGCCGACATCGATGTTGCCCACAAAGCCACCTTCTTTCTCGCAAAAGCGAAATAAGTTTGTAAATTATACCATACATAGGGATAATATGCCATTAAACGGATAACAAAAACGGAAGTAATGCTTGAAAATCTGATGAAAACTCCATATAATATAATTAAAGAGTAATTATATTTTAACGCTTGAACCAAGCGTTTGTCTAGCGTTTCAAATAGTGTGCAGATCCCGACCAATCAAGGTTAGTCGGGTTTTTTGTTTTTTGATAAGAAAAGTCAATTTTGGGCAATGTTATGCCCCTGGAGATCAAATGGGATTTTTAATGCTGATGATATTTTAGCGGTTGTCAAGACCGGCCTGCGGTATGGCAAATTAGTTAGGTAAGTAGTAACTAGGGAAAATTTTGGAAAACAAAAATATTGTTTGAGACGCGCGTCCTATCCCGGTGTAAGCCGGGCTTTTTCTTTTTCTGAGAACTTAAAATTTTCTTAAGGAGTGGTGAACATGGGTATACCAGTAATAATAGAAGAGTCAATGACTATTAAAGTTCCAATTGATAGTATTAAAATAAGCCAAGATAGACGAAAAACCAACCCTGAAAAAGTAGCCGAATTAGCCGAAAGCATTAAAGAAATAGGGTTATTAAATCCCATAACAATATCTGATAACTATGATTTGATAGCGGGGCTTTACAGACTCGAAGCTTACAAGTTGTTAGGTTGTGCAGAAATTGAGGCCAATATTGTATCCTTAGATGGCTTATTAGCTGAATTAGCCGAGATAGACGAAAACCTTATGCGAGAGGAATTACACTATATTGATAGGGGAAACCGGTTAAAACGAAGACAAGAGATATATGAAAAGTTGTATCCTGGAACAAAAGCTACAACAGGAAAAGAGTTAGTAAATAAAAGGTGGAATACGACAGCGCCAAGCGCTTCCGTAAAGAAACCTCCTTTCGTTATAGATATGGCTATGAAAATGAATAAAAGCGAAACTACTGTTAGAGAAGATTTAAGAATTGCTAAAAAAATTGTCCCGGAAGTGCAAAAAGTCATCAAGGAAAATAATATAACCAAGAAAGAAGCTTTAAAGCTTGCACAAATGGAGTCAGAAAAGCAAAAGATGATAGCTGAAAAAATTACTGATGGTAAAGCTACCAGTGTAAGAACTGCTGTTATTGCAATAAACAATGAACGTGCAGAAGAATTAAAAAATAATCCCTTAGAAGTTTCATCTGGTAAATTTCAAACAATAGAAATTGATCCACCTTGGAAGCTTGATGGGCAAGAAGCTAAATCTCAAGTGTTGCAATATCCCTTAATGGATTTGCAACAAATTAAAGACTTGGGTGAAAAAATTAATGAGATGGCGGATGAAAATTGTCATCTTTATTTGTGGGTAATCAATCCTATGTTACCCGAAGCCATAGAAGTATTAAAGTCTTGGGAGAAATACGGGTTTATCTATAAAACTTGTATAACTTGGGTTAAATCTAATGGCTTTGGAACGGGACATTATTACCGAGGACAAACGGAACATGTTTTATTTGCTGTTAAAGGCAAATTGGGTACAGACCGAAACAACCAACCAAATTATTTTGAGGCACCAAGATATAAGCATTCCGAGAAACCAGAGAAATTTTACGAAATCGTTGAAACTATGTCGCCAGAACCCAGATTAAGACTATTTGCACGGTCTCATAGGGAAGGTTGGAAATCATGGGGTGATGAAATATGACAATCACAAATCCCGAAGCTTTTATGGATGGCATTTGGGATTGGGCAATTCTTCAAGGCTGTTTTGGTGATAGTAAGATAGAACCTACTGATATTGATGGTTTTGTTGAAAGAAAAGGATATTTTCTTGTTTTAGAAACAAAACGCCCTGATGTTCCCGTAAAACAAGGTCAAAGAATAACTTTTCATGCATTAAAAGACACTGGATTATTTACCATTATTATTATTTGGGGTAAAAAAAACAACCCTACTTTTATGGAAGTTCTATATCCGCCGCCGAAATTATGCGTTCCCAGAATGCCATGCACTCTTACTGATTTAAGAAATGTAGTTAGCCGATGGTATGACGATGTTAACAAAACAAATAAAGATTCAGAGAAAATAATATTGCCAGCAAATATTTTTCACGTTAACAAAATTCTTTCAACTATAAAACACCATTCTGTTCCAGCGTATGCATATGTTAAATATGCTAATATTCAGCAATTAAACAATAATATTATTTTTTCTTTCACTTCGGGCTTTAGCTACCATTATAGGAAAACAAAACTAGAATACCAACCCATTATTAAAATGGCTTGCCAAGAAGCATTGGGGAGAGAAATTAATATTCAATTTCAGGTATTGTGAACTACTCACGACTGAAGTCGCGAGAATTCTTGTCAGTATCTTAAAAAAATAATAGATGTTAAAAAAACTCAAAGCACATAGTGCTTTTTTTATTTTCTGAGCTAGAAAGGAGATTCTTATGGCAGCAAAATATGACATCAAAGCTATCGAAGAAGTACGCAAGCCTTACTGCGAAAGATGCGGGAAGCCTGCTCACGGCTGGCCGCATCATATTAAAACACGCGGTGCAGGAGGGAAAGAAGACCCTTGGAATTTAATCCAACTCTGCGGGGAATGCCACGAATTAGCGCAGCAGTATAAAATACCACGGCTAGAGTGTGTCACTATAGTTGCTCATAGAGAAGGCATGACCGTGGAAGAAATTTATGAGAAAAACAACTGGTTGTTAGATGGAAAGCTGCCTCACGAAATACCTATGTCTAATCCAGTAGCCGGGAAGACTTTCGAAGAAGTATTAGAGCTATATTTATTTTGCCTTGAAAAAGGTGAGTCTTCTATGTGGGAACGCGCAGCAGTAATAACCGTTATGTATGACTGCATGGGTATGAAACCCCGTCAAATAGCTTCTGCTATTGGGTGTTCAGCATCTCTAGTCCGGAAAATGACTAGAGCCTTCAATGCTTTTTCCAACGAAGGAGATAGGATTCCAATTTTATCGTTTAGACATCATCAAATTGCTGCTGCCACATCCGATCCAAAGAAATGGCTTGCTGAGGCTGCTGATAATCAATGGTCTACTCGAACCTTACAGGAAAACATAAACGCCACCAAAGGCGATGACACCAGTAAAAAAGACAAGACATGGGATAAAGCAGAAAAATCCCTATTACTGATGCAGGAAGTATTAGAAACAAAAGAAGAAGCTGCTGATTGGCTTCTTGATGAAGTTGAAAAAATACTTGCTGAAAAAACCAAATTATCAGCATAAGAGAGAAGGTGTTTATTATCAAACTAAGCCAAAATAACGATCTTATTCAGATCGACTTTAAATATGATCCCGAAACCGTGGCAGCAGTAAAAGCTCTCCCAGGCGCTAGATTTAACAAAGATCATATGGGAGCTTACTGGACGATTCCGTTGCATTGTTTGCCACAGGCATTCGAAAAACTTAATTTAAGCCCAGGGCATTTATATCCTGATTGTATGAAATACCTACGCCCTAGCTTCAAAGGTATCCGGGTTGATATTAAGCACGACAGAGTAAAAATCGAGGGCAATAATCCCAAGAAACTATTACGAAGCCTAAAAGACTTATGTAGTATCGAATACTTACAAAAAGATAAAGTTATTACTGAAACTATCGGGGAAGTCATATATGACAATAACAATATTATAGTTTTTAAGTATCCTCCCGGACTGTACTGGAGGATTCTTGACTTTATAAGGCAATGTAGCATAAAACCAGTTGTTCATCCTTATCCTCAAAGTCCGTCTTTTAACTCTGTCAGTATCAACATATCGCCTCGGTACTATCAGGAGGATGCAGTAAACAAAATAATTTCCAGCCGGATAAACCGAGGAGCTCTTGTGATGGCTACTGGTGCAGGAAAAACCATACTGGCAGTAATGATTACCGCAGCATTAGGACTCAATACGATATTTTACACTTACTCAACCGATCTTTTAGAACAAACTACCCAAGTCTTTGAAGAAGTATTCCAGCAGAAAATAGGCCGGGTAGGAGGAGATTGTTTTGACATACAACCGATTACAGTAGCAACTGTTCAAACAGTCTATTCGTGTTTTGAATTAAAAGATGAACGCTGGGATGTTCTTTCCGGTTACTTAAACGATGTGAATCTAATGTTTATTGATGAAGGCCATATGCTCGGAGCAGAAACGCTGTTTAAGGTTTCTCAAATCACGGATGCCTATTATTCGTATGCATTAACCGCGACTCCGGAACGCGAAGACGGTAAAGAACTTCTAATCGAAGCCGGTACCGGGCCAGCAATAAATATCATCAGCGAAGAAGAATTAGTAAAACAAGGCTATATACTGCCGGTTGAAGTTGAATTAATTAAAGTTGAACACACTAAATACATAGGCCGTACTTATAATACAAAATACAAGCGCGCCATAGTCAATAACGAATACCGCAACAACTTAATATGCGATGCAGTAAAGAGACACCAAGGTAAACAAATCATAGTTTTGATTAAAGAAATTAAGCACGGCGAAAAACTTTCCCAAAAATTAAATGTACCGTTTATTCATGGATCATCTAAAGATAGAACCACCACATTAGATGCGTTTAAAAACCGACATATTCATACCCTGATTGCTAGTTCTATTCTCAAGCAGGGAGTAGATATACCGGAAGCTGAGGTTTTGGTACTGGCGCATGGGGGTTCAAGCCAAGTTGAACTTATTCAAAAAATAGGCCGTATAAGAAGGCCAGCACCTAATAAAAATAAAGGCATAGTAATTGACTTCTTCGACTATTGCCCAATCGAAACAAATGACACATTTCGACAGCAATCCTACAAAAGATATGCGATTTATCGACAAAAAAACTTCACTGTTCGCCAACACGCTTTGGACGTGCCTGCAATTGTTTAATTATCCATGACATAGGGCATGTCTTGAGAAACAAATCTCACAATCCTTCCTGCGCGAGCGTATAATTACGGTAAAATTATCTTGACTATCTGGTAAAAGGTAATATAATTATATTAAGAAGTCAAACAACTTAATATAATTACCCGCAACACCAGAAGGAGGGATAATGTGTCAATAATGTCAGGAAGAAAGCCAGCGATAGAAATCGACATAGTTGAATTGATTGAAATGCACTCCAGAGGTTATCCGGACGGCGAGATTGCCAAAAGGCTTAATGTTTCAAGGCGAACCATTATAAGAAGAAGACAGGAATTGGGCCTTAAGGCAAACAGGAAGTCAGGCGAAAAGAGTTTCCATTTTAAAGAAACTGAACCATATTGGCAAGCAGTACGGAGGGCGCTGAAGTATGTGGGGAATTATATTATGGAAGCTGCTCGTGAGTATTACAAAAAAACAAAAGACTGGCTGAGATTTTTTATCTCAGGTTTTTTAGAACCAAAGCCTATGTTTCACCCAGCACCAGGTCAGTGGGCGGCAAATCCTGACAGGATGTATTTCAAACATGTGAAATATATTACTGATTTTGAAAAAAGCATGGATATGGTTTCATTGTCGGGAGTGCCTGGGCCAGCAGTATTAGAATTGGCAAGGCTTTATAAAACTGGTGATAAGGAACTTTGCAAAGAATTAGCAATGAAGGCAGTTGAAGGAGCAGGCTTCGTAAACGCTAATGATACGGTAGAAATGATAAGTGAATGCATACCACCAGATTTTTATGAAGAATTTTGGGAAGCAGAAGAACAGAAAGCAATTGACTGGACTCCCATTAAACAGTGGGAACCGGTTAAGAAACTAGGCAAGGCCATTAGAGGAGTAACCAATATCTTTTCCTCCGGAACAGGAAAAAAAGGCAAAGGTGGAGGGAGGAAAAACATCAAAGACCACCAAGCCTATCAAGCGGCAATGGGGTATTAGTATCAAGAAACTTTTTAATAGTGTGCAGATGCCGAAATATCGGGATTACGCGAACCCTGCCGCGAAAACAAAACTAGGGGTAGCGCGCTAAGCGGAAGTCTAATCGGGCGTGATTCTGAACAATAAAGACATATGTCCATAACCCTGCAACAGCAGCGAAAGCTCTCCCTGTATTAATGCAGCCATCGCCGGTCCCAAGCCCGGGAAAATGCAGAGGGAGAAACGTTTCACACACAAATCGGCTGGGTGGGCATTCTAAGACTAAGGACTAGACCCAGGGGGAGACGATTGCGATATTTGCCGATTTGGGCGCAATTGTCCCTCCAACTCATTTTTAAGGGGGGGATAAAAGTTAGAAAAAACATTGCTCTGATAGTAGGAGCAATTATTCTTGTGTATTTTTTCGATGTATGGATTTTATCCATTTTATCAGCACTTTTAGTAGACTCTGCTAGTGTTGACTTTTACACCTTCCATCCACTAAAAACTTCTTATATATATTTTCTCGGACTGTTTAATCCGGAAGTAGTCTCAAATCAAAGCGTTTTTAGCACATGGAAGGCCATAAACCTTGGCTTGTTGCTGATTGGGCTAGTTATTGTTGTTTACTATTCAAACAACGCTTTAAATAATCGCCCGGCTTTTAAAAACACTCTTCTCGGCTCAGCCGGTTGGCTGAATATATTCGAAGCAAAAAAAGTGTTTAGCTTGTCCCTTTCACCTGGGATATTGTTCGGTAAGCATTCTGGCATGCCGGTAGTGCTGCCTCCATCTGCTAGAGGAAATCGCAATGTTGCTGTTTTAGGGCCACCCGGCTCAATGAAATCACGGGCTTATGTCAGGAATAACTTGTTTCAGGCAATAGAAAGCGGTTGGTCGGTAATCGTTACCGACCCAAAAGGAGAGCTAACCAGGGATTTTAGAACTTTTTTTATTGAGCATGGGTATACCGTAAAGATATTTAACCTGGTTGGCATGATTCATTCTGACAGATGGAACCCGTTATCCGTTGTTAAAACAGATATAGATGCGCAATTGTTTTGCGAAGTCGTTATAGCCAACACGGGCGTTCCTGGCAGAAAAGGCGGAGATCCATTCTGGGATCGGGCAGAAACTAATTTATTAAAAGCTTTAGTGCTTTATGTAATAAACGAGCTTCCCGAAGAAGACCGAAATGTAGGATCGCTTTATAAGATATTAGCTTCGGGTGACTCAAAGTATCTTGATGCAATTTTCGGAGCGCTAGCTCATGACCATCCAGCCAAAATGCCCTTCAACATTTATGCAGAAACATCACAGCAGGTACGTTCAGGAGTTATTATCGGATTGGGAACCAGGCTACAGGTTTTTCAGAATGGTTTAGTTAGAAGTTTAACTGAAAAATCTGATATAAACATGGAATTGCCAGGAAAAGAAAAATGCGCTTACTTTTGCATAATAAGTGACATGGATCGTGCTTTTGACTTTTTAGCTTCGCTTTATTTTTCATTCCTATTTATAAGCCTTACCAGGAGTGCTGACAGAAGCGGTGGAGAACTTGCTATCCCGGCCAATTTTCTTCTCGATGAATTCTGCAACATCGGCCATATTCCTGACTTTACAAAAAAAATATCCACCATGCGAGGTAGAGGGATAGCCTGTTCAGTAATATTCCAGTCAATAGTGCAGCTAAAAAGCTTTTATCCCAACGATGACTGGGAAACAATTATGGCTGACTGCGATTCTTGGCTTGTACTGGGAGTTAAAGATGTTACCAGCGCCAAATATATCTCAGATCATTTGGGCGTAGGCACAATCCAGACCGAAAGTCTATCAAAACATTTAGGGAAAGTTATTGATTTAGGTAAAAGCACATCTCGTTTTGAAAAAAGAAACTTATTGAACCCAGATGAGATTACCCGAATGCCTTATAATCAGGCCATTCTTTCGGCATTTGGATTAAAACCACTAAAGATTGAAAAAATGGACTTCACAAAACATCCCATGTGCAAACATCTAAAACCTGATCCAATATCAAATTTTAAGCCGGAGTGGGCTGAAAAATATTTCCAAGAAATAATCAACCACAAAATGGTAGATATAATCGAAGAAATTATCAACAAGTATGGTTCTATCGAAACAGACACAAAAGATATCCTCAATAGTCCCGAGGAATCTGGAATATATGAAAACCCAGATGTTGACAGCAAAAATTCGGAAGACACATTTTGGAGCTAGCATTACCTACCCGCCCCGTAAAGCCCCTGGTTTTAACTATGGGGATGTAAGGGGTATCATTATATAGCTCAATGCTATATAATGATAGTATGAAATATAAATCTAATCGAAACATAACTTATTCATGTAAATATCATGTAGTATGGTGTCCTAAATATAGGCGTAGCGTTCTAATAAATGGAGTTGATGTTCGTTTAAAGGAGTTGTTGATGGAGAAATGTGCCGAACATCAAGCTGAAGTTATCGAATTAGAAGTTATGTCCGACCATGTTCATCTATTAGTAGAAGTTGGCCCCCAGTACGGTATTCATCGCCTAGTTAAGCAAATTAAAGGCTATAGTTCACGAATATTAAGGAAAGAATTTCCCTGGCTAAGAAGCAGAATACCTACCTTATGGACTAATAGCTACTTTGTTTCTACCGTAGGCGGCTCACCATTAGAAGCGATTAAAAAATACATCGAAAATCAAAAGGATGTGTAAATATGCACAAAGCTTTTAAATTTAGGCTATATCCTGATAGTAGCCAAATTAACTTAATAAACCGCACTATTGGCTGTAGCCGCTTTGTGTTCAATCACTTCCTAGAGAAGAATATGAGAATTTTTAAGGATACCGATAAATCATTAAGCTATGCCACTTCCTGCAAGGATTTAACGCTGCTAAAGAAAGATGTAGCTTGGCTAAAAGAAGTGGATTCAATGGCACTCCAACAATCACTCAAAGATTTAGATAAGGCCTTTAAAAACTTCTTTCGGGACAAAGGAGTAGGCTACCCAAAGTTTAAATCTAAGCATTCACCCAAGCAAAGCTACCGCACTAATGCTAACGATAATATCCAAGTAGAAAATAATAAAATAAAACTACCTAAATTGGGCTGGGTGAAGTTCGCTAAATCAAGAGAAATAGAAGGTAAAATACTATCTGCCACCGTAAGGCGAACCCCTACGGGCAAATACTTTATATCTATTTTATGCGATACCGAGATATTGCCCCTGCCTAAAAACAGCAACCAAATAGGCGTAGACTTAGGCCTAAAAGAATTTGCCATAACTTCAGATGGTAAAATATATCACAATCCTAAACATTATCGTAAACATGAGAAAAGGCTACAAAAACTACAACGCCAATTATCCCGTAAGCAAAAAGGTAGCAAAAACCGCAATAAGGCTAGAATAAAAGTAGCCAAGCAACACGAAAAGATTCGTAACTGCCGCTTAGATTTCCTGCATAAATTATCAACTAAGTTAATTAGCGAGAACCAAACTGTTTACTTAGAAGATTTAAAAGTAGGAAATATGGTTAAAAATCGCAAGCTATCCAAATCAATATCAGATGCAGGATGGTCAGAATTTCGTTCTATTCTAGAATATAAGGCTGAATGGTATGGTAGAGAAATGATAGTAATAAGCAAAGACTTCCCATCCAGCCAGTTATGTTCAGTATGTGGCTACCGAAACAAAGAAGTAAAAAATCTTAATCTTAGGGAATGGTCTTGCCCTATCTGCAATAGCAAACACGACCGTGACATAAACGCAGCTATCAACATCCTAAACGAAGGATTAAGAATAGCAAATTAACTTGCCGTAGGGCATACGGTATAAGCTTGTGGGACTGTACTAGAATACTAGGCAGGATGAACCAAGAATCCCCCTGCTTTAGCTGTGGGGAGTTGTCAATGGAAAGGAGAGATAATTAATGCAAATCATTGTTAAGCAACACGCAATCGACCAATACAAAAACAAAACATTCAACAAATCACATCCAGTCGATAATGACATTCGTCAGTTAATAAAAAATATTATTCTAAAAGGAACCCGAGTCTGCCGCAGACCCGGCAAAGATACTTATAAAGTTCAATACCAAGGTTTAGCAGCGGTGGCCAGGTATTACCAAGACAAAGTGGTTGTAATTACTTATTTGGGCAATAAAAAGTATCAAAAATGGTATAGCCAGCAAGAAGTTAAAAGAAGGCTAATCGCGGTGTCATAACCCCATGTAACTGTCAAGTAAAAATGAACAAAAAATGATAAATAACTTTGGACACCTAGTTATTCCCAAAAATGGTTTGGCGGTGTTTTAAACGATAGCTGTCACCGCTTAAAAGGGAGGGTTTAGAAATTAGTTCTTTATTTATAATAACAGGCGTATTAATAGTTTCAAGTATAATATTAATTATTTGGAGTATTTTTAGAAAATGGCCAAAGGAGTTCATTAAGTTTACTTTAACAGCATGGATTTTTAGTTGGATTGGATATTTAATTTTTGATATTATACAAATATTACTTGGAGGAATTAATATTGAATACCAGGTTCGTTGGGCATTTTTTATAATGTTTATATATACTTGTATAATTATTATTTTAGCAGTACGTTATAATTGGACATATATAACTATATTTCAATTAGCTATGATTTCAGGTATAGCATCAATAGGATATTTATTCATGATTATATTTTCTGCACCAATATATGCAGTATTGATTTTTATGGGGATTATATTTCCATTTTTATATTGGTTAACAAAAATGAAAATGGGAATATAAATTATAAAATATTAAATTAAGAAACTTTAGTCTTTAAAATAATAAATAGCAAAAATTAAATTAAATAAAATAAAATTCTAGTCAATAATCTCATTAAAAGATTATATAGAGTAAATAATTATTAAGGGAGGGTTTAGTAATTAGTTTTTTCTTTACAGTGACAGGTTTATTATGTTTTTCAATTATAATATTAATTATTCAGGATATTTTTAGAAAACAGCCAGAAGTGGACAAAAACCGGTATATTTTATATTCAGCTAACCACACCAACTTAAAAACACACCCAACCGATGGCATTGGGCCTTGACCCAGGCGCAAATTATGATGGTATCTGTATCGCAACCAAAAAACAGATGCAAATGTCGGGGATGCTAATAGTTAAAAACAACATCAAGAAGAAGATAGAAGCCAGGCGAAACATGCGCCGGGCGAGACGCTGGCGTAATTGCCGCCGCAGACCAAAAAGATTCCTTAACCGTACACGCAAAGAAGGTTGGTTGCCACCTTCAATCAAAGCCAAAGTAGATATGCGAATATCCTTTATCCAGTCATTATTTAATATCTATCCCGTTATCGAATTTGCAGTAGAAGACACCAAAATAGACGGCAATAAACTCAAGGGTAAAAAAGGCAGACAATATTTCACCTAGGTCATGACCGGCAAAACCAAGCTATATAACTTCCTAAAATCAAAAGGCGAATTAACTCTATATAATCCAGAAGAAACCACCAATTCCCGGCTTAACTGCGGACTTATAAAAACCCCCAAGAAAAGCGAATTAATTTTCACTTCCCAGGCAGTAGACGCATTAGCCTTGTGCCGGTTGCAAATAGGCACTCAAAACTTAACAGTGACCAGTTTCACCGCATGGCGGAGGCCGGAGATACCGAGAAGACAATTACACCGTTTCGAACCGGCAAAGAAAGGAATTAGAAGCCCATATGGGGGCAGCACAGCCTTGAGATTTAGGAAAAACACTGTCGTTTGGTATAAAGGGAAATTGTACCGGACAGGAGGAACCACAAAAGGCAGATTAAGCCTGCACTCATTCGATTTCGAGAACCACCGCGTAACACAAAACGCTAGGCCAGCAGATTTGGTTCAGCAAAAAGGTTTCATAAAATTTTACAAAAAGAAAAGGAGGGCAGCGCCGTTTCCTCCCCACGGATGAATCCAGGGGGGATTTACGGCGCGAATATGATGAGGTGGCCAACTCATTTTGTGGCAGGATTAGCAGCCGGGTTGCTGGTAACAACGGAACCGGCTGCACTTATCGTTTCTGGAGTATCTGCGCTTATACCGGATATCGACATTCCAACATCTAAAGTGGGACGCGCGTCTCCTGTTGTTTCAACTATTGTCAATATAGCTTTTGGGCATCGAGGATTATTTCATTCCCTATTGGCCACAGGATTAGCATACTTATTAGTTTTAAAACTATTCCCTGCATATTCTATATATTTCTTAGTTGGATACCTTTCTCATTTAATGTTAGACTGTCTAACTCCGGCAGGAGTGCCGTTGTTGTGGCCGATTCCGTTTCGTTTCCGTGTACCTATTATTAAGACAGGTTCAGTCTTAGAAATAATTCTGTTTGTGTGTATTGCAACTTTTCTGGCAAAGGAGGTTTTTCTATGAGGGAAACTTTATTAGTTTTGTTGTTTTTGCTGCTAATGACTATCCCAGTATATGCTGAGCAGCCTGCTGCAACTAATACTAATGAAACCGTAAGTGTTGGCAATGTATCAAATGCTGGTGGAGACGCATTGATTATAAAAACCGAACAAATGGCTAGCGATCTGCACCAGGCAGCAAAAAGATTAATTATACCTATCACTATAATGGTTTTAATCGTAGGTGGCCTGGTGGGAATATTCCTTCCTTTATTTAGGAAACTAATTGTTTTTGCAATATTAGGTCTTGTATTAATCCTCTGGGCACCGATGTTGGTAACGGCAATCAATAACTGGGCAAGTATTTAAAGAAGGGGGGAATATGGTTGATTGCACTACAAAAATATAAGTATCCTGTAATGTTCTTAGTATTGTTTGCGTTTATTATTTGTTGTGCCGGTGTTGCCTTAGCTGATGATGATGCAGCAGGTAACATAGTTAAGGTTGATGCGGGTTTAAATACCACAGATAAAACAATATTAGCCAATAAGCTTCAAGATATTTTCAAGGGTATCGGATATTTTATCGGTGTTGTTGCGGTGGGAGTATTGATATTTAACGGTTTTAGACTTGCTTCTACAACCAACGAACAAAGGCGCGCTGAAGTTAAGTCTCATATAGTATGGACTTTAGGAGCAGTAGTATTAGTAGCTTTAGCGTTAATGATAGTAGGATATGTGATTGGTTTGGTGGGAAGTTGAGTGCTGTGAACTACCCCCATGTTCCGCAATTCATCCCCCACCTTCGCTTTGCTTAGAGAAGGGGGACTTCTTGCTAAGAAATGTTAAAGTTCAGTCTCAATAAGGCCGGCACATACAAATAAACCCGGCCAACAACAAAGACGAAGCCACAGTAATAGTAAAAGAAAAAATCAGATGCTCAGAAAATAAGTCCAGATTCTCAGACCAGGGTAAATTTAAGAAGCTAATAGCACGACAGCAATCCCCCAGCTAGTATTAGTTGGGGGATTTTTATGCAATTCCGAAGAACACCCACGGCTTCAGTCGTGGGTGTTCACGGAATGAAAGGGGGGAAATTATGCGATTTTATCCAGTGCCGTTTTCGGCAAAAGAAGAAGAGAAATTAGTATTTAATCTTTCTGTAAGGGAAGTATTGATAATGTCCGTAGGAACAGCGATAGGACTTTTGTTTGTTAAAATCGTATCATTGTTTCTTGATACTTTTTTTATACATTGCATACCTTTAGGATTACCGTTTGTTGGGATAGCAGCATTATTAGCTTTTGTAAAAATCAATAAAGGCGGTTGTGTTATGACCCTTGAAAATTTCACCCTGCGGAAGTTTTATTTCCAGCAGAAGCCTCGGCATTACCTAAAAAAAAGGCAGGTGGACTAATGTTATTTCTAGGATTATTATTTGGTATCGCTATTATAATAGGAATGTTCCTTATTGCTTACAGCAATAAAACAACCAAATCTCAAGCATCTAATATAAATAGTTCAGAGAAAACCGTAAATGTTAAAAATCTTTTTCAAGCCAATAAGATTTACAAAGGTGCCGTAGAACACTTAGGACAGTATTTGCTTTTGGCTAGAATCGAGGGAATGAATTTCTCAGTAATGTCCGAGATTGAACAAAATGCCCGTGAATCAGCATTGATAGATATATTTTCACGCCTGGATTATCCTATTAGATTCATTACCAACACTTGTGTTGTTGACACTTCTTCAGAAGCAAGAAAAATTGCTGAAATGGCTGATATGGCAGAAAACCAAAACCTGCGAACATATAGATTGCTTTATGCAGGTGCATTAGAACAAATGCGTTTAGAGCGCTCTGTCCTTACCCAACAGACTTTTATTATAGTTCCAGGTGAAAACCCCGAAGAAGCTTACCATCGGTTTAATATTTTATCATCATCTTTAAGGGAGAGGACATCAATAATTATCACTCTCCTTGAAACAACGGAAGATATTTATGATGCACTTCAAGATATTTTAACGCCAGAAAAAATCATAAAGCCATCAGATGTAGTCCAATCCGGAATATTAGAACCAGTACATTTTTCTGCAAAGGAGGTAGCAAGTTTTGCTGAAAAACTTATCTAAAAAGAAAGACATACTTAAAGAAATACAACCAGTTTCGAATAAAGAGAATCTATTTCTTCCTGATCGCGTGACCGAAAGAGAAGATCATGTTGTAATAGAAAACACCTTAACGCGGTTCCTGGTAGTTGATATGCTTCCGGAACAATTGCATTTTGGTTGGTTTAGTGCCATTACATCTATCCCCAGAGTTGCCGTTTCAGTAACTATTCATCCATACTCATATGAACAAGCATCTAATAGGATATCCAAACAGCAAACTGCATTGGGAGCAGAACTTATTCAAGCCGAAAAAGACGGCAATACCCGCAGGATAGATGTTTTGAATTTGAAATATTCGTTTTATCGCCAATTATTAACTGAAATTAATCTTCGCCGGACTAATATTGTAAGCCTAACGGTCGTTATTGCGGTATCAGCATCAACAATAGAAGAATTAAATGCACGGGTAGCTAAGATACAAGATATCTTAGGCAGTACAAAAGCTGTTACTATGTATCTTCACCAAATCGAAGGATTAAGAAATATCCTTCCGGGCGTACAGTCATTAAATGAATACCACGATGTTACCATAGCTAACGCCGCATGTGTATCTCCTTTGATAAGTACCAATGTTTCCCACCCATCAGGAATATATTTTGGCTTAAATGAAACCGGTTCTCCTTGTTTTTTAAATCTATTTATCGGTGAGCCATATCTTTATGGGCCTCATATGTATATTACTGGCATGACGCGTTCGGGAAAGTCTTATACTATAAAAGGCTTAATAGCGCGTTCGCGCGCGTTGGGACGCAAAGTAGTGGTACTTGATCCCGAAGGTGAATATAAAAACATCGCGGAAGCGCTAGGTGGAGCTTATGTTCGGTTTCATTCCAGCATGAAGCCTTCATTTAATCCGTTTGATATCGAACCAACATATGAGAAAGATATTGGCTGGTTTTTAGATATTCCCGGAAAAGCGGATGATATTGTTTCGCTTTTAGGAGTCATGCTTGAAGCCCAGTCAGCAGAAAAACTAACATCTGAAGAACGCGCATTAGCCAGCCGAGCAGTAAGAATAGAATACGAATCGCTAGGAATATACGACAAAGACCCAGAAAGCATATATAAACCTGGAGGATATGCTACCGAAGATGGCGTGGTTGTGGGTAAAACATATAAAGAAATGCCAACATTTTCATCATTTAGAGAATGCATCAGTAAACTAGGCGGTAATAGATTAGCTAATATTCTAAGCGACTACTGCGTGGGCGGCCCGTTAGGGTTTTTTGACGGACAAACAATTGAAAAACTACAAGATAAGCATTTTGTGGTTTTTGATATGTCTTCACTTAATAATGAATTTGCCAAGATGTATGCTATGCAGGTAATGCTTACCTGGCTGTGGGATAAATATGTAAGAAGTGACAAGACGATTGAAAAACACCTAATAGTTGATGAAGCCTGGTTATTTATGCAATATCAATATTCTGCGGTATTCTTGTCTCAAATAGCCAGGCGCGGGGCAAAGCATAATACTTCTCTTATCGCGGCCAGCCAATCCTTTAGAGAATTCTTAACTCAAGAAGGATTAACTTTCCTTAACCAGTGTGATACAAAGTTTTTCTTAAAGATGCAGAAAGCTGATGCCGAATCGCTTATGGAATTATTCGGACTATCTCGGGATTTAGTAGATCGCTTGATTACATTCGAGAAAGGCCGCGGAGTATTAAGAACAGGTAATGAGAGCGCAGTAATACAATTTAAAGGCTTCCAATTCGAAGAACAATTCCTCCGCTCCGATCCTGGCGCCGTTTTAATGCGTTAGGGGGGGTGGAATATGTTTAAAAAGCCAACCTTAATTATATTGTTGCTGATGTTTATTACTGCAATATCTTCCTATAATGCTTATGCTCAGCCACCAGACTTGCCTAACATCAAAGCAAATTGGAATAATGAATTACAGCAGATATCCGTAACCTGGGATAAACCATTAGAAAAAATTGACAGCGATCAAGATGGGTTTAGTTTATATCGTCAAGAAAACGGCAAATGGAAACACTTTAAAAGCGTTCCGGTAGGTTCAACCGGGATAGGAATAAAAGATGTCGATCCCAATACAGAATACATTCTTCGCCTATACACATCGCGAATAGGTAAAGAATTCTATTCTAATGAAGTGTCAGTAACAACCACAAAAGAGCTTAAGTTTGCTTGTTGGGCAAACTGTGTAGGCGGAAAAGATATAAGAATCGGTTGGCATAATGCGACAGGGTATGTAAATGTAGAATATTTCCGTGATGGGAACACAGTAAGCTCAAATTATTATAACACCGCTACTGGCAGTAAAAAGTCATACCAGTCAGTAAGTAACGATTTGCCTGGAATAAACCATACCGATAAACCCCAAAAGGGTGAAACATGGGAGATTGTTTTTAGTCATGATGGCAAAACTTTTTCTCATACAGTATTTTGCGGAACAGAACAAGAAAAAAAAGAAAAAGAAGCTGGCGGGATTCCTGGTAACTTAGATGATCCTTCTGCTTATCAAATAAAAGGCCCTCTTCCGATTTTTACTCAAGAATCATGGCCAGTGGTTATGTTTTGGTATGTAATGCTGGCATCCCTGAGTGGTGTTTTTATTTTCTTGGCGATAATACGCAGCGGATATCAGTATATGTTTTCCGCTACTTCAAATCCAGGGCTTAAAGCTTCCTTTTCTGAGACCATTGAAAAATGCATCATCGCCTTAGTTGTAATTATGACAGCGCCTATGTTGATTGGATTGCTGATACAAGTAAACGATGGCCTGGTTAAAATATTTGCAGATGTATTAAATAATGTAGGCAAGGTAAATGATATTGGTTTAAATAATGTGGAATTTGAAGTTAATTTCATAAATAAAATGATTGCCTGGCCTTTTAAGTTGATTTTCATTGACCTGCCTAATAAATTATTCGGCCTGCATCCTTTAAGTCATTTAATTTTTAATAACGAAACTGATATAATCGACCCTTATGTATTTGCGGGATACTTTAGTTCAGGCGATTCTATAGATTTAGGAGATCCTCTAGCTTCAGTTCTAGTTGCTATGATATTCGCAGTATTTAATATAGTTTTCAACGCTATTTACACCATAAGAGGCTGGGTAGTTACTGCGGTTTTATGTGCTACTCCACTGATTGTTTGGATATGGGTAGTGTCCTCCCAAAAAACCGTTATTGAAATCTGGCTTTCAGAATTATTTCAAACTATCTTTATGCAAACATGGCATGCATTGACATTTGCGATTGTTTTCAGCATTTTATTATTACGAGGAAATGTCCCTACTTCTGTGCCATCGGTTACTGACAACCTGGCAGAATTATTAATAATGGCCGGAAAATTCTTTGCGGCTTTCGGTGGAGTTATATGTGTAGGAATTATTATTTATTGTAGTTATGAGTTAATAATAAACCTGGTAATAACGGAAGACTCAAAACATATAGCGGAATATAAAGCCAACCTGCAGAAAGCATTGATAGGTTTAGTAATACTTAGTTTGGCATTAATAATAACCCAGGCCATATTTCCACATGAAGTACCGGTATTGCAACCTAATGTTTCTGGGGGGCATACACCTTCAATTACTCTATGGCAGATATTTTTTGCGTTCTTTGTTGTCCTTCCAATCTCAAAAATGCTGTCGAATATATTCATGTCTTTGTTAGCGCGTTTTGGAACTGTGGACGAACAAGCATTGGGAACACAGAGAGGTTTCGGGATGATAGGAGGCTTGTTTGCGCTTGGCGCTGTAAGCGCAGCAGGTGCAAAGGGCGCGTTCTTAAGTAACGAGAGGCAAGCTGAAAGAATAGAGAAAGCTATGAGTCCTGGTGGTTCACATGGCAGTAGTAGTAGCCCACATAGTCCCGGCAGTGCGTCTGGTTTCAGTAATAGCCCACATAGTCTTAGCGGGTCATTTAATCCTGGTAGCCCTGGCGGTAGCCCAACTAGTCCCGGAAGCAGACCCGGTGGTCCGACTAGTCCAGGGAGTAGTAGACTTGGTGGCGGTTCCGGAAATGAAGGCATCTTTACTTCTTCCAGCTATGACAGAAGCCAGGAAGAGCCAGGAATAGGGTTTAGGGAAGATTTTGTAAAAGATATGCCTGGGGGTTCCTCTAGTCCTTTTGGCGGATACGATAGTCCTTCCGATAATCTTTTTGCTGGTAGCCCCGATGGTGATTATACTACTAGTACTAGCGGGTTATTATTACCCAAAGGTTATGATAGGAGTCAGGAAGAGTCAGGAATAGGGTTTAGGGAAGATTTTGTAAAAGATATGCCTGGGGGTTCCTCTAGTCCTTTTGGCGGATACGGTAGTCCTTCCGATAATCTTTTTGCTGGTAGCCCCGATGGTGATTATACTACTAGTACTAGCGGGTTATTATTACCCAAAGGTTATGATAGGAGTCAGGAAGAGTCAGGAATAGGATATGCTGATGAATACCAAAGCGGTTATTCCGAAAACACTGGCGATACTTCAACGCATGCTGAATCAACGCAAAGTGATAGATTTAGGAAAACGCTTGCTGATGCAGGCTTGATTGGCTCAAGAAGTATGGTGGCCGCAGGAACTGAAAACACTATACGTGGTCTTGGATATGTTGCAGGTTCCGTAGTTGGACAAGGGCAAGCCGGTGTTAACATATTCGGTCCATTCGGGAAACAAATGGGTAATGCAGCAAAAACTTTTTCGACTGGATATCAAGTGTATAAATCAGTTAAAGGTGAAAGTCGTACGCAAACTTTTGCTAATTTGCGAGAATTGACCGGCAAAACTACGAATAATGGTGCTATAATGCAAGCCGGAATTGGTGTGGCGTTAACGCCGTTAGGTTCGCATAAAGCAGCATCAATTGCGAAAAAGACAACTAGTTTTTTAGATTATCATTAAGCCTGGGTTTCCTAGGCTTTTTCTTTTTGAGGGGAGGCAAGAATGGTAAAAAGAAACGATGTTGAACAAGAAACCCTTCAGTCAGCACAAAAAACTCTAAAACCAGCAAAGAAAATCGGGAAAAAAATACTGTCCAAGAGTGGGAAAGCAATATCAGCAATATTAGCTCCATATTTGCCAGCTATATTGATAATTATAGCAATACTATTATTATTATGGTTTATTGTAGGTGCTATCTTCTCAAGTACTCCTCAAGGAGAATTGTTCACCGGACCGTTGCGCACTCTTCAGGATGAAGAGCTGAAAAAACAATACAATGAAATAAAAGATAAAAACAACAAGCGGGATAAATGGCTAGTTCCAGGAGAAAAAGAAAGCGGGACATGGTACGAAGAGATAAACACCGACATTGTGATAGAAAAATTTGCTCCTACCTATAAAGATAAAATATTAACCAACGAAGACATTCAGTACATTATTGCAAGATATAATAAATATTACACCGATCAAGATTTAGACCCACCAGTAAAACATTATTATCAGTCAGGCGATCTAAAAGACCATTACAACAGAGATGCAGAATATCTAGAAACCTTCGGACTGATTCATTCCGGATCAGTATGGCATATGCTTATTTGTAACGAAGAACACACTACAGACGAATTTAAAGAATTAACTGGCGTAGAATTCAGGCCTTATCTGTATTACAAAAGCTCCTCTATCACCATCACCTTTGTTCCCAATGATCCCGAAGCCGAATCATCGACAACCGTCATTCCTTTATACCTTATTGTAGAAGGCAACGGCTTGCGCGATCATCAAACTTATCACTATGAATGGAGAACGGAAACTTCGGTAAGTTCGTCAGGAACAACCACAACGACATGGGAGGAACTGGTTGGGCAGACTTCAATAAATCCCTGGCAAAGACTTGATGATTGGGTTCAGGAAAAATACGAAATCCCGGAAGATAAAAAAGACGAAATAGAAATAGCCCGCATGTCAGTATGGGAAGCAGGGATAGGTTATACAGAAGCTACTGAAAGATTAGAGTGGTTGTTTTCCGGGCAAATAGATAGTCGCTATTTAAGCCAAAGCTTTATTCCCGACAACATCATGTCCGCGTTTCATGCAGCTGAAGATATGTTCAGGATTCCAGCGTGGTTTTTAGCTGCTTTGGCCATGAAAGAAAGCTCGCTCAATCCTGAAGCACATAATAAAACATCAGGCGCATTTGGATTATTCCAATTAACTGAGGGAGCCAGGAAAGCAACCGTTGATACACTGATTGTAAAATACAGCAACAAACTACCACCACAGCTAATTGAGCTTTATAATAATTCAGTAAAAGATGACGATTTTTACAAACAAGTCTTAAAAGATCCTTACGTTAATACTCTGGCCGGATGTTTGGTTTTTATAGACAAATGCAATAACAATAACATATCTGATATCGATTGGGATGGGAACTGGTTGGAACAAATCCTGCCAGCATTAACTGATTACGGTGGTTTTCTTAGTGTTCCTGAAAACCTATGGCCAAAATACGGAATCAAAAACGAAAATGAAGCAAAGTTGAAAGAAAATCGCCAAAAATGGTGCCATGACGAATATGCTTCCGTGATTGAAATACATGCAGAAAGATTTCAAATTGAAAAAGCAATGCCTGTTGATGGGCTTATATTAGCTAATAAAAAAGACGGCGGCCATATTACCGATAAATTTGGTCCAAGAAAACACCCTAAAACCGGGCAAGATAGTTTCCATACTGGTGTTGATTTAGCTTTTAGTGTCGGTACGCCTATGCGCAGCGTAGCACCCGGAAAAGTCGAGTATGCAGGTTATGATAAAATATATGGAAATATGGTTATAATTGCTCACGGGGCTTTCAAAACCCATTATGCTCATGCATCATCGATCAATGTTCGTGTTGGAGAGTTCGTCAATGCAGGCAAAATGATTGCCAGAGTAGGAAATACCGGTTTAAGCACCGGGCCTCATCTACATTTTGAAGTTCACACATTAGATTCTACAGGACATTTCAATCCCATTGATCCGCTGATATTTCTATCAAAATAGGGGGAGATTTTATGGCATATATTTTATTTGCATTAAATTTCGGCATTAATTGGTGCATACTTTTTGTTGTAATGGCATTCGCCTTACAACATCTTCATGCTACATGGACGATGGCTGCAGTAACAACAACCGCTATATTAATAGGCATAATAATATTCTTCTCTACAGTTGGTATTAAATATCTGAGATATGGTATTCCGCAAAGGCCACTTAACCAGCGGGAAGCAGCATATCTTGATCCGATCATAAAAGAAGTTTTCAAAAAAGCTAATATCAATATACCTAAAATATTCATACAGGACGAACAGTTTCCCAATGCAATGGTTGTGGGCGATGCGATGATTTTGACTACTGGCTTATTACGAGTAGCCAATCGAAATGAAGTTGCGGCAGTAATAGCTCATGAATGCGGCCATATCGTAAACAAAGATTTAACTTTTGCTTCTATTAATTATGCTACCGCTAAAATGAGCGACATAGCAATAATGGCAGGTATAGGATTTATAACAATAATATCTCTGAATGGCCGGATACCTTTTATTTACCTACCCTATATAATGATTGCTGGCGCATTAAAACTAGTCCGGTGGATACTGTTAGGGATAGTTGATTTTGCCTCAAAGTTTTATCACCGGAAATGCGAATATGATGCGGATAGTTTTGCTGCCAGTATAGGATACCGGCAGGCAACCATATCGTATTTTAATAAACTTGCAGAATTGTATCCTAGTGTTAATAAAAGTTCAATATTTTACACCCACCCTTCGTTGAAAAAAAGGATTGAAGCTATTGAGAGAGCGTAGAAGGAGATAGAAACATGGAAGAAACATCTTCATTTTGGCCAAAAGAGGAAACCGCAGAAAAATCATTTTTAACTTGGTCTTTATCTAATATCAAGGACAAAACCGTCAACCACCCACCACTTAGCCCCTTAACGGGGCTTGAAGTGGGGGCTTGTAGTCCTGGTTGACTAGCCTAAGCGCAAGCTGCGTTGGATAGGTCACGATACCCTGGTGTACTCCTCTAGCACCAGGCCCTATCGTCAGCGGTTAAAAGTTCTGATGGGTAGGAACGGTGCTGCTGGCACGACAAGCCTTTCCAACATTGGCGAAGAGGCACTAACTCCGAAGGGAGGTAGGCTAATTGATAGTCTACGTAATTAACAAGCATGGTAACCCTTTAATGCCGTGCAGTCCGAGAAAAGCACGATTATTACTAAAACAAAATAAAGCCAAAGTAATCAAGCGAGAACCATTCACGATTCAGTTACTCTACGGCTCAAGTGGCTACAAACAACCTGTAAACCTCGGTATAGACGCAGGTAGTAAACACATCGGCATATCTGCAACCACCGAAAATAAAGTTTTATTCGAAGCTGAAATTGAACTTAGAGACGACATAGTGAAACTACTAGCCGACAGAAGACAATACCGCAGAAGCAGAAGAAATCGTAAAACTCGATACCGCCAAGCACGGTTTTTGAATCGCAAAAAACCTAAAGGTTGGTTAGCACCTTCAATTCAAAACAAAATCGAGAGTCATCTAAAAATAATTGCTATGGCACACAAAATACTACCCATAACTAAAACCACAATTGAAGTAGCCCAATTCGATATTCAAAAAATTAAGAATCCAGAAATCCAAGGCAAAGAATATCAAGAAGGTGACCGATTAGGGTTCTGGAACAACCGGGAATACGTCTTGTGGCGTGATGGCCACAAATGCAAAGGTAAAACTAACTGCAAGAACAAAATCTTAAACGTCCATCATATTGAATCTCGCAAAATCGGTGGTGACGCACCCAATAATCTAATAACGCTTTGCGAACAATGTCATGATGATTACCATGCCGGGAAATTAAAACTCAATCTAAAGCGAGGTAAATCATACCGAGACGCGGCCTTCATGGGCATCATGCGATGGGCAGTATATAACCGACTTAAAGCCTTATATTCAAACGTTAAGCTTACTTATGGTTATATAACCAAGAATGCGCGGATCACCAACAGGTTAGAGAAATCTCACATAATAGATGCCCGCTGCATCAGTGGCAATCCGTTAGCTAAACCGGATAATAACTATTATTACTTCAGGCAGGTACGTAAGCAGAACAGGCAATTACACAAAGCAAACCCAAAGAAAGGCATAAGACAGGCCAACAAAGCACCCAGACACGTTCATGGCTATCAGTTGTTTGACAAAGTACAGTACGAAGGGCAGGAATGCTTTATCTTTGGCAGACGCAGCAGCGGTTACTTTGACTTACGCAAACTGGATGGCACAAAGATTCATCCATCTGCCAATTACAAAAAACTGAGGTTATTAGAAAGAGCAAGTACACTATTACACGAAAGGAGGAAGGGCAATTCCTCCCCCACTTACGCTATCGCTTAGAAGTGAGGGTATCCTTGCCCGAATTTGATGAAAAAATTATTCTCGATTTTAATGCCACACGACAACTGGGACAACAATACCGGAGACGAAGACAATTTGAAAGCTAAACAAGCGTTGCATGAGTTTTATAAAGAACTAGCGAAAGCGCAACCAGAAGAAGAATACAGAGAAGCCCGTATTTCCAAACCTTATTGTTCTCATAGTTCGTATCTCAGTTTTTTGGTTAGGACTAAAGAAGCGTTAATGGAAGAAAAATACATGCGAGCGTGTAACGAGTTGGTTTCTCTAATGTATTATGAGCCTTACCTCCAAGGCAGAATCTATTATAATATATTAAAAATGCTAAAAGGCGAATTGGGGGCAGAAGGTATGGAGTTGCAGGAAAACCCTATTGATTTCCCAACCGAAGAATTTGAGAATGTTATGCGTGTAGTAAAACTGGAAATGGAAACAGAAAAAAACTTCCAAGACAAGCTAATTATTTTAGATTTTATACTGGAAGCAATAAAAGAAGATTTGAAGACGGATTTGTTATCACATATTATTTATTCTCAGCCCGATTTTGAAAGAGAATTTAAAATCCCTTTCCCTTTCTTTTATAAAGACGAACAAGGAAACAGATTTTCTTTAAAAAAAGAAGGGTTGGTAGAAGTCAGTCTGTCAGAAAGTTGCATATTAACTCTTCCTTGGCGTTGGAATAAACTTAGTAAGCAGGCTAAAAATCTGTTCAGCAATGATTTTGTTTATAGTGAGCGAAATCATATAGCATACTATTTCCCTTATGTCGATATCTGCTATGTAGTCAACGGTAAACATTCGATTTCTGCCGGGACTATATACAAAAAAGGAACAATTAAGGCCGAGCAGTATGATATCACGAAATTATTCCCACATATTCATACCGATGGCCAGAGTTGGTATAATAGCCATACTCATGAAAAGAAAAACAATTTGCCTGATTTTCGTATAGGTATCATATACGAAGTTGCAAAAATTAAATATCAGCTTGGAAGAGCGTCATAAACCACACGCCTAAAGGCGTGGGCTTGTAAGGCTCTGTTATGACCAGACTAAGCTTTTATGAGCTACGATATTTCTGTTATGACACCTATAGATGCCCCCTCAGTCTATAGCAACTGTCGAATAATATTAAACAATTCTGTGTGGTAGGAATAGTGTATTATTCTTAAAAAGCAGAAATGTCATTGTCGAGAGGAGTAGTTTTAAGCTACGTTACCTGCATCAAGCAGAGAAAGGAGTAAAATCCAAGATGGTATTTGTGTTAAACAAAAATAAAGAGCCATTAAGCCCTTGTCATCCAGCGAAGGCGAGGCAATTATTAAAAAAGGGCAAGGCTGTAATTCATAAAAAACACCCTTTCACGATAAGGCTAAAGGAACACAAAGAGGTAAATAAAAAGAACAAAGATGAATATAGGCTTAAAATTGATTATGGTAGTAGATATACAGGCTTGGCTATACTAAAAAAGAATAAAGGTGTTGTATGGCTGGCACAAATAGAACATAGAACTGATATAAAGAAAAAGCTAGACAATAGAAGGGTTTATAGACGTAGGAGAAGAAGTAAAAACCTAAGATATAGACAGCCGAGGTTTGACAATAGAAAACGAAAGAAGGGTTGGATACCACCTTCTTTACAAAGTAGAGTAGACAACATTGAAAGTTGGGTTAATAAATTAATAAAACTATGTCCATTAACTCACATATCCTATGAAAATGTAAAGTTTGATACTCAATTAATGAACGATTCTACTATTAAAGGCATTGAGTATCAACAAGGTACATTAATGGGTTATGAAATTAGAGAATATTTACTAGAAAAATTTAAGAGAAAGTGTGTCTATTGCGGCAAGACTGATATTCCACTAGAAATAGAGCACATCATACCAAAATCAAGAGGTGGCTCAAATAAAATAGATAATTTAGCTATAGCTTGTAGGAGTTGTAATCAAGCAAAGGGTAGCAAAACAGCAAAAGAATTTGACTATCCAGATATTCAAAAACAGGTTAAAAAACCTTTAAAAGATGTTGCAATATTAAACGCAACAAGATGGAAAGTATATGAAGTCTTAATAGCAACAGGTTTACCAGTAGAATGTGGAACAGGTGCTATAACAAAGATGAATAGAATTAGCTTAGGAATACCTAAAGACCATCATTATGATGCTTGTTGTATAGGTAAAAGTACACCAGACAACCTACATTTTAAAACAGGTAATGTCTTATATATTAAAGCGATAGGCAGAGGCAGTCATTGTAGAACTAATTTAGATAAATATGGATTTCCTAGAAGTTATTTGCCAAGACGAAAATATTTCTTTGGTTTTATGAGTGGAGATATGGTTAAGGCTATTGTGCCAAAAGGTAAAAACAAAGGCATATGGTATGGAAGTGTAGCCTGTAGAAGTACAGGGAGTTTTAATATAAATTTAAAAAAAGGAAGAGTGCAAGGAATTAACCATAAATACTGTCAGATAGTACAAAAATCTGATGGATATAAATATATACTAGAAAGGAGAGAAATTGAGTTACCACATTCCTCCCACAGCTAAAGCAGTGGGCTTCCTGTGGCTAGATTCCGTGAAAACATTCCCAATGGTGACAGCGATTGGCAGTGTTAATTAATATCAACAGAAACCGTAACCAAAGAATTTCGCCATGCATTTTATAGCATGGCGTTTTTTTTGGATCTAATTTGAGGGGGGTGCTTATGTGAAAGTCCTGCTAGCCACTGGCTTGTCGCAGATAGAACAGCAAATGGAATCAAGGGATTGGAATCGTTGCTATCAACGCCAAATATTATTAGATGTTGTAAAAGAACATGGTTCGCAGGTGGTTGTGTTGTCACCGCTTCTTCAGGGCGAGGAAGATTTGCTGAAAGAAATAATCATACCCTTGAGAACCGAAGGAATAAGAATAATATTCCTTCCAGGGAATGCGAAAATGCCTGACACGAAAGAATGGATGAAAAAACTTCTTCCGTGGGGAGTATATGATTATGTTTTTGACCCAGTGACAACAGAAAAAATAATAGATCGAATAAATAACCCAGCTCAGTTAAAAAATCTCCCTTCAGAGGTGCAAATGTCTTCGCAAGAAGCACAGGCGGTTGGCAATATAGTTCCAGACGATCAGTCGGAGCACCAGAGTAAACTTTATGAATTAAACATCCTTGGGACTATGACAGAAGCTATAGGCAATATCAAAAATTTACTGCCACGCATTTTTACCAAATCACAAAATTCAGTATTTAATACAGAAAGCGAAGGCTTCTCAAACGCAATAAAAATTCCAGAAGTTCAATTGCCGAGGATACCACAAATAGCCATGTCAAGTTCAACCAGAAATCTATCAAAAGAACGCCGAGAAACATTAGGATTATCGGAAGAACCATCTCCTGGCATAGGGGCAATAATTATATCCTTGGTTTTAGTATTAGGAATAATATGTTTAACAATCGTACTAGTTAAAAACTATTTTCCCCAAATTGTGAATTATATTAATTTTTAAGGAGGAGTTTTATGCGTAACAAATTTTTATTGATTGCTGTTACTTTAGCGGTTGCTTCTGGGATTGCTATTGCTGTTCTTTTGTCTTCGTTGATTCCTACTGTAATGGTTGTAAAAGTAAAAAATGATATTGAGCCTGGCAGCATTTTAAAAGGAAATCTTTATGTCGAAAAAGTAACCCAAGCGGCAGTACCTCCCAAAAGTATCCGTGACATAAGTAAAGTAGAAAAATATCATTCATCGGCAACATTATCAAAAGGCGATATACTGCGCGAATCCCATGTTGCTGAACTAAAAAACGGTGGCACATTAGCAGCCAGATTAAACCTAATGAATATGAAGGATCGTCTTGGATATGCATTAGATCCGGAAATAACCAAAGGTCTAAATCTTGAAATAGGCGATTTATTACAAATATGTGCCGTATCAAAATACTATCAAGAATCAGCCTCAATATCATCCGAAAAAATAGTGGAAGTCGAAGCACCTTTAATACTAATTGAAGCGGCACCTGTAATATCTACTCCTGCCGGAGACACAGAGGAGAAGGAGAAACAATCAATTGTCGTTGCTCTAAGCGGAGAAGAGTTCCAGCTAATAACACAAGCAGGCAAAATAGCCACATTAAAAGGGGCAGTATTGCCTGTAGGTTATAAAGTAGTGCAAACAGGTACATTTGACGAAAAAATGCAAAATCTTATGGCGTTTTTGCAAATCAAGGAGGTAAAATAACATGGCTTTTACTGGGCAGTATATAAGAGTTATGGTCGTGGACTATGATCCTGATATTATAGATAAAATGAAAGATATGTTTAGCATTCACCCGACAATTAAAATATCGTACATTGCCCAAACCGGTAAAGAAGCAATTGAGGTTGCAAAGCAAGCACATCCGGATGCAGTTATTGTTGCTCATGCCCTATTAGACTCCAACGGCTTAGAGGTTATAGAGAATATCAGGAAAGTATCTCCGCAAAGCATATGTTTCTTAACCACTGACACACCGACAATGTCGCTTTGGGAACGTGCGAAAGCATTAGGCGTACCGCGTGTATTTCCAAAACCGCTTAATGCGCAAGAAATTGCACCAGTTATAGAAGAAGCCCTGGAATTATTTAAGCAGGAATATCACAATCAGAAAGGCTTTTTGCCGCAGGTACAATTGCAGGAAGGGCCACAAAAAATACAAACAGTAAGGCGTACTACAGCAATGATAATATCTCCCAAAGGTGGTGTAGGTAAAACCACCATGGCAGTTAACATAGCCTGCGCAACCGCATTGCAGAACAAGTTAGGGTTAAGAGTAGCTTTAATAGACTTAAATGAATTCGGAACTGTAACAATACATCTAAACCTAGGCAGTCCAGAGAAGATTCTTTTTGGAGAAGGGTCGTCCCGAAATATATTAGGTTGGGAATATATAGATACCAATGCAACATTAGACGATGTTGAACAATTTATGGTAATGCATAAAGAGACTGGATTATGGGTTGTGCCCTCAGTACCTCAACCAGAAATGATAGCCAGAGTAACGGAAGGTTTGATAATCAAAGTAATGAATATGCTAAAGAATTATTTTGATTTGGTTATAGTTGACCTACCACCATCGATTAACCTAGAACCATCCTGGGCAACAACTGCATTGGCCGACTATATATTATTAGTAGTTACTCCTGATGTGCAGTGTATTCCCGGCATGAGCCAAATTAACCGCACATTAGAACGCTTAGGAGTCACCAACAAATGTTATCGTATAATAAATATGTACGGATTGGCTGGGGGGCTTACGATGGAAGATATGGATAAGTATATGCCATATCCGGTTTTAGGAACCATAGCAGAAGATGCTAAAATACGCAGAGCTGTAAGAGATGGCATCCCTTTAACTGTTAGTCAACCCAATGGAGATTTTGCAGTCAGTATTAAAACAATGGTAAATAAGATATTCCCGGTATTTCCTGAAAGTCACCTCGCAAGAGAGAAGAAAGGATTCTTCCGAAAACTATTTTTCAAATAAGTCAAAGCCCAGCTTGTCTGGGCTTTTTTTGATGCCAAAATTTATTAAAAAGGAGTCGATTATATTGAGAACAGAACAATTCAAGGTAGCGTCTAATTCAAAGCCCAATAAAGTAGCTGGTGCCATTACGGGTGCATTGAAAGATTGCCAGCAAGTAGAACTTCTCGCAATAGGAGCTAATGCAGTAAACCAAGCGGTGAAAGCTGTTGCCATTGCAAGTTTATACTCGGCAGGGAAAAATCTAATTTGTGTTCCTGGATTTTGTGATGTGAATATTGAGAACGAAACCAGAACCGGAATCAAATTTATCATCAAAGTAGCGTAGAAAAAAAAGCCCGGCAAAGCCGGGCTTTTTTGTGAAAGGAGTAAACAGGAAGGGGGCTCACAATGGAAACAAATCCAAGAGGTCTATTCCCTTGGATCAAAGTTGACATTGTTCCAGAAGGAGATCAGGTTAGAATTCAACTACCTGATGACCCAGCAGTAATTGCAAATTTCCAGGCTTCGATTCGGACAGCAAAAGGGGATGGCCTTGTGTATACCGTGCCTTATGGAGTAATTAAGGTTGTTCAGGCATGGGTGGCGATGGTAAAGTAGTAAATACAAAATGGTATATTTCTTATACAAAATGGAAGATAAAAGATATCCTGATTTAATGTTTTGTTAAATGATTTGATATAAAAAGAGGATATTATGCTTCTTTGGCGAAATTTGGAATATTCTTTCGCGAAAGGGGCTTGCAAATGAATCAAGCAATACATTCGATTATTAAAAAGATCCCCATTGATTATTTGAAAAAACTTAATAAGAATCTAAAGGGCAAAAAAAGAGATATGGAAATACAATTAATGGAAAGACTTGAGACAGATGTTGATTTGCGTTCAAAAATAGAAAATTATTATAGCGAAATGGAATTAGGGGGAAGAAAGCACTTTTTCCTTTGGGAAAATCAATTTACCGAAGAACAAAAAGTAGAAATAAAAGAACATGTAAAAAATTTCACGCCCCGGAACCAAATTGATATTTTTGATGAGATTACTAAACTTCCAGAGTTGGGAGAAATAATGGTATTCCAAATGACTGATTTTGGGCAATGTTTTCATTTTAGGACAATAAAAGAAGTTGAAGAATTAATAAATCAACAAATCATCAATAAAAGGGTAGTTAAGGAATATGTCTTTACTCCAATCCATCATATTTCTTTTGTAAACTGTCGTACTGACGATGGCATTATTTTGGTAGGGATTGATACCTATTTTAGGGTGTTTCCGTCTGCCAAGGCTATTCAAGAATATGCTACAGAAATAATGCAAAGAATAATTTCGCATAGCAGTAAAAATCATATTATTGAGCCAGAAGTAATAAACAAATTAATAAGAGAAGACAATTTCATAGTAACTAAGATAAAAGGGTCATTAACAATAGACGAGGGAACGTTTAAAAAGCAGGAAAAACAAAAGAAAAAAATCCTCCAGGAATTAATAAACCATACTTATAGGATTAGTGATGTTAAGGCAATGAATTCGGACATTGATATATTTTCTCATCCCATGTTTGATGCTGCAAGGAAGAGAGCAATGGACATGGGAGAGGAAATTGTCGTTAGCTACGCAGAAGGTTATTGGTTTACTGACGCTTCGGGGAACATCAAGGTTTTTAGAGTAGCTTTTGATGCCGAAAATAGTTCGATACAGACTTTCTCGGGAGCGATATCAGAGGAGGAGGTCAACTATGTCATTTCAAGATGCCTCAAATGTGCAGGTAAAGAAATCTAATATAAACTATTTATACAAATTACTCGGCGATATTTCAGAGGATGAGCTTGATTCAGCAAATCTATTTTTTAGAGAATTAGAAACAGGTGGCCTGTTTTCTAAAAAGGACTTATTAACAAAGGCAAGAATAAAAAAGAAGAACATAAACATAATTGTCGACTTTTGCCTTAAATATCGCATAATTGCTCCGGCATACTGGGCATGTCTATGCGGATACACGGAAAACGAACTGGAATATGATATTTGTGAAAGCTGCGGCAAATCATATTCTTTAGATAGTCGTGAAATCTTTGAATTGATTGCCGAAGTGCCAAAATCCTCAAAAGAGATACATTATGAAAAGGCCAAGCTAAAAGAACTTGACAAAACTTGGTTTAAATACCTGCTTGCAAGAATCAAATTAGCCAAGCAAACAGGAAAAACCGGATGGATTGCTTTTGTAGATATTGCTCATTCCACCAAGCTTCAAAAAGCCGATTCGTATTTAGCGGCAGAGTTGCAGAATTGGTTGCATAATAAGGCCATTGAATTATCCAGAAGCTTATTAAAATATGAGCAGGGGTACTACTTAAAAGCAATGGGTGATGCTGTTTGGATATTTTCCCTTGATCAAGAAGAATTATCTAAGGTGATATTAAAATTGTTTCAGGAATTCAAAAACAAGAACAGAGATAAGTACAATATAGCAGGAGTAAAACTGTTTTTAAAGGCATACATTGCCAGTTCCATAATTCAAAGCTATTCAACTCCCGATGAATTGACGCTTGATTTAGAAATGGAAGCATTTACTTTTATAGCTAGAATAGAAAAAGAAGCCCAAAGTGTGATTTCGAAACAAATATCCCAGAACTCTTTAGGATTCTTGGTGTCTAGAGACGAAAAGCATAATTATACTAACCTGTCCCTTGAAAGAATAAAAGACTATAACGAAGTATCTGTGTTTTACAAAGTTTTTTGACAATCCCCATGGGTCAATTTAGGGAGCAATTATCTTGACCCTCCCCTCCTTTAAGAGGGGTTTTTCTTTTTTCTGAACCCCATATATGGTATAATATAGAAAGGAGGATAAATAGTTAGTAAGCAATTAATTCTTCATAAATCCCAATATCAAAGGAGGTAATCGACTTGAAGAAACTTAAAATAATTACTCTTGTAACCCTGCTATGCTTTATCTGTACCATTCCGGCAATTGCAGCTGGCAATTGGGACAGTATAACAAAGCACTATAATATTAAAGTTTTCATAAACGACAAAGACCACGAACTAGAATTCCCACCCGATATGGGTAAGCCGTTTATCGCTAAAGACAGAACCTTTGTGCCCTACAGAATAATGTGTGAAGCCCTGGGTGCAAACGTTGACTGGGATGGAGATGCCAGAAAGGTAACCGCTACCGGCAACGGGAATACTGTGGAATTGTTCATAGGCAATCCCAACTACAAAGTAAATGGAACTAAAAAGACAATGGATGTGGAACCGTTTATCCTGAGCGCCGAATCCAGAACTTATATCCCGGCCAGGTACATTACGGAAGGACTAAACTATACCATAGACTTTGCCCAGGGCGGCAGGGTGATGTATATAGTATCCTTTACTAAGGGCCAGGGCGAAGCGGAAAGGAAAGCCGTGTTGGACGAACTGGTGAAGTTGGAACCGACAGCGCCGGGTGAACCAAAGTATGTGGGGATGATTCCTCCACCGGGTGATAATAGCGGCTATCAAGTAAAGGCTCATGAGGCGACTTTACCATTAACCATGTTTGATGGAGTTACCATTAAGAGTATTGTAAAAGACACTTCTGGCAAATGGCCGCAATTATTGTTGACAGCAGACAAGCCGACTAATGATTTTGCACCAGTTTTGTATTTCGGGAAAGTTCGCCTTGGTGGGGTGTTAGATGTTACTACTAACAGTTGTTGGAAACGGGTTGGGAACGAGTATGTTGCTACATACTGGCTGACTACTGTTGGCGACAACAAACTCAAGGTCGATGTAAGCCAACCCGAGAAGATAGGGATTTGGGGAGATGGTGCTAATTTCTACTGGATACCCAATCCCTTGAGATAGGAGGTAACTATAGTGAAAAAATTAATATTTTCCCTGGTTCTTTTGATAGGAGTCGTCTTTATGGCGACTCCTGTTTACGCTAGCAACACAATAAAGCAAATTGACATAGGCTCTTTCGATATTTGGTGTAATTCTGCCGGAGAATGGATTCCTTCTGACCCGCCACGCTACACCCAAGCGTACCAACCAGGGGCTTCGGTTCATATACTTCCCTATACGGTTCATGCTCCTTCCAACATAAAAGGAACCATCGTGGGGGTAAAAGTATCATTTCTTACAAATCCAGAACAAGCGTTTAGCGGAGCCTCAGCTGCAATTTCATGCGATATGTATCAAAAGAGTATAAGCCCATACCAAGCATCCCCTGCAGGTATTAGTGGTGTACGCTCAGGTAATGCAGTAACTATATCTCCGAATATAGTTTTAAGCGGTGGAGGGTTTGAGATAACAAGACCTTGGCAGAATGAGTTAGTAAAAGGGCAACGCTTTTATTTTCCCGTCTTAATCGAATGGGAAATAGCACCCATGGCTGACATAGCCGCATCAGTAAGTGCAAGCCCTCAGACTGCAAAACCGGGGAAGAAAATAAAGGTAACCTATAAAGTAACTAATAACGGCCCCGATATAGCACCCCGAGTAGATGTCAAGTACAGTCCCCTGGGGGCTTCCTGGAAATACGATACTTTAATTAATTTTGCTCCCGGCCAATCAAAGACCTATACTGCAACATTTGCTAATAGTGATGGATGTCGCCAGGTGCAGGTGCAAGCGTTTTTGGAACCTGGTTGTGGCACATTAGACCCGAATGTGCAGAACAATGTAGCAACAACCGAGATTTGCTGGCAAGGCGGAGCCATATACAACGACCCACCAGTAATTGATTCCGGGATTACCGGAGGCGGGTATAAGAAGTAATTTAGAAAAAAAGCCAGAAAAGCCACCTCTTTACGGGGTGGTTTTTTATTATTGGGAGAGAATGGAGAGAATGGAGGTAAAAGTTTTGGAAAAACAGGCAAACGGGAACCCTATTGCTAACCCTGATAATGCAGAGCTCAAGCAGTCACCAGATTTCGAAGATATGACTGAACTTTTGGAATATTGCCTCAGAACAAGCCCATCATGGTTCTATAAAAGGCTGTGGCAGGTCAGGGATACAAAGCAATATTTTATCCAGAATATCGCATATTAAATCATGATTGTTCTCCAGGCAAGCTTCATGAAGCTGCTCCATTAAGGGTGAATTGTATAAACCGGTAATATCTTTGCGGACCAACGCCACTTTATCTTACCCGCCGGGAAGACCCCTTCCTGAACGGAGTGAAAGGAGGGGTAGTTCGCTGGACAGTTTCTGGGGCAGCCTGGATTTGGCAAGACTTAAGGCGTCAAGACGGGGTTGCCGGGTAGGATGAACCAGGAATCCCCCGGATTTATCCGTGGGGAGGATGTCAATAGGGGAGGGATATATTTGATTATATCAAAAATACACAAAAACCAGCGTGGCTCGGTACTTCTAGAATTTGCATTAGTTGTTCCTTTATTTTTTTGTTTGGTGTTTTCTATAATAAATGTAGGAATGTATGCATATAACAAATCTCTAGTGAGCACTGCCGTTCGTTCCGCTGGCCGCGCTGCTGTCGGCTCTATGGATATTCCAACAGGTGTGGTAGCAGGTGAAAAGACATTAGCTTTAGGAATGGGCTTATCTAAAACTAGTTTAAATATATCTCAGGGAGGGGACAGAATAACTATACAGGCAAAAGCAGATATACCCGTTCTGGTTCCCGGAGCTGCTGTTTTAGTAGGTGGCAGTGTATGGCAAGACACCATCCCAATAACGCGCAGCACAACATATAATTGGGAACGACAGATAAGCGATGATCCTTGCGATGAAGTGGTCTGGGGAAATTTCAGAGGGTACGAATGTAATGACTGTACCGTTAATGATAATTATGAAGATTCGCAAGGTTGTCCATCGTGTCCGTAGGCAAAGGGGGATAATATGCTGAAAAAGACAATTTACAATATCTTATTTACGCTGATTTTACTTACTATACTCTTCATCTTAACAACTCAATACCAATGCGATAGTTGCAATACTTTGCATAATACCATGATGGGTAAACCATTTGGCATTCCAATTGCAGCAATAGGATTAGTAGGATTTGCAATACTTTATGCAATGTATTTAAAAAACAATCGTTATTTTGGGATATCACTAACCGCAGCTTTTTTGGCCAGCATTGTTTTTGTTTATGCTCAGGCTATTATTTATCAGCAATTTTGTCCATATTGCATTACAGTCGAATCCTTGGTGGCAGTCTTATGGATATATCATTTATATAACAAACAGCACTTAACTACAGGGTTATTGAGTAGTGTAGCAATATACAGCACGATAGCAATTTTGACAGTCAGTATTAATTATATTGAAAACAACACTTATAAATATGTAGATGAATTAGCAAATTACGAACCTCCTATAATTCATAAAACACTTAATAGTCAGCAACATAATAATAATCAGTCAGTTTCCGTAATTCATGAAGATACTACATCCCAGAAATTAGATAACAACCAATCTGTTTCCGTAGTTCATGAAGATACTACATCCCAGGAGTTATCTGCACCCAAAGAGTTTAAAGAAGAAAGTCCAGCGTCCACAGATAATATAGTTTTTTATGACCAACAGCGCAATCCAGTCAAAATAGACAACAGTAAATCCATATTATATGTAGCATCATGGTGTAAAGCTTGCGATAAAGCTTTAGAACAAGCATCTATTATGAATGACATTATCGTTGTTGATACTGCCATAAATATACCCGAGGCAGAAGAGATTATTGCCATGCGGAAAAAAGCCAATCCCTACAAAATAGATGTGTTATATGATTTTGATGATGTGTGTACTGTAAAAAAGTTTCCAACTTGGGTAAAAAATAATGTTTAGGGAAATTTTGCGAGAAATACAATGGACTGCTGGAGCAAACGCATCCAACATCAAGACAATGCCACTTGCTATCATTTGCTATATGGCATATTCTGTGTCCAAAGCTATAAGATGGCAATGGAGCTTATTGCTGGTAATAATTATAAGTATGCTTATACTCACTGGATTACTAGCATGGGCTACTTCGATTCTTTTTTGAAAGGAGTTTTAGTAGATGTTTTTTGCAAAAAAAGTAGAAAAAGTAGAAGAGACAAATTGTGTTGATGTAGAACTGCTACAAGCAAAGCTTGATTTTTTTGAGAAATCCAACCGCATTGCTCGCCAGTATCCGAAAGAGCAGGTAGTAGTCATGAATTTATTTGCAGATATCCTGAGTCGGATAATGATTCATCCAGTATCCATATGTTTACGAAACAATGATTCCTGGAGTATATACGGCGAGCCTTTTGAATATGTGGAAGAATTTTGGGAAAACGTTAAAGGCATTAAGCCAATAACGATGTTGAACAACCAGAGCAGACCTGTGGTAACATTAGCAAACGGTTTTATAGTATGGCACAATCCGGGATATTCATTTGGCCGGAATGAGGACTTTCTTATTACTGCTGCCTTGCAAATATCTATGATCAAAGAAAATATGTCCCGATTAACAGAAGTCGAGCAGTTGAGTGTTACAGATGCCTTGACAGGAATATACAACAGACGATATCTGATGGAAAGACTAAAACAAGAAGCTGCAAAAAGCATCCGCTACGAAAGTAGCTTTGCATTTTTAATTATGGATATCGACTATTTTAAGCGATTTAACGATAATTACGGACATCAAGTAGGAGATGAAGTATTACAATCATTGTCCACCTTATTAAAATCAAATATGCGAGAAGAAGACATACTAGCCCGTTACGGTGGTGAAGAATTCTGCGTCATAATACCAAACTGTGATAATAAAGGCATTTATGCTGTGGCAGAAAAAATAAGAGGGTTGGTGGAATGGAGGCTAAAACCTCCGACATTGCCTGATCAGGTTACAGTCAGCGTAGGTGGCGCAGTATTTCCTGAAGATGCAAAGCAGGTTGAACAACTGTTAAAATGCGCTGATACAAGGTTATATGCTGCCAAAGAAGGCGGCAGGAACAAATCAATAGTTAATTGAGACGCGCATCCCTGCGATTCGTCCCTGCGAATAATCGCAGGGTTTTTTTATGGCTTAATGGCGATCACCTAAAAAAACTGAAGGGAGGAATTGTATTGCGGGTATTTACACAGGACTTCTTTTTTATTATTTAATAATTTCCCCGGCTAAGTTGCCATCGCAAGGGAGAGGAAACTCTCCCGTTAATGCAGCCATCGACAGCATTGTGCGACAGATGCCAGTCCCAAGCCTGGTAATGCAGAGGGAGGAAGGAGTTGATAAGTATTGATTTAGCAATTTTAGGATGTTTAATTCCTGCAATATACGGCATTTATACGGATTTTAAAGAGCATGTACTTAAAAACACAATAACTTATCCCATTATCATTCTAGGATTTATATATAGTATATATACCCACACATTCCTAACATCACTTGCCGGTGCAGGGGTTATGTTTATTGTTTTATCAATTCTTTTTAAGAAAGGTGGGATAGGTGGCGGTGATGTTAAATTAGCCACAGGTATAGGCATGTGGTTTGGAATTTACGATGGCATATTGATTATGTTGTTTGGATCATTCATGGCCATTATCGATGGCATGGTACGAATATATATATCAAATGAATTAAAATCCCGGATAAAATCCTGGTACATGAGGATTTTATACAAAGTACCCTTAGAAGAACGTGTCATATCTGATGAAACATCGGTAGAGCATATACCGTATGGAGCTTATATCGGCATAGCAGCATGGCTGTTATGGTTGCAACAATTATTGTAAGAGAAAAGGAGTTGGTGCTTTGTCTTTCCCACAGAGTAAATTAGAAGAGAGATTAAATCGTATAAACCCTAAAGAAAAGGCAGTAACATATTCATATGATGAAATTAAAACCGTAATCCGGCCTATTGCACAAGAAAGACTACAAATAAAACTAGGCAGTAATTTTGACCGCCGCTCAGAAGCAGTACGTAATAATGCAAAAGGAATAATATCGCTAGTAATAGATGATCACTACAAAGACCTCTCTAAGCCACTGCAGCTAGCCTTGGTTGATGAAATGGTTGACGACCTTTTAGGCTATGGGCCATTGGAACCGTTTTTTAACGATCCGGAAGTAACTGAAATCAAAGTATTGCGCTGGGATCATATCAGAGTAGAAAGATTCGGCCAGGAAGCCAGGATAAAAGGTTCTTTCAGAGATGAGCAGCATTGCCGGGACATATTAGAGCGTATGCTGGCTCCTACAGGACGTAGAATAGACTACACAAATCCCCGAGTAGGAGCAAGGCTTCCTGACGGTTCTCGTATGATGGCACATATACCACCAGTAGCAGTAGAAGGCACAACATTCTCTATTCGACGATTTACAAAAGGCCTAACCCCTGAAGAACTTTGCAATAGAAATATGTTTAGTGAAGAAATGATGGAATATATAAAAACTTGGGTAGTAGGAGCATTAAACATAATAGTGACAGGAGGCACTTCGACCGGTAAAACAACCACATTAAACGCATTATCGTCATTTATCCCAGAAGATGAATCTATAATAACGATTGAAGATCCCGCAGAAATGATATTGCAGCATGAAAATGTCCGCAGATGGGAAGCAAAGCCTCCTAATGCTGAAGGTGCAGGAGAAGTAACCATGCGTGATCTTTTGGCAGATGCTTTGCGAGCTGCACCAAAAAGAATAATTGTTGGTGAATGTCGAAAAGGCGAAGCATTCGATATGATGCAAGCGATGGGAACCGGTCACCCTGGCAGTATGACAACTGGCCATGCTAACTCAGCGGATGAAGCCCTTAATGCACGATTTCCTAATATGGTGCAAATGGCAGATATGGGATTGCCTTATGAAGCCATTATAAGAACGATTGCTGGAGCAATTGATTTAATTATCCATATTGAAAAAGATCGGGATGGCACTCGTAGGATAACTGAAATCGTAGAAACAATGGGCGTTACTAAAGAAGATGATGTGGTTAAAGTAGCTTCTCAGAAGTTATTCCAATATGACTATGCTTCAGGCAGATGGAGTAAAGTTGCTAAATCTTTTAACCATTATGAGCAATTAGCTAAAAAAGGAGTTTCGATTGAATGGTAAGATTATTAACTTACATGGTTCCCGTATTTGTTGCCGTGGCGATATTTTTTTTCTATCGCTGGCATTGTGATCGAAAAACCGAATGGTTGAAAATTCGTGGGCAACCCGAAAAGGAAATAAAGAAAAATTTTTTAATCAGCCACCTGCAAGATGATGCGTTAGCTGCCGGCGTAGAGATATCAGACAGTACTCTAATGATGATAGCTATGAGCTCCATATTAGTAGGATATATTATAGTTTATGCTATAACAGGTAATTACAAATTATCGGTATTTGGTATTTTGCTAGGAATTGTGGTGCCAAAAATATGGGAAAAACGAACTATAGAAGGCCGCCGCAAAGCCTTTGAGTTGCAGTTGGAAGATGTTCTTGCAAGAATGAGTTCCTGTCTTCGTGCAGGAATGAACACTCAGCAAGCATTGGAGCAAACAGTGTTGGTTTTACCCGAACCATCTAAAGAGATATTTATGTCGGTATTAACTGAAATTAATACCGGCAAAACACTACCCGATGCCATCAGAGCTGCATCTAAAAGAGTCCGAAGTAGAGATATGAATATGTTGTCCACAGCAATAGTTATAAATGATTTTACTGGTGGAAGTCTCTCTCAGGTTTTAGACCAATTACAAGAAGGAATACGGGATCAGCGAAATTTTAAAAAGCAATTAGTAGCAGCCGCATCTGAAGGGACAATGACTTCCTGGGTATTAGGAGTAGCGCCGTTCTTGGTAATAGGGTATATGAGGATATCTTCTCCCGAATCAATGTCACCTTTATTTAATACTTTGGAAGGAAATATCGTATTTATGATTTGTACGGCATGTATTTTGATTGGTGTCAAAAGAGTCAAAGATAAACTGAATTTTGAATAGGGGTGGTGCTTTTGATTGTCAGTATTGGTTTAATGGTTGGTGTTTCAATATTGATGTTTTGTATGGCATGGATGAAAAGACACACCTATCAAGTATCAACTGAAGCATCAGGAAATTGGTTGACATATACCAATAGCATAAATCCGGCATTATTGGTGGTATTCCCCAAAGATGTTTGGGAGCAAACTGAAAAGAAAATAACCTGGGCTGGTTTGAATTTCACGCCTTTGGATTTTCTAGCAACAAAAATAGCTTGTGGCATATTTATGCCTATATTATTAGGATTCGTAGGGTTTTCAATTGGTATAGATTTTTATTACTTTATAGTCATTGCCGTACTAGGGTATATTCTACCGGATGTTTATTTAAACCGAAAAGTAGAACAACGCCAGAAAACTATCCGCAAAGACCTTTACGAATTTGAATTATTGTTACTAACAGTAGTTGTGGCAGGAATGGAAATTATGGAAGCACTCCGCATAGTCGGAGAAAGGTTTGGGGGTGAAATACAAAAAGAAATAGAAATCACTTGGGGTCAGATGAACACTGGTATTAGACGTGCAGAAGCATTAAAAAACATGGCAAACAGGGTAGGCATAGATGAATTAAATCAGCTCATTGATTCAATTATCCAGGCAGAAACTTATGGCACAAAAATTTCCGATATCATTGAAGTCCATGTAAAACAAATGAGAACTGACCGAACGCTGAGTATTCAAAAAAAATCTGAAGAGATAAAAGTAAAAATACTAGGCCCGATTATTATATGGTTTTTCTTGCCATTTATGATTATGATATTTTATCCATTGTTTACACAATTAACAAAACTTATGAACTAAGGAAGGGAGGTTAACTTTAATGCTTAAACAGATAAAAAACCATTTTGGCGATCTGCACAAAGACGAAAAAGGCGCAGGATTGGTTGAGTATGTTGCGCTAGCAGCACTTATCTTACTACTTGCTGTGGTTGCAATGAAAAAAGTTGGTACTACAGCAAGTACTACACTAAACAAAGTAGAACAGCAAATAACAGCACCAGTAACAGCACCATAATAAAATCTACTCAAAGCCGGGTTTAATACCCGGTTTTTTTTGTCATGTAATACGTGAACTACTCACGATTGAAGCCACGGGTGTTCTTCGCAATTATGTGAACTACTCACGACTGAAGTCGCGAGCTTCTGGCTTCGTCACCCAGCTACTGCCGTGGCTCCACCTGGGCGGGTTCCCCGCCTCAAAATATTTATAGCGGCGTTTACATCTCGGTCTAAGATTAGCCCGCAGTAAGGGCATTTATGCGTCCGTGCTACAAGGCTTTTCTTGACTATTAAGCCACAGCCTGAACAGATTTGACTTGTATTTTGTGGATTCACCAATATCACTTGCTTACCGGCACTCTCAGCCTTGTAAGTAGTGTATTCGATGAACTTACTCCACGAAGCATCGGATATGGATTTGGCTAACTTATGGTTCTTTAGCATATTTTGAATTCGTAAATCTTCAAATACGATTACATCGTATTTCCTAACTAACTTACAGGATTCTTTGTGCAAGAAGTCATTGCGTTGGTTTTTAACCTTGCGATGTATCTTAGCTACTCTTGTTCGTTGTTCCTTACGAGAATTCGAACCCTTCGTTTTGCGGGATAACTTGCGTTGTTCTCGCTTTAACTTAGCTTCTGATTTACGCAAATATCTAGGATTCTCAACTATCGTACTATCAGATAACGTAGCGAATTTCTCCAGGCCAACGTCTACACCAACGGATTTATTAGTCTTAGGTAGGTATTTAGGTTCGCCTTCGCATGAAAAGCAGACATACCAATTATTCAACTCTCTTTTAATA
>Ga0334890_1000795_pt1 | contig 50553 bp, 43 predicted proteins | sample GraSluR1_MG_3_FD_207220 | JGI IMG/M metagenome (GOLD analysis project Ga0334890, IMG submission 207220) | Sludge microbial communities from methane-producing bioreactor in Wageningen University, Netherlands - Granular Sludge_31_08-R1 | ecosystem: Engineered > Bioreactor > Anaerobic >... | reverse complement strand
CTATCACCCTGCGGGTACTCCTGGTGTTCCACCCTGCGGGTGTCACTATTAAGGTTGTGACCAGGATGGGAGATCAGTGCGGCACCCCTTGAGCCACGAGACAAGCCGCAGGTGTTGCCCATGCGAAGACTGCGAGCGGTATATTTATGCAAGCTAATGCATATTTATAACTTTTTGCAGTGACATCAAAGCATTTATAAAATTTAAATGAGGGATGATTTAAAGATGGGTTTTATGAACAAAGGTATGCGCAACCCCCGGCAAAAAAAGTTGGTTTATATCCTGGTTGGACTGGTAATCCTATCCTTCCTGGTGAGTATCGTGGCAGTAGGGTTCTATTAGAAAAGAGCCATATAATAGCCTCCCCCGGGCGATGCTGTTTTCCATAGCCTCCAGCTCGACCATGACCAGTTCTCCGGTCAGCTCACCGGTCAGTTCCCGGGGGGAAGAAAACTCCAGTTCTAAATAGTTATCGCTAAGACCCCGGAAAGAGTCTTCTCCTACCCTCTGCTCTACCAGCACCTCCAGTTCCTGTCCCAGTTGCCGGTTTATGAAACTCCGCTTTTTGGCTTCAGCCAGTTGTATTAGTTCGGTACTTCGCATTTCTTTTTCCCTGTCACTTACCTGAGGCTCCATTTTAGCGGCGGCCGTTTCCGGTCGTTTTGAGTATTTGAATACATGCAAGTCCAAAAGGGGTAAATCCTGTAACAAAGCCAGGGTATCCTGATAATCCTTTTTTTCTTCACCGGGGAAGCCCACCATTACATCGGCGGTTATGGCCACTCCATTCACCCTCTGCACTATATCCTGAACCAGTTTGTAATAGAATTCCCGGTCATAACGGCGGTTCATGGCTCGCAATATGCGGCTGCTTCCGCTCTGCAAGGGGATGTGAAAGTGACGGCAAAGTCTTTCTCCACCGGCTGCCATCTCCAGCAACTCCTCGTCTATCTCCACAGGCTCCAGGGAACTCAGCCTGATACGGTAATCACCTTCCACCCTGGCGAAAAGCAATCGCAGCAATCTACTAAGGTTCCAATCTTCCAGGTCATTTCCATAAAGCCCGGTATGAATACCGGTCAATACTATTTCGTGATAACCCAGATCCACCAGTTGCTGCAACTCGGCTGCCACATCCTCCGGCAGTTTGCTCCGGGAAGGACCGCGGGCAAAAGGAACGATGCAGTAAGAACAATAACTCTGGCATCCATCCTGAATCTTGACAAAAGCCCGGGATCTTTCATGCCGCTTAGAATAGATAACCGGGGGCAGTTTCTTTTCCGCCACCAGCGGTGGGCATACAACAAGGGGCTCCGACTCGCTCCTGCTGATGACCTGTCCTTCAATTAAATCGAGAATATCTTCTTTTTGCTGGCTGCCTGCTATTAGATTCAGTCCGGGTATGGCCGCCAGTTGCGCGGCATCTACCTGGGCCAGGCAACCCGTAGCAACGACCAGCGCTCCTGGATTCCTCCTGGCGGCCCGGCGCAGCATAGCCCTGGATTTGCGGTCACTGCTGTGGGTCACGGTGCAGGTGTTGACGATGTACAAATCCGCACTTTCATTGAAGTCTACCAGTTGATAGCCTCTTTGTATGAACTTTTCCTTCAGTTGTTCTGTTTCCACCTGGTTTACTTTGCATCCCAGGGTATGAAAAGCTACTTTTTTCATAATTGACTCCCGTCTCATGCACTCAACACGACCCTTTGCTTCATCCGAGTTCACCATATTCGTACATGATGATGCCGCAAGCGAGCAGGCTGGCGGTTTCCGTTCGCAAAGTCCTGGGGCCCAGGCCCGCAATGAAGCAACCCTGTCTTCTGGCTGTTTCGACTTCTGCCGGGGAAAAGCCCCCTTCCGGCCCTATTATGAGAAAAAGACCCCGGGTGCAAAAATTTTCCCGCTGCTCCCTTAATAGCGTACGAAAATAGGCTTCCCGCTCCTGTTCATAGCAGAGCAGGGCCGGTTTATCCCCTATTTGAGCCATAAGAGCGGGAAAATCCAAGATAGGCTTAACTTCTGGAATATGGTTGCGGCCACACTGCTTGCAGGCTTCCTGCGCAATCTTCTGCCAGCGTTTTATCTTCTTCCCTTCTTTTTCCTTGTCGAAGCGAGCCACACTATGCTCACTTTGCAGGGGAATAATGCTTCTTACTCCCAGTTCTACCGCTTTCTGAATAATAAAATCCATCTTCTCGCTCCGGGCTATACCTTGAACCAGAGTAAGATTAATGGCCAGGTCCTCCGCTGTTGTCTCCTGGGCAAGTATCTCGGCCTGCAAGATCTTCTGCTTTTTTTCCTGCAAGCGCACCTGGTATTCATTCCCGTTTCCATCAAAAACCTTGACTATATCACCGGACTTGAGACGCAAGACCTTTTCTATATGCCGGGTCTGCTCCTCATCAATCAAGACGCTATTACCCTTGATATTATCGGCAGAAACAAAAAAACGAGGCAAAGACTAGCACCCCATTCCCGGTTTATTCTTTCCGCGCCGCTACTCCTATCCAATCAACATCCTGGAGAACCTGCTCAATAACAAAGCCATGGGTTTTTAATTGCTTCTCCACTCCCGGCCAGCGGCTGTCGACAATTCCGGAACCAAAAAAATAGCCCCCGCTCTTTAAGACTTTGGCGGCTTCCGGAATTAAGCAAGTGACCACCTCGGCCGTAATATTGGCCGCAACCATATCTGCCTCGAATGTTTGAATTTCCTCCACAATATTCCCGAGCTTGACTGTAATAATGTCGCTCAGTCCGTTTAACTCAACATTTTCCCGGGCGATTTTTACCGACAATTCCTCAACATCCATGGCCAAGACCCGGGCCGCTCCCAATTTGGCCGCGGCGATGGACAGGATACCGGAACCACAACCGGCGTCAATAAGCTTTTCTCCCCCTTTTACATAATGGTCAATAAACTTCATGCAAAAACGGGTGGAGGCATGGATACCGGTGCCAAAAGCCATACCCGGGTCTATATCTATAACCACTTCCCCGCTTTGGGGTTGGTATTCTTCCCAGGAGGGCTTGATTACCAGGCGCTCGCCTATTTTGAAACGGTGATAATATTTTTTCCAGGAGCTCTCCCAGTCTTCATCCCTAACCTCATCAATAAAGACTTTACACTCAACATTAAAGTTCTCTTTGACCGCCTCCAGGCAGCTTTGCAATTCTTCCATAACTTCTCGTTCTTCCATAAAATAAGCTTTAATGAGCACAAACTCGTGATCGAGAAAGTCCGGCGAAACCAAATTGGGGTTCCATTCCTCCTGGTTTTCATATTTCCTGGCCGCCTGCGGGTCCTCTATAACTACTCCACCGGAACCGAGCCGGTGGAAGATTCCAGCTATTGCTTCAATACAAATTCCTTCGGTCAGAACAGCGATCTCTTTCCATTTCATTCCACTACACCCTCTATCCCATAGCATCTTTGAATTTTTCGAACAGGCCTTTCTTTCCTCCTTTTTCATCACTTTCCTCCGCAAACTGCAGGAGAATTTCCCTTTGCCTGCGGCTTAGCTTGCGGGGAATTTTGACCTCAATTTGCACCTTGAGGTCCCCGTTGCGATGACTATGCAGGTGGGGAATACCTTTTCCTTTTACCGTTATAATATCCCCCGGCTGGGTCCCTTCCGGAATATGCAGCAAATGAACCGTGCCACCCAGTAGAGGAACTTCAACTTCGGTTCCCAGGGCCGCCTGTACAAAATCGATGGGCAGCTTGCATAGCAGGTTATAACCCTCTCTTTTAAAGGAAGCATGAGGCCGAACCAGTATTGTAATATAAAGGTCGCCTGAGGGTCCGCCTCTTATACCTTGCTCGCCTTCGCCCTGAACGCGAAGACGCGAACCACTGTCAATACCGGCTGGAATCCTAATATCAATTCTTCTGTTTTTCCTTTGTTCTCCGTTGCCCTTGCAGGCTGAACAGGCCTTCTCAATAATCTTGCCTTCACCCCGGCACTGGCTGCACGGCCGAGAAGTCTCAAAGCGGCCAAAAGGAGTGTTTTGCACCGTCCGCTGCTGCCCCGTGCCCCGGCAAGTAGGACAGGTCTTAACCTCGGAGCCTGGTTCCGCCCCACTGCCTTTGCACTTTTCACAGCGTTCCATCCGGGATATTTCGATCTCCTTTTCTATACCAAAAACGGCATCCTCAAAATTTATTTCCAGGCGTACCTCGCGGTCGGCACCCCGTTGTGGACCGGTTCTTCTGCGGGTTCCGGCGCCGCCGAAGAATATATCAAATATATCCCCAAAACCACCACCCATATCATCGAAGCCGCCAAAACCGCCGAAGCCTCCGGCTCCGTTGCGTGACGGGTCAAAAGCATCATGCCCGAAGCGATCATACAGTTCCCTTTTTTGGGGGTCACTTAAGACTTCATAGGCATCGGAGACCTCTTTGAATTTCTCTTCTGCCTGGGGATCGTCCCGGTTAACATCGGGATGCAGTTTCCGGGCTTTCTGCCGGTAAGCTTTCTTTATTTCCTCGGCACTGGCATTTTGAGAAATATCTAAAACTTCATAGTAATCACGCTTTGCGGACATCCTTTCCCACCTTCCTGAAAAACAGGCCTACCCGGACGACTGAAATCGCCGGGTATCACCCTCTCCCCTAGTAAAATATGCCCTGGCAGCAGAAAACTAGTCTTCCTTTTTTTCGTCATCTGCCACATTGTAGTCAGCATCAAAAACTTCACCATCGCCAGCATCAGAAGAACCTGCACCAGCTTCCGCATTTTTGGCGGCTTCTTCATACATTTTGGTGGTAAATTTGAAAATTACCTCGGTCAAAGACTCGGTTTTCTTTTTTATATCCTCGATATCGCCGCCCTCCAGAGCCGTTTTTAGCTCATCGCGAGCCGCTTCAATCTCTTTTTTAGATTCCTCATCTATTTTTTCGCTGTATTCTTTAACAGTCTTTTCCGCCTGGTATATCATACTATCCGCCGCATTGCGGGCTTCGATTTCCTCCAGGCGTTTCTCATCTTCCTCGGCAAACTTTTCGGCATCTTTTACCATGCGGTCGATTTCCTCATCGTTCAGGCCGCTGGAAGAGGTTATGGTGATTCTCTGTTCCTTGCCGGTGGCGGTATCTTTGGCAGTCACATTTACTATGCCATTAACATCTATATCAAATTTTACTTCAATCTGCGGTATTCCGCGAGGGGCTGAAGGTATCCCGCTTAACTGAAATCTCCCCAGGGTAACATTGTTGCCAGCCATCTTTCTTTCTCCTTGCAGTACATGAATATCCACTGAGGTCTGGTTATCCGCCGCAGTAGTAAATATCTGGCTCTTGGCCGTGGGAATAGTAGTATTGCGGTCAATTATTCGGGTAAATACCCCCCCCAGAGTCTCGATTCCCAGGGAGAGAGGGGTTACATCAAGCAATACCACATCGGTGACTTCGCCGGTTAAAACTCCGGCCTGAATAGCGGCCCCAACCGCCACAACTTCATCCGGGTTTATTCCTTTAAAGGGTTCCCGTCCGGTAATGTTCTTTATTGCTTCCTGTACTGCGGGTATTCTGGTGGAGCCCCCCACCAGTATCACTTTATCCAACTCGTTGGTCTTTAGGCCGGCATCTTTCATAGCCTGGCGAGCAGGCCCCATGGTTTTTTCCACCAGGTCGGCGGTCATTTCTTCGAACCGGGCCCGGGTCAAGGATATTTCCAGATGCAGCGGACCTTCCTGGGTGGCCGTTATATAAGGAATGTTGATATCGGTGCTCATCACCCCGGAAAGCTCGTGCTTGGCTTTTTCCGCCGCTTCCTTGAGGCGATGCATGGCCATCTTGTCATTTCTAAGGTCTACTCCCTGTTCTTTTTTAAATTCCTCTACCAGCCAGTTAATAATCCTCTCGTCAAAATCATCGCCCCCCAGGCGATTATTGCCGCTGGTAGCCTTGACCTCAAAAACCCCATCGCCGATTTCCAGTATGGACACGTCGAAAGTACCTCCACCCAGGTCAAATACCAGGATGGTCTGGTTCTCGTCCTTATCCAGCCCATAAGCCAGAGCTGCAGCAGTAGGTTCATTGATAATCCTCAGAACTTCCAGCCCGGCTATTTTCCCCGCATCTTTGGTTGCCTGCCGCTGGGAATCGGTAAAATAAGCGGGAACGGTAATTACCGCCTGGGTAATCTTTTCACCCAGATAAGCTTCCGCATCAGTTTTTAGCTTCTGCAAAACCATAGCGGATATTTCCTGGGGAGTATATTTTTTATTATCTATTTCAACTTTATAATCGGTACCCATTTTTCTTTTAATAGATAGTACCGTTCGGTCCGGATTGGTTATGGCCTGGCGTTTAGCTATCCTCCCCACCAGTCTTTCATTGCTTTTGGAAAATCCCACCACCGAGGGGGTAATTCTTTCCCCTTCGGCATTACTTATTACTTTGGCTTCATTTCCTTCCATTACGGCTATTACTGAGTTAGTTGTACCAAGGTCTATTCCTACAACCTTGCCCATTTGCCACACCTCCAATAATAATCTAAGCTAGTAACTCCCATAAAGGAGAGATTTGGATATCAAAGGCCTCTTTGCATATTTATGCCATCATTCCCCCTTTCTCCCGTTTTCTTCAGGGGGAACTAGCTGTTGCTAACTTTAACCAGGCTGGGGCGAATAACCCGGCCATGCATTATGTAGCCCTTCTGAAACTCCTCAATTACCATGTTCTCCTGCTCTTCACTGCTGCCTTCCACCATCAGCGGCTGGTGATACATGGGATCGAAGGGCTTGCCCACGGCTTCAATCGCCTCTACGCCTTCGTTTTTGATTAATTCATGCAATTTCCGGGTTATCATTTCCACCCCTTTATTCAAGGCTTCCAAGTCCTGATTGGCATGGGAAACATCCAGAGCCCGATCCAGGTCATCTATAACCGGCAGTAATCTTTTAATCAAGGGCAGGGCAGCAAATTTTATATATTCCTCTCGTTCCCGGCCGGCCCGCTTTTTAATGTTCTCTTGCTCGGCCAAAGCCCGCAAATACAGATCATAGTTCTCTTGTTTTTCTTCCTGTAGCCTGGCTAATTCTTCCTTAAGAGCCTGGATTTCTCCGCCCTCCACAATTGTGGATGCTTCAACGCTTTCGATTATTTCTTGTTCTTGTTCCTTTTCCAGTTCAAGTTCTTCCTTAGTCATAATTTATCACCTCTAATCCCAGTTCTCTGTGCTTTCCGGCTGTTCCGGATCATTTTTCATTTTAATAATGGTATTTATCCTCAGGATAGCTACTGCCACCTCACCTGCTGCTTTGATAGCATGAATCTTTACCGGGGTGGGATCAACTATACCCTGGCGCATCATATCCATCAATTTGCCCTTTTCACAATCAATCCCGATGGAATCACTGCCGTTCTTTCTCTGAGCCACCACCACATCCCCCAGCTTTTCCAGCGGGTTGAAACCGGCATTGCTTATCAAACAGGAAAACGGCTTGAGCAAGGCTTCTTTTACACAGTTCACGCCAAAGGAGGCCATGCCTTCAAGCTCCCGGGACACTTCTTCCATATGCGCTGCCAGCCAAACCTCTGTGGCCCCTCCTCCGGGAACCACCCCTCCCTGCACTGCGGCCTGGACGGCGGCGGCGGCATCTTTGGCCATGCGTTCACGCTCTTCGACTACTTCTTCCGTAGCCGCACCGATGAGAACGGTGGTCCAACTTTCTCCCCCACCGTCATATACATATATATGCTGCAGCTTTTCATCTACTTTAACCATCCGAGCTTTGCCTAAATATCCCTTAAGGCTATCCAAATCCCGGTTGAGACCGTTTCTTTTTATTTTCCGGGCAGCGGTATGCTGGCAGAGCTTTTCGATTTCCCGGGAAGATACCCGCTGTACCGCCATTATTCCTGCATCAGTCAGGAACTCTTCCGCCATATCATCAATACCGCGGTCGGCCACTATCATTTTTACACCCAGTTCGGGAATTTTACGCAGGTTTTCTTCGTAGTTGGCCCGGGCCTGCAGATAATACTGGAAACCACTCTCGCTCTTCATAGCTTCCCGTTCGATTTCTTCGGGCCCCAGGGCATCGTCTATGACCAGTATCAGAGGATTTTCCAAAACTGCGGGCATATCCTTGTTCACGGGTTCCTTGTTAAGCAAAACTCCACGAAAAACTTGGCTGGGTGCCAATTCTCGGGCTACTACCGCATCGGCAAACTTGTAGTCCCGGTCCAAAAGCTTCTTTTTCCCTACCAGCTGCGCTCCCTTGATAACCAGGCGGGCGAGATCACGTTTGCCCCTTCCGGCTACCTCGGCAATATTAAACAATACTTTATCGTCCAGGGACTCCACTGCCCGGCTTTGCTTTTTCACCAGGTTCAGAGCAGCAGCTATCCCCTGTTCTATACCTTCAATCACCCGGGTAACCGGTACCCCTTTCAGTACCTGTTCCATACCCTCAGATACCAAAGCAGCGGCAATAATGGTAGCCGTGGTGGTCCCGTCCCCTACCTCTGACTGCTGGGCCCGGGCGGTGTTTATTATCATGCGGGCCGCAGGGTGATTGACTTCTATCAGCTTTAATATGGTTACCCCATCGTTGCTGATAACTACATCACCAAATCTATCCACCATCATAATATCCAGGCCCTTGGGACCAATGGTGCCTTCCACCGCCTGTGAGATGGCCCGGGAAGCATTAGCGTTGCTTAAAAGAGCCTGGAATCGGTCATCTGATTTCTCTTGTCTGGCCAGCTTGTTTTCCGACATATTTCCCTCCTTTGTTTGCAGGGGATAATAGATCCCCCTAGCCTAAGCCCTTTAGATAGTCTTCTATAATATCCCGCACCGTTTCCACCGTACCTACGGCTTTCCAATATTCCATGCGCACCGGGCCTATCACTCCTATCTTACCCAGCTCGCCAAAAGACTTATACCCTGCCACCACCAGACTCATTTCCTTGATTTCTTCCAACGGGTTCTCCCGGCCAATCTTTATGTCTACCGCTTCTCCCAGTTCCCCCGGAATAATCTGCCGTAGTGAATCGTCTTCTTCTAAAACATTCAGTATCCTTTTCAGTTTTTCCATATCTTTAAACTCAGGTTCATTAAGTATATTGAGGGCTCCGCTGACCATTACTTTTTCATCGCGGGAGTTTTGCAACAGGTTATCTATAGCTTCCAGGGCATTATCAATTATCTTACGGCGCTGGCTGAGGCTCTCTCTTATGAGTTGCAAATCGCTTCTTTTTACTTCCTCCAGCCGCTTGCCTCTGAAGGCCTGGTTAAACATGCCGGTAATAGCCTGCAAATCCTGGGATGATATTAATTCAGGGATACTAATAATACGATGCATTATTACCCCCATATCGCATACCAGCAAGAGCAAGGCTTTGCCTTTATCCAGAGGAAACAACTGCAAGCTGCGAAATTCAGTGAATTTTATTGCTGGAACAATAACAAAGGAAGCATAGCGGGTCATCTGGGATAGAAAATGAGCAATCCCTAAAATCACCTGCTCCCAATCTTCTATATTCTGTTCAAATAATTGCTGCAATAAAGCGTATTCCCTCTCTCCGGGGGGCTCTTTTTCCATCATGCAATCCACATAATAACGAAAGCCGCTTTCGGAAGGAATGCGACCTGCGGAGGTGTGCGGCTGCTCCAGGTAGCCCATGTCTTCAAGATCCGCCATTTCATTTCTTACTGTCGCTGCGCTTATTTTTAAATCATGCTTTTTTACCATAGCCCGGGAACCTACCGGTTCCGCCGTTTCCACATAGTCACGGATAATGGATTCCAGTATTCTCTTTTTTCTTTCATCCAGGGTCATAAATACCACCGCCTGTTAGCACTCTCCTCTATTGAGTGCTAATCGCTATTTAATATGAAAATATCACCTGCAAAATCCTTTGTCAAGTCTGGGGAGCATCATATAAAACGGCAAAAAACCTGATTGGAGAGGAAATACCCCCTTCTGGTTAAACAAAGCCGATTATTCCCCAGTTTTAACAGGCCTTTTTGCTCAGCGTCTTCAATTTCAACTGCAAATCGTCTTCTCAAATCCAGCTGATATCTAGCGGCAAACTGCGCTAAATCTATTCCATCGCAGAGTCTTAAAGCCAGTATTATTTCCTCCCGCATTTTCTCCTCAACGCTCATTTGCTCCAGTATTTCTACCGGTGCCACCCGCCCTGCCTCCATGCTTATCAGGTACTTTTCTAAAAACGGTCGATTCCGATATCTTTGCCGGCCGATGCAGGATACCGCTCCCGCTCCTATACCAATGTAATCCCCGCCGCACCAATAGTTCAGGTTATGGCGGCACTCAAAACCAGCCTGGCAGAAGTTAGAAAGTTCGTAATGCTTGTATCCCTTTTCGGGCAGATAATCCAAAGCCAGGTGGTACATGGCGTTTTCACTTTCTTCACCCGGCAGTTCCATCTCACCGCTTTCTATAGCACGGGCCATTGCGGTGCTCTCGTCCAACTGCAGAAGATAGGCGGAAATGTGTTGCGCTCCACAGGAAACCGCCAGTTCCAGGTTCCTTTGCCAGGATTCCAGGCTTTGTCCCGGTATACCATAAATCAAATCCAGGTTAAAATTTTGGCATCCTTCTTTATGCAAAGCCTCTATGCTTTGCATTATCTCGCAGTAACCGTGAACACGGCCCAATGCCCGCAACTCCTCCGGGGAAAAACTCTGTACTCCCAGGGAAATCCGGTTTACTCCGGCTGCCAGAATTCCTCTTAGAAAGCCTTCGCTCCTTGTGGCTGGATTCATTTCCAGGCTTATTTCGGCATTACTGCTAACATTAAAATTATGAACAACCGCCTCCACTATGCTCTGCAGTTGCTCCAGGCCAAGCAGGCTGGGGGTGCCTCCTCCCAGGTAAATGCTTAAGATGATGCTATCCGGGAACAAGATCGCACGCTTTTCTATTTCCAGCCGTATAGCAGCGGTGTAGCGCTGAAGCTGGGCCGGGGATTGGAGCGGCAGGGAATAAAAATCGCAATAGCCGCATTTTTTCAGGCAGAAGGGTATATGAATGTATAGCCCGGCAGGCTTTTTCTTCATAATATAGCTCTCACTATTCACCTTATCTTTTCGTTTTCATTACTCATTTTCAATGTCCAGCACCGTCATAAAGGCATCTTTGGGTACTTCGACCCGGCCAATCTGCTTCATCCGTTTTTTCCCCTCTTTTTGTTTCTCTAATAGCTTCTTTTTACGGGTTATATCGCCACCGTAACATTTAGCCAGAACATCCTTGCGCATGGCCTTGATGTTTTCCCGGGCTAGAATCCGGTTGCCGATTGCTGCTTGAATGGCTACTTCATACATTTGGCGAGGTATTATCTTTCTTAATTTGTTTACTATAGCCCGCGCCCGGTAATAGGCCTTGTCCTCATGAACAATAAAACTCAAGGCATCTACTACTTCCCCATTAAGCATGATATCCAGTTTGATCAGATCTGAAGTGTCAAAACCATGAAATTCGTAGTCCAATGAAGCATAACCGCGGGTTCGCGATTTCAAGGCATCAAAAAAATCATAGAGAATCTCAGCCAGGGGCAATCTATAATTAATAACTACCCGGCTGGAGGTCAAGTATTCCATAGTAATAAAACTGCCTCTCTTTTCCTGGCAGAGTTCCATTATCGTCCCTACATAATCGTTGGGAACCATTATAGAAGCTTTGACATAGGGTTCCATCACCCGGTCAATTTTCTGCGGGGGAGGCCAGTGGGTGGGGTTTTGCACCATAACTTCACTGCCATCAGTCAGCAGTACCCGGTATATTACACTGGGAGCCGTAGCCAGCAGGCTTAAGTCATATTCTCTTTCCAGTCTCTCCTTGACGATCTCCAGGTGCAAAAGGCCCAAAAAGCCGCAGCGGAAGCCAAAGCCTAAAGCATCAGAGTTATCTGGTTCATAAAAAAGGGAAGCGTCGTTTAGTTTTAAGCGGTCCAGCGCATCGCGCAGACGCTCAAATTCGCTATTCTCCAGGGGATAAAGCCCGCAATAAACCATAGGCTTTGCCTCTTGATATCCTGATAATGCCTCCGGGGCTGCCCGCCTGGCCCCAGTGATGGTATCGCCAACCCGGGTATCATTTACATTTTTCATTCCCGCCGCCACATAGCCTACTTCACCTGAGCTCAAAACTTCAACCTCGGTCATATAAGGAGATAAGACTCCTATTTCGTCTACCTCATATTCCTTGCCGCTGGACATCATACGAATCATGTCACCCTGGCGCAGTTCACCCTCTACTACCCTGATGTAGGATATGGCCCCCTTGTATGGGTCAAAATACGAGTCGAATATCAAGGCCTTTAAAGCTGCTTCCTTATCGCCGGAAGGAGGGGGAATCCTCTCCACTATCGCTTCCAGGACATCTTCCACTCCGGTACCCAGTTTGGCCGAAATAGGCAAAACCTCATCCTGGTCCAGCCCCAGTACATTTTCCATCTCCTGTTTCACAACTTCCGGTTCCGCTCCGGGCAGGTCGATTTTATTGACTACCCCTATTATTTCCAAATCCAGGTCCATAGCCATATAGACATTGGCCAGGGTCTGCGCTTCAATCCCCTGAGAGGCGTCAACCACCAGCAAGGCCCCTTCACAGGCGGCCAGGCTGCGCGAAACCTCGTAAGAAAAATCAACATGACCCGGGGTATCAATCAGATTAAGAATGTATTCCTGCCCATCCCGGGCCCGATAATTGAGTCTTACCGGTTTAAGCTTGATGGTAATGCCCTTTTCCCTTTCCAGTTCCATCTTGTCTAAAAACTGTTCTTTCATTTCCCTATCACTGAGAGCCCCGGTCAAATGAAGCAAGCGGTCCGCCAGGGTGGACTTACCGTGATCTATATGAGCTATAATACTGAAATTCCTAATATTCTTCTGCAAGTTTTAACCTCCAGGTATTTTATGAAATTAAAATACGATTTTACTACAAAAAGTTATTAATACTCATTGGCTTGTATAAATATACCGCTCAACCTTAAAAGCTACCGAAGGGAGCATCAGTTGTGCCCGACAGGGCGCTACGCATGGGCAACACCTGCGGCTTGTCTGGCGACCTTTCCGTCTTCCGTCTTCCTATTTCAGAGCTTATCAAATTATAACTGATTAAGCACGGCGGTTCAATTGATGGGGTTTCAGGAGTTTTTCGACAGGCGCTGCCGGAGCATATTAAGCAGTAATTGAGACTCTTCCAGTTTAAAGAGATAAATAATAAGGCCATAGACAATAGCGCCGAAAAATACTCCCCCGCCTACAAGCATCAGAAGCTGCAGCTTGCCCATCAATGGCCAAAATACCAGCATTCTCTCGGTAAACAAACGCAGCAGAGACCACATCACCAGGGAGGCCCCCAGGGAAATGAGGAAACTGCCGACAATCCTGCCTCCTCCCAGTTGGCCCAGTTTTTTTCGTAAAGCCAGCATCAAAAAGATGAAACCGGCCAATCCCGATAGCGAATAGGCCAGGGCCAGACCTTTATGCCCCATAGTAGCCACCAGGTTTAAAGAAAGCAGGATATTAGCAACTATAGTGATAAAAGCAGCGGCAACCGGGGTAAAAGAATCATGCAAAGCATAAAAACTGCGGTTAAGAACCTGCAAGGAAGAGTAGGCAAAAAGGCCAAAACAATAAAAGAAAAGAGCCTCATTGGTTATGGCTACCGCGGTGGCAGAAAATCGCCCCTGCTCAAAAAGCAGTCTAATTATTGGCTCACCCAGGGCCATTAAGCCAAGAGAAGCCGGGATGGTAAGCAAAAAAACAGCTCTCAGTGCGAGGGAACTGCTGCGTTTAAACTGGGCTATTTCTCCTCGGGCTGCCAGGTGGGTTAAGGTGGGGAAAATCGCTACTCCCAAAGATACTGCAAAGATTCCCAGAGGAAGATTTACTATCCGCTGAGCCAGGCTGAGCGCGCTTACAGTTCCTGCAGCCAGGCTCGAAGCCAGGTTCTGGGTCACGAAAAGGCTTACTTGTACTGCTCCCAGCCCGGCCAAAACCGGAACCATGAGCCGGATTATTTCTTGAAAGCCCTGGTCTTTATAGTCAAAAGAAAAATAGTATTTCATCCCCAAGCGGCGCAGGGTGGGAATCTGCACCACAAAGTTGGCAACAGCACCGAGAACCACTCCCAGGGAAAAAGCAGTAATACCCAACTGCTTCTCCAGGCCAACGCCCACCACAATAATCACCAGATTGTAGAGCAGGCTTCCCCAGGCCGGAGCCCAGAAATGATGAAATGAATTTAATATCCCCATGGCCATCCCGTTGAGGGCCATGAAAAAGGTTTGAATGAACATGATGCGGGTTAGATATACCGCCAGGTCGCTGTACTGGGCAGGCAAACCGGGAACCAGTATCTTCATTAATAGCGGGGTATATAGATAGGCCAGGGCCATAATAAAGAGCATCAGCAAAAGCACATAGTTTAATACAATGCTGGCGGAGCGCCAAGCATCCTCTTCCTGATCGCGAGCCACAAAAGTAGAGATAACCGGGATAAAAGCCGAGCTCAAAGCTCCACCCACCAGCAGCATGTAAATGAAATCCGGTATGGAAAAGGCGGCCCGGTAGGCATCAGTAATATAATCCTGTCCGAATAGAGTGTAAAGGGCTACTTCCCGGCCATAGCCCAATATCCTCGACAGTATTACCGTGATCATGAGCAGAACTGCGGCCCGGGCTACATTTCTTCCCCTTTCGCTCAAATACTATCAACTCCAATATTTATGCCGCTAGTTAAAGCGAGGAATTTTATGCAACCCTTATGCATCAAAAGAGGTTTTTGCAGTGGAATCCCCCCGCAGCAACCTTAATAGCGACCATAATAACTCCCTCTCTCTTCCGAAGCCTGCCAATCGATGACCGATACCCAGCATCCCCTTACACCTTACCCCTCACCCCTCACTTTTCTTGCTAACCAAGCAGGAGCAATTTAAAGAAATACCGCCTTAAATATTAGCCATGATTTATTCAAATATTGTACTGCCTGCTGACCCTGGTTTTTTGCGCTTTGCCGTAAAAGCTGCCACTCATAATTCAGCAGTTCCGTGGAAACTTTATAATTTTGGGATAATAACTGCAGCTTCCAGCTGCCCTGCTCGTAATTACAGGCAAATACAGGGCCGCGATTGTCCAGAGTAAGATGGTTTATTCCCTGATTGCTGAGATTTAGCCCACCAATAAATAATACTAGCAAAATAAAGAGCAAAAAGAATCGCTTTAAATTTAGCATCCGAATTATAAATCCTCCTTTAGCACTTCGATTAAGATATCAGAAAAAAGCATTCCTGCATAGCGGGCCTCAGCCAAAGAGTTCAAATCACCGCCGAACTCCAGCAACAAGGCTCGGGGGAAAAACTCCTGGTTATAAGTACCGGCCTTGGTTCTTATCCCTTTTATCAGACCAGGATATTTCTTTTCCCCCTGACGATAGATTTCCTGGGCAAATTCCAGGTTTTTCCGCCATTCCGGATGGCTTTTACGCTCATCGGTTCCGACAATTATTAGAATACGGGCGCTTTTCTTTCCATCTATTTCTACGGTTTCGGCTTTTTCCAGACCGGGTATGCTGTCGCGATGAATATCAAACAAGGCCAGCAATTTATTATTGGACTGCAGTATTTTTTGTACCGTTTCCCGGGAGTTGGTATAACTTTTGTTGTAATCAGGAAAATCATGAATCCTGTCTTCAAATTCAGCCAGTAGTCCCCGTTTGGATAATGATTCACTAATACTCCTGGCCACCTCGTTGACCAATCCCCTTTGCCCGTCGCAACGGGCCCTTCCACTGTCAGGAATGTAGGATTCGGCACTATGGGTACAGTAAAACACTACCTTGCAGTCTTTAAAAAAGCTGCTGTAATCAATATCCTGACTTTCCTTCAGCGCCTCCGGCTCAACTTCGGGCAATTGAACCTCGTTTTCCCCCTCGTTCTCCCTGAGATCTTCTTCGCTACGGCCATAGGCCAGGGCCTGGATACTGGATATCATCAAGTCTTCTGGCATCTTCTCCTTAAAATAATGCCTTGTCATAGGAAAAGAAGCCTTTTCCCCGGCAAAAACCACATTTACTTCCCGGAAGAGATTAGCTGCCTGCTTTTTATTCAGCTCAATTTTTTTAAAAGGCAGCAAGATATTCTGCATATTGAAAGCCGGCATCTTCCCCAGATAGGGGCTGCTAATCTCAGCACTAACCCCGGTTATTAAAACTAATAAAAATAATTGCATAAAGAAGATACTTTTTATAAAAGCCCCAAAATAGTGCTTGTGCACCCTGTCCACCCCACCATCAAATATCTTATTAAATTTATGGTGGACAAGAGATAATTAGAACCCTGTTCTTTTTAATATAGTCTTTCCTTTATTACGGGCTCTAATATAACGAGGCAAAATATATCCTCTGCTTTATTAATTGAGACTTTTGCATAATAAACTTTTACAATAAAACCAATCAATATATAGTGTATTAAACGAGATGGAAAACCACTGCATATCGTGCTTTCAACATAGATCACTCTTCGAAATTTCCAATTATGCAAAATCCTCAATTAAGAAGCCGGGTTCCTATTAACATAATAAACAGCAAATTCTAATTCCCCGCCTCGTTGCAGCGCTGTGTTGAAACTACTACGCAGTTTCTTCCGATGCTTAAACGAGGTAAAATATAACTTAACAACTTAAGTGCCTGGCACCATAGTTTTTTTTCTTGCAATTTAATTTGGGGAGTGCTATAGTATTCCTGTTAGTCTTCAACTTACAAGGAGGTGAAAGTGTGGCCAAAAGTAAAACCCCCGCTAAAAGAGCTCGTAGGGCAGAAGCCAACCGGCTCAGAAATAAAGCTTATAAAAGTAAGCTGAAAACAACCATTAAACAATATGAAAATGCAATAATTGCGGAGGATTTGGATACAGCCAGCAACAAACTGTTGCAGGTAACCTCCCTTTTAGATAGGAGCATCACCAAAGGAATACTTCATAAGAATAATGTAGCCAGAAAAAAATCAGCTTTGAGTAAAAAGCTGAATAGTATTAGCCAGTAAGCAAGAACCTGTCTCCGGGCAGGTTCTTATTTTTTTACCTCTTGCTGCAGATTTCCACTATCAGGGCTTCCATAAGCATTTTATCATCCAGGCTGCTGCTCTTAAATTTAACATCCGTTTGCAGAAATATTTGAAATAACTGCCGCAGCTCATCCCAGCTAAAATTGCGAGCATTATCCAACATTTTCTTTACCATGAATTCATGCAAACCTGTTTGTGCCACTATTTCCCTGCTGCCATATGATTCTTCACTATAGTATTTGACTCTGGCCAGGGCCATGAACTGGCGCACAATAATATAAAGAAATAAAATCGGGTGTTCTCCCTGTACCAGTAATTGATTATAGGCCTGGAAAGAAGCCTTCAGGTTGCGCTTCAATAAAGCATCACTCAACTTGAATACCTTGATTTCAGCTTTTGTCTCCAGTTCTCCTTCAATATCGGCAATTTTTACCGGCCGCCCCTTTACCAGCAAGGCGGTTTTATCAATGAGATTTTGCAGGTAATACATATCCTGTCCACTTTTCGCCATCAGGTTGGCGGCGGACTTTTCTACCTTCAAACCATAGGAAGCGAACTCCTTATTTATCCATTCCGACAGTTGCTGGGGGCCGGGGGATTTGCAAGCGATTACGGTGGCCTCACGATCCAATATCTTTACCAGGGGATTAGTAGCACTATGTTCATTGGCGGTCAGCACCAGTACCTGCCCCTCCATGTCATGCTGCAGGTAATCCAAGAATATTTTCTCTATTTCGGCGGTTTTACCCCCCCGTCTTTTGGCTTTTCCCAACCACCAGGGCCGCTTTATTATCACCAGCCTCTGCGAAGAGAATAAGGGACTGAATTCCAGGGCTTCCAGCAATTCATAGGCATTCAGCTCATCTGCATCCAGAAAAGCAGTTTCTACTTCTTCGCCACTTTCCTGACCTATAAGCGCCGCAATCCTTTCCAGCTCCCGGTCAATCAAATAACCCTCTTCACCCCAAAGAAAATAAATCCGATTCTTGCTCATAAGATACTCGTTCCTTTCGCTGTACTATTGCTTTTCATCCCGCAATTCGATTATCGCTACGGTACAGCGGGAAATACAGAGCATATCCCCGGCCTCATCATAAATCCGGACATCCCAAACAATGGTGCTGCGCCCTACATGAATCGGAATCCCTACAGCTTTTATCATTCCATCGCGCTTGCTGCGAATATGATTAGCGTTTATTTCCAGGCCCACAGCCCGTTGTTTTTCCACGTCAATAAAAAGATAACTACCGGCTGAGGCTACCGTCTCAGCCACTACCAGCGATACCCCACCATGCAGAAAACCAAACGGTTGATGGGTCCTGGGGGTTACGGGCATAGCAGCCACTACCCGTTCCTGGGAAAATTCGCTTATTTCAATCCCCAGAACCTCCATAACTGTATTCTTAAAAAAACCATTATCAAATATTTTTGATTCTTCTGACATAATCTTTCTTATCTCCTTTCCCTTTAGTAGTGCAGTGAGGAAGTTTACTTAAATGACTCCACTGCAAAAACTCTTTTGTTGCATAAATATACAAAGCAAGCATTGGCGAGCGGTATATTTATAAAAACCAATGAATACTGCTGTCTTTTTGCTATCTTTTGACACGATTATACCCCAGGTGCTTAAGCAGGGCAATTCTAGACCGGATAGCAGTCGGCGTAATACTACCTCCCCGGAGTTTAATGCAGTATTTTTTGGACCTTATCTGTTTCCTTTTTAGCCAAGAATTTATAAACTGCTTGGAAACTGTGGTAATCTTAATACTATAGTTAAAGAACAATTGACATAGCACGGGGGTAACAATGCTATTCTTTTTTGCGGTTTTGCTTCTTATTGCTACCTTTTCCAGTAAAATGTCTGCTCGCTTTGGAGTTCCCGGCCTGGTAATCTTTTTAGCTCTGGGCATGATTTTTGGAAGCGATGGTTTTAAGCTCATACAATTTGATGACCCGGTATTGGCACAACAAATTGCCATTGCCTGCATGATTATTATTCTCTTTGAAGGCGGGTTCAGCACTAAAAAGGAATTGTTGCGTTTAGCGTTCCGGCCCGCATTTTCTCTGGCCACCCTGGGGATAATGGTAACGGCTGTTACCCTGGGTCTGTTGTCCCACCTGCTGATTGGCTTGCCCCGGGAATCAGCCATCTTAATCGGGGCAATTGTATCATCAACAGACGCTGCCGCAGTATTTGCTATATTCCGCAATAAGCGCATAGAGCCCAAAACTGCTGCTACAATCGAAGTAGAATCGGCTTCCAACGATCCCATGGCTATTATACTAACCATTACTATTATCAGTTTTATGCAGGGAGAAATCACCAGTTGGCAGCTCTTTTTAGGCCAACTGCTCTGGCAGATACTGGCCGGTTTAAGCATAGGTTATTTGCTGGGGAAAACCGCGCCACACTTGATAAACCGGATTAAACTTGATTCAGGCGGCTTTTATTATGTTCTTATTTTAAGTCTCTGCTTCTTAAGCTATGGTCTGGCGGATGAATTAAATACCAATGGCTTTTTAGCCGTGTTTATCGCTGGTTGCTACATAGGAAATGCGGAGTTCGTTTATAAACAAGGCATCACCAGATTTATCGAAGGTTTGTCCACCTTCAGTCAGGTGGTTTTATTCTTGATGCTGGGGCTGTTGGTATTTCCATCAAATCTGCTACAAAACTGGCAGCATGGTATCATTATTGCTGTAATCTTAACTTTTATAGCACGGCCGGTAGCGGTTTTCCTTTGCACAATTTTTTGGAAATACAGTTTAAAAGAAAAACTCTTTATTTGCTGGGGAGGAATCAAGGGCGCAGTCCCGATTGTACTGGCAACATATCCTTATGTTGAAGGATTAGAAGGAGGCAGTTACTATTTTAATGTGGTCTTTTTCGTAGTATTATTGTCGGCCTTGATTCAGGGCTCCAGTATTGACCTGGTGGCCAAAAAGCTGGGTTTGCTGGCAGGCAGCAAGACTCGCAATCCTTTTTCTTTTGAGCTGATTGCCTTGCAGGAGACGCAGAGCAAACTATTGGAATATAGCGTTGATAAAGGCTCCTGGCTGGTTAACCATAGCCTGCAGGATATACCCTGGCCCCAGGACAGCCTGGTAACTGCCATTGTGCGGCAGGAGGAAATAATAACCCCCCGGGGAGATACCGTTATAAAACCCCAAGACCTGTTATTTATTCTGCTTAAAAACGACTATCAAGAGGAATTGCTGGACTTGTTGGATGGAACTGATGGTCAGAATGAAAGGGAGGGATATTCGTGTCAACCATAATCCGTAACGGAACCCTGGTTACCATGAACTCCAGGCGAGATATACTGCGAGCGGACATCCTGATAGAAGGCGACCGGATAAAGGAAATAGGGGAGCTGAAGGGATATAAGGCCCGGCAGGAAATAGACGCTGCGGGCATGCTGGTAATCCCTGGCCTCATACAATCCCATGTTCATCTTTGCCAGACCCTTTTCCGGGGATTAGCGGATGATATGGAGCTGATGGACTGGCTGAAACAACGCATCTGGCCCCTGGAAGCAGCTCATGACGAAGAATCCCTTTATGACTCCGCCCTCCTGGCATCAGCCGAACTCATTTCCGGAGCTACCACTTCCATTATAGATATGGGTACGGTTAGGCATAGCAATTCATTGTTTGAAGCGGTAAAACAATCCGGGTTACGCTATCTGGGAGGTAAATGCATGATGGATTGCGGGGATGAGGTTCCGGAAGAGCTGATAGACTCACGGGAGAAATCCCTGCAGGAAAGCATGGATCTTTTCGAGCGCTGGAACGGCCAGGAAGAGGGACGCATACATTATGCCTTTTGTCCTCGTTTCGCGGTATCCTGCAGTGAGGAACTGCTCCGGGAAGTCAGCCAGCTCTCAGATAAATTCAATATCCCCGTACACAGCCATGCTTCGGAGAACCGGGGTGAAATCAGAATAGTAAAAAAACAACAAGGTTTACGAAATATTCTCTACTTTGAACAACTGGGTTTGTGCCACGAAAAAGCAATACTGGCTCATTGCATTCATATAAACGAGGAAGAAATGAAAATCCTGGCCGAAAAGCAGGTCAATGTGGTCCACTGTCCGGCCTCCAATCTTAAACTGGCTTCCGGGCTGGCTCCGGTTCCGCCCTTGTTGGATATGGGAGCCCGGGTCTCTCTGGGTGCCGATGGCGCCCCCTGCAATAATAATCTCAGCCAATTCATGGAAATGCGCCTGGCCGCTTTGATTCATAAACCTTTCTACGGTCCTACCAGCATGCCGGCGGAAAAGGTGTTCGAGATGGCTACCCTGGGTGGCGCACAGGCCATGGGACAAGAAGAAGAGATCGGCAGCCTGGAACCTGGAAAAAAGGCCGATTTAGCTATTGTCAATCTAGGGCACTGGCATAACCAACCGGCTACACATAGCAGTGTTTACAGCCAACTGGTTTATCAGGCTCTGTCCAGTGATGTCCGGGCTACTATGGTTGACGGGAGATTCTTGATGCAGAATGCTGCCCTGCTTACTATTGATGCTGAAGCAGTAAAAATAAATAGCGAAAAGGCCCTGAACCGGATACTGCAAAGGATCGGGGTGAAATAGCTATTTAAATCGATTGCCCTTTCGCCCCGGTTTTTATTTTAACCCAGCGGCCATTGCTCTGAAAAACTATGGCACCGTCCTCATCCGTGCGCAAAACCTTTATTCCCTGCTCATGCAATTCTTTTAATACGCTGGCATGAGGGTGGCCAAAGCTGTTGTTGGCTCCGGCGGAAATAATGGCCCAGCGGGGATTAAGCTCTCGGTAAAATTCCGGCAAAAGGGAGCCTTTGCTGCCGTGGTGTGGCACCTTTAGCACAGTACTTGTCCCCAAATTTCCCTGCTGCAGCAATTCCTGCATTCCTTCTTTCTCCACATCACCAGTCAATAAAAAGGAGAAAGCTCCGTACTGGCAGTACAAGACCAGCGATTTATTATTATAGTGGTTTCCATGATAAAGCTCTTCTTCTGGATAAAGAACGGTCAGTTCGCATCCTTTTTCCAGGCTGAGCCGCTGGCCGCTTTTCAGGAAGATTAGCGGAATGTTTTTCCTGGCCGCAATCCCCTTGAGTTCCTCATATTCTTCGGCCTCCTTAAAACAATAAGGTAAAGCAATATGAGCTACGCTGAGCTCTTTACTGGCTTTCTCTAATCCCTGGAGATGGTCTGTATCCGGGTGAGTATTAATAATCACATCAATTTTCCTTATACCGCGATGATGCAAGTATGGAAGCAGTTTCTTGCTGCCCGGGTCAGAATAATGACTGCCCCCACCGTCTACCAGGACAAATTTCCCTCCGGGACTCTTTAAAAGAATACTATCCCCCTGCCCCACATCGATTAACACAAGCTCCATTACCCCCTGCTGGTACAGGCTGGCGGGTAATGATATTAGCAGAATAAAGAGCAGTATCAGGCAAAGCCCAGTATATCCGAATCCCCTTTTTCTGTAGTTCTTACTCCAGGACAGAGCCAGAAGGAGCAGGCCAAGATAATAGACGATTATCAGGATAAAGCATGGAGTTGCAACCCACCAGAAAGCCAGAGGCAGCTTCAAGACGGCGCTATTCAAGCCCATAATCAATTCAATAAAAAACCCGGCCGGGTAGAGGAATATGCCGGCCAGCCAGGGCCAGACAGCGGCCAGCATTAAAGCCAGCAAACCCAGGATTACGCAGGCTCCGGATAGATAAGAGGTAAGTACATTGCTCAATAAAGATACCGGGCTGAACAGGTTAAAGTGGTAGGCTGTGAGAGGGAGTACGGCCAGTTGCGCCGATAAAGGAATAAGGAGTAAATCCCAGAGGCGATTCGTATATTGAAGTCTTTTTTTCAAGAGGGGGAAAAGGTAAAGCAGACCCCAGGTGGCCATAAAAGATAGCTGAAAGGAAATTTTGAATAGAGCAAAAGGATCACTCACGATTATTATGGTTCCGGCCAATCCAAGACCGTTAAGAAGAGCATTTTCTCTCCCCGAATAATAGGCCAGCAGTCCTACAATGGCCATTATCACCGCACGAATTACCGATACCGGCCAAGCTACCACCGAGGCATAAAGCAAAAGAAAAATGCCGGTAACCACCAGCTTCATTCCTGGAGACATTCGGCAGAGGGAAGTAAGCCAGGCCATCAGCAAAAGAAAAAAGCCCACATGAAGCCCGGAGACCGAAAAAATATGTACTATCCCGCTTTTCTGAAAGTCCCGGTATTGTTCGGGAGCCATATCATCGGTTTTGCCCAGCAGCATTCCCAGAAGGATGGCCGCTTCCGGCGCGGGAAGGCGATCCTTAATAATTTTTTCTCCCGAGTTTCGAATAGCGGCAAAAAAGCATTCCGACCGTCCCGGAGCGGAAATTACCGCAATAGCATTTTTTTCTTTAACCGACATCAAATAATAAATCCCGCTATAGGATAGATAGCGCGGGTAATCGAATTCTCCAGGGTTTCCGGGAGGACGGGGAAGCTTTAAATCCCCCCGCAATGATATTTCTTCGCCCTTCTGCACTGCTGCCTCGAAGTTGCAGAATACTTGAATTTTCTTCATAGCCCTTTCGGGCTCTTTGCTTTTAAGTACAAAACTGCTCCTATTTCCATCAAATTCGGGAACTGTCTCCACCCGGCCAGTTAAAACCACTCCGTCTTGTATTCTTAAATCAAGCGGTACCGGCATCTGCATCCAGTTAAAAAACAACACCGCCATTAAAAAGAGGGCTAGAGCGCTATAAGACCTCAGAGAGTACTTCCCACCCCAGATTCCTCCTGCCAGGAGAAAGAGAAAAGGGAGGATAAATAAAGGCCAGAAAGCATAATAGCTGAAACAGGCGGAAGCCGCCAGAACTATAAAAACCTCAAACCATGACAAGGGCATTATTCATTAACCCCCCCTGCCTAATTACCTAACTGTTATATGATCTTTTATGGCTTCAAACTTCTTCTCTCCTATACCACTAACGTTTTTAATGTCTTCAATTTTTTGAAAGGCTCCATTAGACTCCCGGTAGTCAACAATCCGCTGGGAGAGGGCGGGTCCTATTCCGTTTAATTTATCAGCCAGTTCACTGGCAGGCGCTTTATTAATATTAACTTTGGCGGAGCCGACCGGAGAAGTTGGAGAAGAAACTCGCAACTGCGAAGCTCCTTGCTCCCCGGCCATTTCCCCTGCCAGTTCCCCTTCTCCTGGAACCACAATCGTTTCTCCATCCACCAGAGGGCGGGCCATGTCTATAAGACGTAAATCAGCTTTATCTTCAGGTCCAGCCATTTCCACCGCCTGGTATACGCGTTCATTCTCTTTCAATTGGTATACTCCGGGTTTTTTAACCTCTCCACAGACATATACCTGAATCAAGCTATCTTCCAAATGCTCCGGTTTTTCCGCCGGATTAACCTCAATAATTTCAAGCTTTTCGGCAGAATCACGATACCTAAATTCGGCATATTTGAAACCGGCCATAAATACCAACACCAGCAAAATTAAGGAACCGGCCGTCAGGTAGCGCTTGTCTATATTATCCATTAACCTCACCTCCTTGCTTAAATTCGCCAATAAATGTTAAAGCCCTCCATTTTGTGATATTATTAACATCGTTTATTATACCTAAATTTCGAATATTTTCTGAAAGATGGATTTAACAGGAGGATTATTTAAGCTGCTAGCGAATCTTAAGAACATAATCATGTTGGTTTTTCTTACAAGTCTTTTTAAATCAAAACACTAATTTTAAGCATCGGAAGAAACTGCGGAGCAGTTTCAACACACCGCAAGGGACATATTTACCTCGTTATAACCCGTAGTTTAAAGGAGGGACTTTAATGCTGGATATAGCCGCATTGGCTAAACTTGGGGGAGTTAAAAAATATAATGCTGATGAGATTTTTTTTAATGCCGGAGAAACTGGCCACGAAATGTTTATTATACTCAAAGGCCGAGTGGGCGTTTACATAACATCCATTGACGGTTTTCCTATTATGATAACGGAACTGGTCTCCGGAGACTTCTTTGGTGAAATGTCCTTATTGGAAGGCCAACCCCGAAGCGCTACTATCGGGGCTATAGAAGATACTATTGTACTGGTTATTAATGAAAGCAACTTTGAACAGGTAATTGCCCAGCAACCCAGCCTGGCTTATCGAATAATGAAAGGTATGAGCAACCGGGTGCGCCAGCTTAACGAAGATCTGGGCCAGCTGAAGCGAGGGAAAACTGAGGAAAGAAAAGCACATAAGCTTGCTCCCCCCACAGCAAAAAAACCATCCACAGAGGTTTTGGACAACTCCCTTTTTCCACCGGGACATAAGCCTTACCCTCTGGAAGCTCCGCTCAGTGACGATAACCTGCTTTTTGACCGGGAAGTTCTTTGCCCGGTCTGTGAGGAAAAATTCAAAACCAAAAATGTTCGCTCCTCCAAGCTCCGGCTGGATAAGGTAGATAATGACCTGCGCCAGCGTTTCGTGGACTTTGAGCCGCTCTGGTACCTGGTCTGGACCTGTCCCAACTGCTATTACTCCAATTTTAACTTCGAGTTCAAACAGGTGGCTGAAGCCTTTAAGAAAAAACTACTGGAGCAAGGCAAGCAATTAAAAGCTAAAGTTCGTTTGCAGTTTAGTGAGCCCCGCAAACTGGATGAGGTTTTTGTGACCTACTACCTCATGCTGCAATCCTTACAGGCAGCGGGCAAACCAAATCCTACCGAAGCAGCCAAGGTTTGGCTGCGCCTATCCTGGTTGTATAATGACGCTGGAGATGAGGAGATGTTTTTATATGCTTCCCAACAGGCTCTGGATATGTTTAAGGACACCTATTACAATACCAGACGGGATACCTCGGTGGAACAGGATCAGCGCCTATCCTTGCTCTTAGGGGAGCTTAGCATGCGAATTGGAGAAAATAGGGAAGCCTTGAAATTTTTCCGGGGAGCCATTGTGCGTAAAGGCGGTAATAATACTATTAATCGGCAAGCTGAGGATCGAATTAGGGACTTGAAGGACATGATATTAGTGCAAGAAAAGAAGGAAGAAAAAGTGTAATTATACAGAAGGGTGGACCTAAGCCACCCTTCTGGTTTTTTTACAAGCTAAATATAATTAACTCTGTTCATAGCTGGCACATAAGGTCTCATCTTCTGGAGAACCGCTGCTTATGTCGCTACAGGGGGCTACCTGGATAGCGTCCAAGCTGCACATATTGTTTTCAAAAAACCGGCAACTACTTACGTCACACATTATGGTCTGGCTTCCGCGCAATTTCATCCCTCCTTAACAAAATTGATGTCGCTGTTTTAGTTATAAATCACCGTGCTATTAATTTGCTTCGGGAAGAAGATTATTATTCTATCAGTTGACTTTGTTCAAGGATTATCATATAATTGCTAATGTCAAATTCATATATAGAAGCAAGGAACCGGAGTAGTAGACTGGCATCAGGCAGAGAGTCGCGGGAAGCTGCGAAGCGACAAAGCTGGTTGAACTCGCCGGGGAGCTTTGCAGGTGACATTAGCCTGCAACGGAGATTCCGTTATGATTTGTCAAGTGGACAGTATGTGGGGCTATGGCGCAGTTGGGAGCGCGCTTGAATGGCATTCAAGAGGTCGTGGGTTCGAATCCCACTAGCTCCACCATTATTATCTGTCAATAAGGGTGGTACCGCGGGTAATCATCGCTCTCGTCCCTGTTCGGATGAGAGCTTTTATTTTTTCTGATAAAATTTTAGGAGGAAGCTATGCTGGATAGAAAGTATGATTTCAAGTCCATTGAAGCTAAATGGCAGGCTTACTGGGAGAAAAACCAGGTCTTTAAAGTAGAAGAAGACCCCGAAAAGCCCAAGTATTATAATCTGGAGATGTTTCCCTATCCTTCCGGACACCTGCATATGGGCCATGTGCGCAATTATGCCATCGGTGATGTGGTGGCGCGTTTCAAAAGCATGAACGGATTTAATGTCCTTCATCCCATGGGCTGGGATGCTTTTGGCCTTCCCGCTGAAAATGCGGCCATTAAAAATGCTATTCACCCTGCTACCTGGACCTACTCTAATATCGAAAACATGAGAAGTCAGCTCAAGACCATGGGGATCAGCTATGATTGGGATCGGGAGTTAGCAACCTGCAAGCCGAATTATTACAAATTTACCCAGTGGATGTTTTTAAAGCTCTACGAAAACAAGCTGGCCTATAAAAAGAAATCCGCCGTAAACTGGTGCCCTTCCTGCCAGACGGTTCTGGCCAATGAACAGGTGGTTGATGGGGCTTGCGAACGCTGCGAAGCTGTTATTGAAAAAAAGCAACTGGAACAGTGGTTTTTCAAAATAACTGACTATGCCCAAAGGCTTTTGGATGATTTGGCCCTGCTGCCGGGCTGGCCGGAAAAAGTTAAAACCATGCAAAAAAACTGGATCGGCCGCAGCGAAGGCTGTGAGTTTTCCCTGCACATTGAAGACAGTGATGAAGTCCTCACTGTTTTCACCACGCGCCCGGATACGGTTTTTGGGGTCACCTACATGGTTCTGGCCCCGGAACACCCCCTGGTGGAAAAAATCTGCCGCCCGGAGCAGAAAACAGAAGTCAAGGCTTTTGTCAATAAAATGAAATACCTTAACGAAATGGCCCGCACTTCTACTGAGGCGGAAAAGGAAGGCGTTTTCACCGGAGCCTATGCCATCAACCCGATGGATGGGTCACGAATTCCCATCTGGTTAGCCAATTATGTTTTGATGGACTATGGCACCGGGGCTATCATGGCCGTTCCTGCCCATGACCAGAGGGATTTTGAGTTTGCCCGCAAATATGATATTCCGATTAAAGTGGTAATAAAAGGCGAGGATATACCTCTGGACGGAAATCTCCTGCAAGAATCCTACCCCGGTGACGGCCATATGGTAAATTCCGGAGAATTTGACGGTTTAATTGTGGAGGAAGGCCAAAAAGCAGTAATCAAATTCATGGAAGAGAAGGGAATCGGCCGTGGAACGATCAATTACCGCTTGCGCGACTGGTTGATTTCACGGCAACGCTACTGGGGAGCCCCCATTCCTATTGTTTATTGCCCTGAATGCGGCCCGGTTGCAGTTCCCGAAGAAGAGCTGCCTGTATACCTGCCCGAGGATATAGAATTCAAGCCCTACGGGGAGTCACCATTGAATTTTGTTGAGAGTTTTTATAAGGCCACTTGCCCTTCCTGCGGAAAAGAAGCCCGGCGGGAAACTGATACCATGGATACCTTTGTCTGTTCCTCCTGGTACTTTGACCGTTTTTGCAGTCCTCATGAGAGCAAGCAGCCTTTTAGCCGGGAAGCCGTGGATTACTGGATGCCGGTTGACCAGTATATAGGAGGTGTGGAACATGCTATTTTACATCTCATGTACGCCCGTTTTTTCACTAAATTCCTTTTTGATATTAATGTTCTATCCTGCCAGGAACCCTTTACCCGCCTTCTCACCCAGGGTATGGTTTTAAAGGATAATGCCAAGATGTCCAAGTCCAAAGGAAATGTGGTTAGTCCGGAAGAGATAATCGACAGCTATGGAGCTGACACTGCACGGCTCTTCATTCTTTTCGCTTCTCCTCCCGAGAGAGACCTGGAATGGAGCGAGCAAGGTGTGGAAGGTGCTTTTCGCTTCCTGAACCGGGTCTGGCGCCTGGTATCGGAATTAGCGGAGGGAATAAAAGATTTGCCCGCAGCCGGGCATTTTCCAGAGCTGGACAATGATGCCAAGAATTTGCGCTTCAAAACTCACGCAACTATAAAGAAGGTTACTGATGATATTGGAGAACGCTTCAATTTCAATACTGCTATCAGTGCTATTATGGAGTTGTCGAACACCCTGGGAGCCTACAAGGGAGTCAAAAAACCTGACTGGCCGGTAGTAAAAGAAGCGGTGGATAATCTGCTGACTCTTTTAAGCCCGTTTTCCCCCCATATCTGTGAAGAGCTGTGGCAGTTAACCGGCCACGCAGAGAGTATTTACCTGCAGAAATGGCCGAAATATGATCCTGAAGCACTGCTTCAGGAAGAAATTGAAATCGTCCTGCAGATTAGCGGTAAAGTACGAGACCGGATAATGGTGCCGGTCGATGTCGGCCGGGAGGAATTGGAGAAAATAGCCCTGGATAATCCTAAGATTAGGGAATTGACCAGGGATAAAGAGATAGTAAAGCTTATCGTGGTTCCTGGAAAGCTGGTCAATGTTGTGGCAAAATAATAGCAGGCATTAGGCAAGAAATGGGGTGGGTATAATGAAATGGCTGGTTTTTGATACCTCCTGGGGATGGGCGGCTGTTTTAAGCGACAATAGGCTGATAAAGCGAACTATACTGCCATCTGCTGTTGGTTTAAACGAATTCAAGACCGGTTTGGAAAGCAGCGGAATTGAAAGCCGCCTGTTTGGAGAAAACGATGTTACTCTGCCGCTGATAAATAATATCCGCCGCTATTTTCAAGGGCAGTTGATAGACAACTGGGAGGCACAATGGGACATCAACTCCTTGCCCGCTTTTACCCAAAAGGTACTGCAACATATTTCGCAAATTCCCTACGGAGTAACCAAAACTTATGGGGAAGTGGCGCGAGAATTGGGAAAGCCCCGTGCCGCCCGGGCAGTAGGCCGGGCTTTGAGCCTGAATCCCCTCCCGCTGCTTATACCCTGCCACCGGGTGCTGGCCCAAAACGGTGGCCTGGGCGGATTTACGGCTCCGGGTGGAGTGGAAACAAAAAAAGCCCTACTGGCTCTGGAAAATGAAGTTATAAGCTGCCACAATAGTGACCGCAGGGTGCATCAGTAGTACCCGCGACCTTATTAGTGACACCCGCAGGGCGGAACACCAGAAGTACCCGCAGGGTGCAACCTTAACTGCTTTATAAGTCTTATTTTATCTGAAAAACCTCCTCCAGTTTGACTTCCAGGCCGGGGAAGAGGGGGCTGGTTAGAACCTGGTTGGCAGCATACTCGCCGGTTTTTTGATATTTGCCCTCATCATCCAGGCTATAAACCACTATTACATTTAGACCGGGAAAAACCACCCAATATTCGGGAATAGCACTCTTTTCATAAAGGTTGAATTTCTCGTTAAGTTCCTTCTTGGCGGTGGAAGGGGAAATGATCTCGATAACCACGGTGGGGGTACCTTTGCAGCCCCTTTCATCCAATTTATCCAGGTCGCAGATTATGCTGAGGTCAGGTTGTACGACATTTGTTATATCTTCGTCCTTCTCATCCCCTTGCGGCAGGCGCACATCAAAGGGAGCAGCAAAGACCCGGCAGCTTCTATCCTGGAAAAATGAGCGAAGCTGAAAGAACAACTCGCCGGAGATTTCCTGGTGTTTCCCGGAAGGCACTGGACTCATATCATAGGGTACGCCGCCAATAATTTCCCACCTTTCCTCATCCGGCCATTGCAGGTAGTCGCCGTAAGTATATTCTCGGTCTGGTTTTGGGGCGGACATGGACATGAATGATTCCTCCTTCCGGGCAACGACCGAATCCATTCCAATCTTTGCAATCTTTGTAATTATTATTGACTCTACTGCAAAAACCCCTTTTGTAGCATGAGGGTTGCATAAATATACAAAGCGAGCGTTGGCGAAGCATGGATGCAACACCCGGCGAAGGCGAGCAGGCGAAAGGGGGAGAGCGACAGGACGTCGCGAGAGCGCTACTGACCAGGATGGGAGATTAGCGCGGCACCCCTTGAGCCACGAGACAAGCCGCAGGTGTTGCCCATGCGAAGACTGCGAGCGGTATATTTATGCAAGCTAATGCATATTTATAACTTTTTGCAGTGACATCATTATTATACATGATTAAATTGAACCGAGGCAAGTCGGGGACGGTGATACGATATGATACTAACCCCCCATGGCCGCAAACTAAAGGGGACAGCATTTTGGAAGGCTCTAGAGGCTTCCTCCAAAGTACTGTCCCCTTAAATTTTCCGCGTACCAGCATTTAAGCATAACTCTCGTTTACATCGACCTCTTTGGCATCCCCCCAGAGATTCTCCAGATCATAATACTCCCTCTCCTCCGGTTGAAAAACATGCAGAATAGTCGAACTGTAGTCCATCACCGCCCAGTTGCCTTGCTCCACACCTTCTACGCGGGAGGGCAATATATTAAATTCCTTCAGTCTTTCTTGTACCATTTCTACAATATTTTGTACCTGCACCCGGCTCCGGGCTGTGGCAATTACAAAATAATCGGTAATTATGGTAAGCTCATTCACATCCAAAATGACCACATCAACTGCCTTTTCATCCAAACAAGCCGCGGCAACTGCTTGGGCTAATTCCTCTTCGTTCAGCAAAAACAACCCTCCTAATTTAAGTAAAATACAATTCAGGCCAATAAAACACTAACAGCATATATCTGATACTCCATACTCCATACCCTGGTGAACCCAGACATCGATGAGGTTAATAAGGAATAGAGCATAAGGTGTATAAGCAAGAAGATTAATTCCGTATTCTTAAAAAATAATTCCTGGCCTCAATGGTACGGGGGTGTAAAATCCGCCCCCGATCCAGACAATATTTTATTGTTGATTCTAGCCCAAACAACATAGCTTCGTCAAGGTCACGGAAGCTAAGGCATTTTAGCCTCTCCAGGCCAGGAAAGTCCCGTCCCGGCTCAATCATATCAGCCAGATAGATAATCTTGTCCAAGTCACTCATACTTGTAGAGCCTAGAGTATGCCGGCTGATAGCCGTCAGGACCTCCTCATCTTCAATACCTAAATCCCTTTTTACCAGAAAAGCCCCTACCGGTGCATGCAGAAGATCTGGAACTTCGCGGTCCACTTCATCCTCAATCAAATTATTCTCCTCCGCCAGCCGCAAGAGTTCCTGGCCCGATAAGCCCTTGGCATAGTCATGCAATAAGGCCGTCAGATATACCTGTTCCAATTCCAGTTCATACTGTCCAGCCATCTGTACGGCAGTTTCCGCTACCTGCAGCGAATGCTGCAAGCGATTGGGTGATAGCCTGCGCTTTATAATATCCATAAGCTGCTGCCTATCCCTCAGCATATTTATCCCCCCGGTATAATCCCTGCTCAAAAATGTATTCCTCCACCTCAGGCGGCAACAGATATTTTATAGGTTTCCCGGCAGCTGCCCGTTGCCGAATATCACTGGAGGAAATATCGAGCCCGGGAATCTCCATCTGCAGCATCCTATCCCAAATTATATCCGGGAGCCTGCCCAGAGCCGCTTCACTTCGCTCAATCTTATATCCGGGACGGGTGACCACTATGAAACGACAGAGCTCCGCCAACCGCTCCGGTTCTTTCCAGCTATGCATAATAAACAGCGAGTCAGCCCCTACAATAAAGAAGAATTCCACCTCGGGGAATTTTGCCTGAAAATAAGCCAGGGTATCAACCGTATAGGAAGGCCCTTCTCTCTCCATCTCTACCGGGGATACTTCCAAACGGGGATTAGACTTTACCGCCAATTCCGCCATCCGATAACGATGCATAGCAGGCAGAACCTGTCCCAGTTCCTTGTGTGGGGGACTGGCCGCCGGTATTAGCAGAACTTTGTCCAATTTAAAATTGTGACAGGCATATTCAGCAGCAATAAGGTGCCCATAATGAATAGGATCAAAAGTACCTCCCAGTATTCCCCAGGGTTTAATTTTCTCCACTTTTACCACCTGCCCAATCTTGTCCCAATTCATAATAACCGTGCCCTTTAGAAAATGCAAATCCTTACAATAATATTACAATAATAACTTAAGTGCCTGACACAGTAATATATCTTTCCCTGGAGCGGCAAAAACTTTATAATAGAAATGATTGTGTTTGCAAACGGATAGATGGAGAGGGAAAGCATGCTTAAAAAATTGGAACTAACTTTTCACAACCAGGGCCTGCGCAGTTATATAGAACTGGATCTCTGTACCGAGTGCCCGCGCCAGGATGACAAAGGCTGTTGCGGCTACTATTCTCCAGTATTTTATCCCTGTGATTTCGCTTATCTTCTCCAATATAAACCCGAGGTTTTGGATTATATATTCAGTCTGGATAATCTCACCATACTTGACGCTTCGGTAACCGTTAATAGCCGCCCGGAAGGACAGAGCTATCGCTGCAGCTTTCACTCCAATACTGGTGGTTGCTTACTACCCCAGGCTTTGCGGGAATCGGTCTGCCGTCATTTCGTTTGCCCGGGCGTAGCCTGGGAAAAGGAGGATAAGCTGGCTCATTGGAAAGACTTCTTTACTGCACTGGCCGATTATGAGATAGAATTGAACAACCGAATAGCCGGCATTCTAAAAGAAAAAGGGCTGAGCTTGAGGGAGGAAAAAAGGAGAGAGGAGTTTCTGGCCGAGCTATTGATTCTTTTTGAACAGGAAACCGCAATTACAGCTCCTTTCCTGGCTGAATGTCCTCCATGGGAGAAGCATACCCTGTTTCGGGAACTCCAATATGGAACTGACTGGCCCCTTTAAGCTATAATAATCACAGGAAATAATATTAATTCTACAGAATAATTATCAGGAAAAATAAACAGGGGAGGAAGTTTAATGGAATGGGATGCAAACAATAAGATATTTGACAATGTATTGGAAGTTATCGGCAGAACACCCATGATAAGATTAAATAAAATAGGGAAGGGCTTAAAACCTGATATCTGTGCCAAGCTGGAATATGTGAATCCCAGCGGCAGCCTTAAGGACAGAGTGGTGCATAAGATTGTGGAAGAAGCAGAAAAGCGGGGAGATTTGAAGCCCGGTATGATTCTCCTGGAAGGCACCACCGGCAATACCGGAATTGCCGCTGCCATGGTAGGGGCCGCCAAAGGCTACCGGGTAATAATAGTAATGCCCGAAGGAATGAGCGAAGAAAGGAAGAAGACTATTGCTGCCTACGGTGCTGAACTGCTACTGACCCCGGGGGCCGAAACCGATGTTGACCTGGTACTGGAAGAAGTAAAACGCATAAAGCAGGAATATGGCGAGCAGATTTTTGAAGTAGGACAATTCTACCGCGAGGATAATCTTTTGGCCCACATCGACAATACCGCACCGGAAATTTGGGAGCAGACAGCCGGAGAAATGGATGTTTTTATCATGTGCCAGGGAACCGGTGGTACTGTAACCGGGACCGCCAAATACCTGAAAGAGAAGAACCCCGCCATCAAAGTGTATGTATCCGAGCCGGAAGACTCTCCTATTCTGGCCTGCGGGCGTATCGGGCAGCATAAGATTCAGGGCATAGCTGACGGCTTGATCCCTGAAATTCTCGACCTGCAGTATATAGATGGCATCATATTGGTCAGCTCCGATGAGGCTCTGGAAACCGCCCGGCAGATGGCCCGAAAAGAAGGGATTTTCTGTGGTTCTTCTTCCGGTATTAATGTGGCTGCTGCCATAAAAGCAGCCCAAAAATATCCGGAAAAGAAATGCATAGTTACTATAATCAATGACAACGGCCTGCGTTACCTCTCAACCGAGCTATGCGGCACCATGCCTGAGCGACAGCTTTTAGACCGGGAATACCGGCTGAGCCAGGAGGACCTGGATAAGCTCGCCCGCTATAACTTTGAGATTATTTAAACCTGACTCTACTGCAAAACTCCCTTTTGATGCAAAAGGGTTGCATAAAATACAAACATAACTATTAATTTTTTGCAGTGACATCAAACTTCATCTACGGCCGGGGGCATCCGATAAAAGGACCTTCCCCGGCTAGATGTCCTAATTTTCCCGCAAAGAGTGGCGGTAGAGGAAGATTATCCAGACTACCACCGACCACAATCCGGCTATGGCCAGGGTTACCACCACTTCTGAGGGTCTAAAGCCAGCCGATACCCGGCTGACCCCCAGCAATAACAAAACGAGGAGCCCACTCAAAAATTTCACCAATTTTTCCTTCCGCCACAGGGTTTTTCTGCTAGCCGACAGCCAAATAATATAGCAAGCCCAGAGGGTGTTTATCAGGACCCGGGTGGGGTGGGTAAAAAGATGGGAACTGAAGGGATTAAGACTGTAGTTTTCCATTATTATGCGGTAAAATCCCCAGAGTACCGTACTGGAACCCATCAGAGACAAGAATAGGAAAGCCACACTTTCCCACTTTTCCCGCCGCAAAAAGAGATAGCTGCTAATAAGTATCAGAAGAAACAATACCCAGCCATTGAAAAGCCAATCCACCGTTTTCCAGGCCGGTCCGATTACCGGTGCAAATAATTGATTAAGAACCTGGTCGGTATTGAACAAACGATTGTTCAAAATATCTTTAATGGAACCCGCCAGAAAAAAGCTTAGAAAAGCCCCGCTCCCCAATGCCACCAGCCATTCCCCCAGTAATTGCAACCTGGGCCCCAGTATCCTCCCTTTGCTTATACGGGTCAGCCCGGCTTTATCCCTTAAACCCAGCAGGAAGTTGCTTACACTTTGCCGTTTAAAGAAAAGCATGAGCAGAATAATTATCCCAGATATAACTATAGTGCTAAGCCAGCCTGAATTCTGGGATATGAAAACTAATGCCTGCTCACCCACGCTCATTATAAGAATCGCTTCTGCAAAGAAGCGCAGCCCGCGGCCTAGCAGTGTTGCGGTTAAGAAGCCGGGCAAAGACAAGCGAAATATCCCTGATGATATGGTGAAAAGCTTGTAAGGAAGAGGAGCCAATCCCGCGATACATACCGCCCAGGCCCCGTACTTTTGATAGGTCTTTTCGATCAGGGCTATTTTCTCTCCCGAGGCCAGGCGGCGCAAGAGGGGTTGCCCCACAACATTACCCAGCACATAGCCAAAATAGGCGCCCGTAGCTGAACCCACAGTAGCCAGAAGGGCATAGAAAGCAGCCTGCTCCGGATTCGCCAGGCAAAGCGGTATTAAAATAAAATCAGGGAAAACCGGGAAAAAAGATGATTCGGCAAAAGCCAGAATCAGCAAGCCCCAGACACCATAGGCCTGTAAAACAGGCAATAAATGTTCTAGCATTTTGCTCTCGTACAATCCTTATAAATTAGCGAATTTGTCCGTCCCCATAAATAATGAACTTGGTGGTAGTCAATTCCTGCAAACCCATAGGTCCCCGGGCATGCAGCTTCTGGGTGCTTATCCCCATCTCGGCTCCAAAACCGAAAACATTACCATCAGTAAAGCGAGTGGAAGCATTGGCATAGACAGCTGCCGCATCAACGGCAGACATGAAGCGCCGGACACTGCTGTATTCCTCACTTATTATAGCCTCACTGTGACCGGTTCCATGACAGTTAATATGCTCTATCGCTTCTTCCACGCTATCCAGCACCTTTACCGCCAGGATTAAATCCAGGTATTCCTCATCCCAGTCTTCTTCCCGGGCGGGGAGGATATCCGGCACTATCTCCCGGGTTCTTTCACAACCCCTAATTTCTACCCCGGCACCCTTCAGCTCGGCAATCATGGCCGGGAGGAATTCTCCGGCAATTTTCTCATTGACCAGCAAGGTTTCAGCGGCATTGCATACCGAGGGTCTTTGCACTTTGGCATTAAAGACAATTTTTTGCGCCTTGCTCAAATCCGCCAGAGCATCCACATAAACATGGCAATTACCCATTCCGGTCATAATTACCGGAACACTGGCATGCTCCAGCACCGCTTGTTTCAAGCCCTTCCCTCCTCGAGGAATCAGAACATCCAGGTATTCATTCATTTTCATCATATAGACAGCCGCCTGCCGGTCCTCGCTGTCGACCAGCTGCACGGCACCCTCGGGAATCCCGCAATCTTTAGCTGACTGTGCAATAATCCGGGCAATTATCCGGTTGGAATTTAAGGCTTCTTCACCTCCGCGCAGGAGTATAGCATTGCCTGCTTTGAGGCAGAGTCCTGCGGCATCGGCTGTTACATTGGGCCGGGATTCATAAATGATGCCTATAACTCCAATAGGGGTTCTAATCCTTCCCACTTCCAGACCATTGGGCCTTCTCCACATCCCCAGAACCTCCCCCACCGGGTCCGGAAGAGCGGCAATTTCACGCAGTCCCTGGGCCATATCCTTTATCCGGCTCTCATTTAAGGCCAGGCGCTCCAGCAGAGCGGAAGTCAAACCTTGTTTTTCCCCTAACTCCAGATCAATGGCATTGGCGGCGACTATTCCCGCCCCCTGTGCTTCCAGAGCGTCCGCCGTTTTCAGCAGGGCTTCGTTCTTTAGGGTGGTAGAGGCTGTAGCCAGGAAGCGTGAAGCCGCTTTGGCTTTCTTACCCTGCTCCATTAGTTTTTCTTCCAAGCTTTTATCCATTTCTCATCTCTCCTTTACCTCGGGAATACAGTGGTTTAATCCTCTTGCTTTCCCTATAGCGACTTCTATTAAAAAAACTCTTGATGTTCATTAAGGATTGCATAAATATACAAAGTGAGCGTTGGCGAGCGGTATTTTATACAAGCAAAATATTTATCCCCTTACCCAGAGATTGTTGCGATGAATTACCTCATCATAATCCTTCTCTCCCAGTATAGCTTCTATCTCACCGCTTCTTTTACCTGCTATCAAGGCGATTTCCCGGGCGGCGTAATTAACCAAGCCCCGGGCAATTTCCCGTCCATCAGGCTCTATCACAGCCACCACCGTTCCCCGGTCAAAGTCCCCCTCAACCCCGGTTACCCCGGAAGGCAGCAGGCTTTTTCCCCGGTTGAGCAGGGCCTGACGGGCTCCGGCATCAACCAAAAGCTTGCCCTGGCAAACGGTACCGAAGGCTATCCACTTTTCCCGGGCATGCATTTTTTCCTCACGGGGAATAAAAAGGGTACCCAGTTCTTCTCCGCCCACCACGCGGCGGATTACATTGTCTTCATCGCTATTGGCAATTACCATGGGTACACCGGCAGCCATACAAACCTGGGCCGCCTTCAACTTGGTAATCATTCCCCCGCTGGAAAAACTACTACCGCGACTGGCGGATTTCTCTTCCATATCCCGGGTAATCTCACTTACCTGGTGTTGCAAGACCGCCTCCTTATTCGTTCTGGGGTCGCAGTCATAAAGACCATCGACATCAGAGAGAATAAGCAAGAGATCAGCATTCACTATCCCGGCTACCAGGGCCGAAAGGGTGTCATTATCACCGAACTTGATCTCATCGACTACCACGGTATCGTTCTCATTTATGATGGGAATAACATCCATGGCCAGGATGGCCAACAAAGCATTGGTGGCATTTAGGTAGCGCATGCGGTCATCCAGATCATCCCGGGTTAACAAAACCTGGGCCACCGTTTTGCCATATTCGCCAAAAAACTTTTCATAGAGATGCAGCAGGGCTCCCTGGCCTACCGCTGCCAAAGCTTGTTTCTCCGGCATAGTCTTGGGAACTTTTTTATAGCCCATCCGGTTGGCGCCTACACCAATGGCTCCCGAAGTGACCAGCAATACTTCCATATCCCGGTTATGTAAATCAGCCATTTCCCTTACCAGATGTTCTATACGCAGCAGGTTAAGCTGTCCATTGTTATAGGTTAAGGTGCTGGTTCCCACCTTGATTACTACCCGGCGACATTTATTAAATTTATCACGCCAGCCCATGTCCTATCACCCTGTTTCAAATTATTCCGTTATTGGTAAGAAAGTGAGGAGTAAGGGGTAAGGGGTGAGGGGTTAATTTATTTCCTACTACATCTTGCTATTCAAGCACCTACTAACTCACTTTTCATCGGTGGTTCTGGTCTCCGGCCATGGAGGGTTCTACTGTTGGTTTGGGGGGTGTCAAGGGGACGGTCCTTTTGACACCTATTCCGTAAATTCGAACTCAAAATCCTTTATTCTAACGCTATCCCCTTCTTTGATTCCTTGCTCTTTTAAAGCTTCTTCCAGGCCCATCTTGATTACAGTTCTTTGAAAGCGCTGCAGGCCTTCGTCACTATTGAAGTTAGTCATGACTACCAGTTTCTCGATGCGCGGGCCACTAACCTCAAAAACTCCCTCCACTTTATCAATTTGAAAGGGCAGCTCTTCTTCAAAACGCCTTACTACCGGCTCTTCACCACGGGGAATATCCTGGAGAGCAGCTTGTAAAAGCGCATAGGTTTTTTCCATTAATTCCTCTACCCCCTGCCCAGTCACGGCGGATATACAGTAGACCGTCTTCCCCAGCTCACTCTCCAGTCTCCGGGCATTACCCCGGGCATCCGGAATATCCATTTTATTTGCGACAATGAGCTGTGGTCGTTTTAGTAAATCCGGATTATGCAGCTCGAGTTCCCGGTAGAGAATCCGGTAATCCTCCACTACATCCCTTCCCTCCGTCTGGGCTGCATCCAGAATAAACAGGATTACCCGCGTACGCTCAATATGCCGGAGAAATTCATGTCCCAATCCCAACCCCTGATGAGCGCCCTCAATTAAACCAGGAATATCAGCCAGAACGAAAGTATCCCGCTCCCTGGTCATGACCACCCCCAGGTTGGGCACCAGAGTGGTAAAAGGATAATCGGCAATTTTGGGCCGGGCCGCCGAAACTCGCGATATCAAAGTAGATTTTCCCGCATTGGGGAAACCAACCAATCCTACATCAGCCAGCAATTTCAATTCCAGGCGAATCCATTTCTCTTCTCCCGGTTCACCATTTTCCGAGAAGGACGGCGCTTTATTTATGGCCGAACTAAAACGAGCATTGCCTCGTCCTCCTCTCCCCCCGCGAGCCACTACCGCCTCTTGCCCATGAAGCAGCAGATCAGCCAAAACCTCTCCGCTTTCATCATCTTTTATTACCGTTCCTACCGGGACTTTTACCCGTAAGTCATGGCCCCAGGCACCATGCATATTCTTGCCCTGTCCGTGTACTCCGCGCTCCGCTTTAAAATGCCGGCGATATTTAAAATCCATCAGGGTTTTTAGTCCTTCATCAGCCATCAATATTACATTGGCTCCCCGCCCCCCGTCACCACCAGACGGACCACCCATGGGAACATACTTTTCGCGGCGGAAAGCCACAATCCCGTTTCCCCCATCTCCACCCTTAACAAATATCCGAGCCTGATCAACAAACATGGTTTCACTCCTTGATACTTATCCTCACCAGGCTTTGCGCTAGCATAGTACAGGAGAAAAGCATCGTTATTTCTTCTTCGTTATTATGTACGGAAAGATAGACCACTGGTTCCTCTTCCCTTCCCTTTAGCTGGTCGGATAATTCATTCAATACCTCATCCAATTTATGGTTAAGTTTGGCTAGGTCCAGTGAATTGACTTCCAAGTCCTTGTACCTTAATATTATCCCCAGCTCACGAGCTGTTAATGTTTTTTCAAAAAAATACAGCGCCTCTTTAGCTGAGAGGCCCGCCTCAAATATCTTTTTCTCTTCAGCCATATCCTTAACTATTTCAGCAATATATTCTTTTACCTGCTGGCATCTCCCCAGCTCCAGGTATCCGCTTACAACCTGCAGGTGGTTGGCAAAATCATGCCTGACCCTTCTTAATATCTCCATACTATGTTTGGCTTCCAAAATAACTCTCCTTTTTACTGTAACTCAATACAACATTGACTCCACTGTAAAGACAGCTTTTGTGGCATGAAGTTGATTCTACTGCAAAAAGTTATTAATATTCAATGGCTTGTATAAATATGCCGCTCCAGCGTCCTTAATAGCGACCGCAGGGAGCATCAGTTGTACCCGACAGGGCGCTTCGCATGGGCAACACCTGCGGCTTGTCTCGCGGCTCAAGGGGTACCGCGCTAATCTCCCGTCCATGGGAGGCAACCTTAATAGTGACATCCGCAGGATGGAACATCAGGAGTACCCGCAGGGTGCTGCATCCATGCTTCGCCAACGCTCGCTTTGTATATTTATGCAACCCTTATGCAACAAAAGGGGTTTTTGCAGTAGCGTCAAAGTTGCATATATACAAACAAAAATATTTCCCTCCCAACTACCTAATAATAACAAAAACCCCTGAAAAACTCCAGGGGTCCTGTTATCAGTTCAGATGGGGAATTACATGATCATGGTTTCCAGCGGATATACACTAACTTGTTTTTTGTCCCGACCTTTTCTCTCAAATTTTACTCTACCGTCAATTACCGCAAAAAGGGTATCATCTCCACCAATCATTACATTCTGACCAGGATGAATCTTGGTGCCTCTCTGTCGAACCAGAATGTTACCGGCAGTAACTATCTGACCGTCATACCTTTTAACTCCCAGCCTCTTGGACTGGCTATCTCTACCGTTTTTGGAACTACCAACACCTTTTTTGTGAGCAAATAACTGCAAATCAAAAGTGAACATTCTTAACACCTCCTGATATTAACTCTAATTCTGCCGGGATATGCTTCTTGCATGGAAAGCAATCCTGCTTCCATGGTAGATAGAATTATCTGGGCCTTTTCCAGCTCTTCTTCATTCAAAGAGGGCGGAAGTTCACATTCCAGGAAGCCTTTTTCCATCTTATACTTGGGCTCAACCGTCAGCTGTTTGATTAGACCAAGCAAGGCGGTCTGGGCTACCGCTGATACGCCGGCACAGTATATATCCTCACCTTCAGGGGCAAATCCCGCATGTCCCTCTATTTTGAATGATATTATTTTATTATTCTTGTAATTAATGGTTAGCGCAAGCATTAAGCCTCTATTTTTTCCACTTTAATTTTGGTATACGGTTGACGATGCCCCTGTTTCTTGCGATAGTTCTTTCTGCGTTTATACTTGAAAACCGTAATTTTCTTGTGTTTTCCCTGTTCCATTACTTCGGCAATCACCCGTACGCCAGCTACCAGCGGATTCCCAATCTTTACATTGCCATTACCATCATTTAAAAAAAGAACTTGATCCAGAGTAAGTTTTTCACCGGCCGCAATATCCAGTTTTTCAACTTTTATTACGCTTCCTTCCGCTACTTTATACTGTTTCCCACCACTTTCAATAATTGCATACAATTCAATACACCTCCATATTCCTCAGACTCGCCAATTGCAGGTAGGCGATAGGGCCTTTTAAAAACCCGAACTGTGCGGTTACAAAAACATGAAACCCAGATAAAAACTTAACATAAATAGCGAAGCTAGTCAAGATATTGCTGCTATTCGCTGCCGGCGAATATTTTGTATTCTCCCGGGGCCAAATCCGGGTCGGATAATAGCAATACGCTCTTGCCACTCCGACTTTCGATGTATCCTATATCTTTTTCGTCATCTTTTAATATCTTTAATAGACGCGGCTCTGCTTTGCATATTATCTGGCTATTCTCCAGGTATCCCATATGGGCCATTTTCCTCTTGGCTTCACTGGCCAGGGCCTGCAGGTTAATAATATGTCCCCGGCCACTGCAATTGCTACACTCATCAGTGAAAAACTCCACTACCCCATAACGAGATTTCTTGCGGGTCATTTCCAGGAAACCCAAACCAGTTATGCCGATAATACGAGTATTAGCCTTGTCCTTTTCCAATTCCGTCTTTAAAACTCTTACTAACTCATCCTGGTTAGATTTTTCTTTCATATCAATAAAGTCAATGAGAATTATGCCCCCCAGGCTGCGCAACCTGAGCTGCCGCGGTATTTCTATGGCTGCTTCCATATTTATCTTGAAAACCGTTTCTTCAAAATTATCTTTGCCGGTAAATTTGCCACTGTTTACATCTATTACGATCATGGCTTCGGTACGATCAAAAATCAGGTAGCCTCCGTTTTTTAACCATATTTTCCGGCGCAGCGATCTTTTAATGTCCTTCTCCAGGTTGTTCTTTTCGAAAAGAGCTCCCTCTTCATAATCAACCGTCAAACGATTAAAAATCTTCTTACCGCTGATATATTCCAGAATCTTGTCCTTAAGTCTCTGGTTATTTATCACTATCCGGCTCAAATTACCATCCAGATAATCCCGCATGGTTCTTTCCAAAACATCCATATCTTCATAAATGAGACTGGGAGCTTTCCGGTTTTGATATCGTTGCTTTATTTCTTCCCAGGTCTTGAGCAGCCTGTTTAATTCCTGGATTATCTCCTGATCTTCAGCTTCCAGGCACGCAGTTCTCACAATGATGCCGCCATTTTCCGGCTTGCTTTCCTCCAGCAGGGAACGCAGGTGCTTCCTCCGCTCATCACCGGTGATTTTGCGTGAAATAGATACTTCATTCTGAAAAGGCAGAAGAACCAGCAAGCGCCCGGGAATACTGAGATCCCCTGTTACCCGAGCTCCTTTTTCGGAAAAAGCTTCCTTTTTCACTTGTACCATAATGTCCTGACCGCTCTTTAAGAGTTCATATACATTAAGCCCTTTCTTTTTCCCTACCCTGACAACATCTCCAGCGTATAAGAAAGCGTTCCTCGCCAATCCGATGTCAATAAAAACACAGGACAGGCCAGGCAATATATCTTTAATCTTACCTTTGTATATCTTGCCTACATTCTCACCCTGGTCAGCCCAAAATACCTCAGCCAGGCGACCATCCTCAACTATCGCCACCCGTGATTCCCAGGGGTATACTTCGGCAATTATTTCTTTTATCAATTCAACTCACCTTTTTTATTTATTGACCCTCATGCCCCCAACCTTAATAGTGACAACGCAAGGTGGAACACCAGGAGTGCCCGCAGGGTGAAGTGTGCTTGTCTAACAGCACTTCCAGTGGGGAGAGATAGGAAGAACCCTCCCGAATATAATTCCCACTGCGGAAAACCTCGGCTATACTTTTTTGCGTAAAGCCAGTTTGCAGCAACAACTCACCGAGTTCGTCATAGCGCACATTTACTGGTTCACCTACAGCAACCCATATCTCTACCCGGCCAAAGTTCAAAGATTGCTCAACCTCTATTCTATAAATACCAGTACGCAGTTCTTTGTCAAGACCTTTTTTTTTGCCCCGGCTTCTGACCGTTAAAGATGGCCGGGCCAGCAGTTCCTCTTTCCATTTATCCAAAGAGGGAAATGGAGGTTCGAGCAAAAATACATAGGAAGCGGCATTTATGATTTTCATCAGGGAGGGAGCGCCGTCAGCTATCTCCTGGCATTCCTCTAATTGCAGGCAGGAGGGCAGAGCCGCCGAGAGTTTTTGCCTGAAATCTATAGTATCCATCCTCTGGCTTAGTTCCAGGTCAAAATATTCGTTCTCCCCCCACAAGCCCACCGGCAGTACCGTACCCATGGACAACTTGATGTGGGGATTAAAGCCCTCGCTAAGAGCGTAAGGAATAACGGCTCGGCGCAGGCTTCTTTCCATCAAGTGCATCATATCCAGATTACCCAGAAATTTTAATTCCGGCCCTACCCTATATCTGCTTCTCAATCGCATCAACATTTCCACCCTTAATATTCAAACTTACTTCCATCGCCAGACAAATTCCACAATCACTACAGCCTTCCTGCCGGCAATCGGCTGTAGTCAAGCCTTCCTCGGCCTTCTGGTCTTCTTCCTGCAAAAAGTCTTTGCTTACCCCAATATCAATGAAATCCCAGGGAAAATCCTCTTCATAGGGGCGCTGCCGCCCGGTATAGAACTCCGGATCCACAGCACATTCCCGGAAAGCATCCTGCCAGCAGTCAAAATTAAAATATTCGGACCAGGCGTCAAACTTGCAGCCCTTTTGCCAGGCCAGATAAATCACTGGCGCTAATCTCCTATCCCCCCGGGCTATGGCCCCTTCCAAATAACTGGTCCGGCTGTCATGAAAACTCAGCTTAATTCGCTTCCTTCTTCTCCGTGACAAAAACTGCTGTTTACTATCCAGCTCCGCCATAGTGTTCTGCGGCCGCCATTGAAACGGAGTATGGGCCTTGGGCACAAAAGAAGCCAGGCTGGCCCGGATCTCCACCGGGCGGCGGGAATACTTGTCCCCAATGTATTTAACCTTTTGCAGTATTTCTATAATTCCCTCCAGGTCCTCTTCCCTTTCCCCGGGAAGTCCTATCATAAAATACAATTTAAGCGAAAGCCAGCCGGATTTGAAAGCGGCTTCCACTGCCTCCAGCAACTGTTCTTCGCTGACATTCTTATTAATTATATCCCTTAAGCGTTGGGTTCCAGCTTCCGGAGCCAGGGTCAAGGTAGTTTTCCTAACCTTCTGCACTTCATTGGCCAGGTCAATGGAAAAGGCATCTACCCGCAGAGATGGTAAAGATACCCCAATACCCTTTTCCCCATAGTTTCCCACCAAAGCCTTTAACAAAGGGTCTATTCCCGAATAATCCAGGCTGCTCAAAGAAGCCAGGGATATCTCCTCATAGCCGGTATTTTGCAACTGACGCCGGGCCTGATTCTCCAGTATTTCCAGGCTCCTTTCCCGTACCGGCCGGTAGACTATTCCCGCGTGACAGAAGCGGCATCCCCGCTGGCAGCCCCTCATTACCTCCAAAACGGCACGGTCATGGGTTATCTCCATATAAGGTACCAATGGCTTATCAGGATAATAAGCCTGATCCAGATCTTTAACCACCCTTTTGCGAACCCGGGCCGGCACTCCCGGAAACATGGGTGCAAAGGACTTTAATGTCCCGTCTTCCCGGTATTCTACGCTATATAGGGCCGGAGCATAGACACCTTCGATAGCTGCCAGCCTTTTAAGTTTTTCTAATCTCTCCAATCCCCGGCTGGCTTCCACTTGGTCCAGGAACTCCAGTAAAACCTCTTCCCCATCACCGATAATAAAGATATCGAAAAATTCGGCAAAGGGTTCCGGATTAAAAACCACTGGCCCCCCGGCAATAACCAGGGGATGCGCTTCATCTCTTTCTCTGGACCATAATGGTATTCCGGCCAAATCCAGCATGTTTAAAACATTGGTAATGGATAATTCATATTGTAAAGAAAAACCTAAGACCTCAAAATCCAGCACGGGACGAAAAGACTCCAACGAAAATAGTGGTATCTGTTCCTCCCGCATTATCGCTTCCATATCCGGCCAGGGGGCGAAAACCCTTTCCAAAAGATGCCGGCTTTTCTCATTAACCAGCCCATAAAGTATCTTCCCCCCGACATGGGACATCCCCACTTCATAGACATCGGGAAAAGCAAAAACCATCTTTACTCCCGCCTGCTCCCAGTCTTTCTTTATCATATTTAGTTCACTGCCCGTGTAACGCGCTGGTTTCGCTACTCGGGGTAGAATATCGCGAAAAAGCCGGTCTTTCAAAAATACTATTCCTCCATTGATATTACTTTGCATATTATATATATTACCATAAAACAAAATCTTTACGCACCCAAAGACCGCTGAAAACCTTGCTATTACGAGGTGAAATATGTCCCCCGCATCCATAATAGTGAGCGAAGCGAACATCAGTGGTGCCCGCAGGGTGCCAAGTGGTCGCCTATTAACAAAACTAGCGACGGGTTCTAATCCCCCGCCTCGTTGCAGAACTGTGTTGAAACCGCTCCGCCGTTTCTTACGATGCTTAAACGGAAAGTGGGTGTAGGTGTAGGATTTAAAAAATGTGATTACGATGCCAGGAGTTTGCCAGGTCGGAGGGGAAGAAAATAGCTACTGACAATCCTCCAAAGAGACCCGCGGGCCTTTTTCCAAGTAACATTCAATTAGCTCCACTTCACTTATCATTCCTCGGGGATGGTGCTTTTCATCCAGCACTACCACTACCAAATAATAACTGGGACCGGCAGCATTCAATATCTCTTTGACCGGGGTATAAGTGTAAGCCACCAACTGGTTGCAGGACAAAAAACCTTTCCGGGCCAGTTCAGCTTTCTTGTTTATCAAATAGCGCATAAAACTATAAAGCAGCAATTTGCCTTCCCGCCGGGCAGCCCAGAAAAGCAAAACCCCAATCGCTATATAATTGGCCCCGGTAAAGCGAGTATAGCTCAGATAAAAACCATAGGCAAACAGGAGGAGGGCTATGAGCTGGCCCAAAAAGGCCGCAATTTTGGTCGACCTTTTAAAACCCAGCAGCGGTGATATTAGAGCACGAAAAACCCTCCCTCCATCCAGGGGGAGAGCTGGCAAAAGATTAAATAAACCCAAGAGCAGATTTATATTTACGAAAAATCGCAAATCCACATTCAGATAAGGCTGTAAAAAATAGAATAAGCCCGCCAGGAGCAGACTTACCGCCGGTCCAGCCAGGGCCAGGTAGATTTCTTTGCTCGGATCCAGACCAGTAAAATCCTCAATCTGAGCCTGACCCCCAAAGGGCAGGATTTCAATCTCCGCCACCTTTATTCCCAGCATCAAAGCAACCAGGGTATGAGCTATTTCATGCAAAAACACTGCCGCCAAAATAATGATTATTTCCCGCCCCAGTCCCAAGCAGCTGTAAAGAATAGCCAGCAACAAAAACAAGGGATTGACCCGGATAGGAATACCCAAAAGGCAAGCAAACTTCACTTCTATTCAAAAAGCGGCGTGGGATCCTGCGGTCCATCCTGGTTTCTGATTTCAAAATAGAGGGTTTTGCCGGTTTTGCCGATAAGACTGTCTGCAGCAACTTCCTTCCCTTCTTCTACGAAAACTTCGTCCAATCCACCATATAAGGAATAAAAATTCTCATTATGTTCCAGCAATACCTGGCGTCCTTCCTTATTACTTGATATTTCTATTACCCGTCCATCCAATATGGGGTTCACTGCAGTATTGCGGTTTACTTCCAGGTAGATGCCCGGTGAGAACTCCTGTTTATGCGTCTTGCTATTCCAATGCCAACCATAGTTCTTTTTAACCGCTATATACTCACAGGGCAAAGTCAGGGTAGAATTGCTGCGGGCTGGAACTAGATCAAGACGACCCTGATCCCTGAGGTTGTCAATAAAGCTGGCAATTTTCTGCTCCACCCCGTAATCTTTGAGCATAAAACGAATGACCGGCTCCGCTATTCTACGGCTGCTTTCACCTGACTGCATGGCCAAACCGGCGGCAGCAACCAGGAATATTACCAGGAGCATTCGCAGTTTGAAGCTTCTGACCATCATATTTCACCCCGGCTTTACTAGCTTTAACCTTGCTCGTCTCCCAGCAAGGCATTTGAGCATTGGAAGAAACTGCGGAGCAGTTTCAACGCAACGCTGCAACAAGGCGGAGGAGGCGACTGCTTAGCGGGGGACATTGTTCACCTCGTTATATGAAATATATATTTTAAATGGCCCTGTTTTATTCCCGCTTTGAAAACCTGGGACAAGGGAGCAGCAAATTGTGGGACAAGGGGACAGGTCCCTTGTCCCAGTTTGCATTTACACATAGTATTCATATGTCCTCTCCCTTAGTGCTGGTAAAAAAAATCATGGGGACGATTCCTTCCAACTGTTAAGGAATCATCCCCTTTTCCCAAATAAATCTTATTAAATGCTCAATAATTTGAGCGGTATTTTAAACTCGGGAATACCGGCCGCATAGGGAGCTATTTCATACTGGCCGAAATATATCACCAGGTTTTCATCCTCCAGATAGTAGCCCTGTTCCTGATTGAGACCTTTAAAACCCTGGTCCCCTTTGAAATAAACATCCGAGTTCAGAGCAATCTGCCGCTTGATTTCCTGCTCTATTACTGCCTTGTAATCATAGCCCGGCTTGAACATCGCCGCCAGAGGCAGCAATTCACCGCTCTTCAAGTCAATATTATAAGCCCGGCGCTCGGTTATACCGTGGGCACCGCCGGTATACTGGTAATAATCCACATAAAGGCTCAATACCTTATCATTAAGGCGACACTGCTGGTAGCGAGTAAACAACTGATAAGACCGGATGGGGTAACCCTCTGCTTTACACTCAGCAAGATAAGCCTTGAGCCCGGTCTCCAGGGATTGCTTTAATTCCATAGCGTCCCCTTCAAAACGCTGGTTGATGGCGGATTGCAGCACCGCTTCCAGTCCGCTTATCACCGGTATCTCCAGGTCAACATCCATAGTATCGGATTTCTCCTTCAGCATCCGGCTGCTTACCTTTACTTTTCCCGTTTCGGCCTGGCCTGGAGCAATTACAATTTTCAGGGTAAAGGTTTTTATGGGTTCAACACTCTCCCAGGAACGGGAATAAACCATCTTAATCTCGGTAGTTCCAGCTTGCAGGGCTTTAAATCTCCAGGTATCCTTGCCCCCCTGCCCCATTATGTTTCCTTCTCCCGCCTGCTGGTAGTGCCTGGCATCCAGGGCTAAAACCTTTTCATCATAGGAAGCCGTCCAGGAATAGCCGGTAGTGGGATTGCTGTCCAGCATCAGGGTAAAGCTGTGGCCGGGGGCCAGGCGGTATTCCTGACCATCATAGCTCTCATCTACTGCCAGCAGTCGCAGCAAGCTATTTAGCACTGTGGCCAGCTCCGCCCGGGTAATCTGCTCCTGAGGCCGCCAGTTCTGGCCGTCTCCTTTCATCAAAGAGGTGTTGCTGGCGAAAACCAGAGCATTGCTGTCCTCCTGCGACAGCCCCTCCATATCCTGGTAATAAGGCATCAGCATAATCATGGGAATATTCAAGCCTTTGGCCTTGATACTGCGATGTATCGCCCGGGCCACTTCTATCCGGGTTACCGCCTGTTCAGGATAGAATTTTTCCGCAGAATCAAATACCTGGTTTATGGCGCAGAATTTCACTGCCTCCGCATACCAGGCTCCATTGTCCACATCCAAGTAATAATCGCCGGCCTGCGGCTGTTTTATAAAACTCTTTTCTCCATAGTCCAGTTCAAATGTGCGCTGCAGCACCAACGCCAATTGCGCCCGGTTTACCAGACCATCAGGAGAAAAAACCTGGCTTCCCTGCTCATTTTCTCCCATTCCACTCATCAACCCCAGATTACAAACTGCACTAACGTTTCTCTGCGCCCAGTGCTCCAGCAGATCGGCAAAATCTCCCGGCGCCGGTTTGGCCAGAGCCGGCGCGGCACTCAAGGCTATTAAGCTCAAAACCATAGCATAACAAATAATCCTTTTCAACAAAAATATCACGCCTCCCTCTCCCTTAAATCTTTTAATTTTATTACTTTATTACGATAGAACGTAAACTTTGCTTTCACCTGGAAATTTATAACGAGGTGAAATATGTCCTCCGCTAAGCGGTCGATCCCCATAAAATGTTCGGGTAAATTCGGCCGCCTGGCCAATAGTTAATCAGGGATATAAATGATATATTTCCGGCAAATAGGCTATTTAGGCTTTGCTCATACTCGGCAGTTAATTATATGGCTAATAACTTTTTTTAGCAATAGGCCTGATTATTAATTCGTCATTATTGTTCTTGTCAGCCAAACCCCCAAAATAATACAAGTTAATTATAGATATGGATATTTTAGGCATCATTGGCTATAATAATAGTAAATATTAAATTAGACGGAGGTTATTATGACCTATATTAGCCGGCATGCAGAAGCTACGGCAGATAAAGCTGCAAAAATGTTTCCGGTAGTTTTAATTACAGGAGCCCGGCAGGTAGGCAAGACTACATTACTAAAACATATGACCAGCGATATTCCCTACTTAACCCTGGATGATCCGATTTTATTGCAAAATGCCATTGAGGAAGCGGGAAGCTTTTTCAAAATGACACCGCCACCGGTAATGCTTGATGAGATACAGTATGCACCCAGCCTGTTTAGCTATATTAAAATGAGCG
>Ga0334890_1000788_pt1 | contig 51031 bp, 31 predicted proteins | sample GraSluR1_MG_3_FD_207220 | JGI IMG/M metagenome (GOLD analysis project Ga0334890, IMG submission 207220) | Sludge microbial communities from methane-producing bioreactor in Wageningen University, Netherlands - Granular Sludge_31_08-R1 | ecosystem: Engineered > Bioreactor > Anaerobic >... | reverse complement strand
GTCAAGGAATATCAGCAAATTCTGTGGCATTACGTTTTTGAGGAAGGAAAAACAAGAATCCCTTTAATAAAGGGTTTGAAGGCTGTCGGTACCTCGAAAATCAGCCCCAACTGTAAAAGAAAAGTCTGACTGAATGTGATAACCTGATAAAGAATTTTCTGACACAACCGCACAGAGCTGACATGAGATTGATGAAAGAGGCAATAACTGTCTTGAAAAATGCAAGGAGAGATACCAGTGACTACGAAGATATTGCTAAGAAGTTAGATACCTTACAGGAGAACAAAAAGGAGATAATTCGACTTTTGAAGGACAAATTTTTTCCCTATCCCGGGAGAGAGATGGAGAGCTTACATGAGTGCCGGATAATTGAGCTGTATAAATCTCTGATCATTGAATCTGATGAACTCCTCTACAAGAATTTTCTAAAAAACATCCAAGAAGAGATAAGAGCAGAGAGTTGTCAATTATTACACAGGATCGAGGGAAAGATAAAAAAAGAAGAATCAAAACAATTACCAAGCATCGAAACCCTCTTAAAGCTATACGAAAAATATTCATATCTGGAAGAGTATTTTGAGATTTTTTCCATTGATCCCGAATGGAAATATGCTGCGAAAACCGAAGAACTTTCAAAGCTTTGGCAATCCCTAAAACATGATTTGCCAGAGATAGAACATAAAATGAGTAGTATAGATAAAAAGACTGAGCCGCTTGAAAAAATGATAGCTGCATACAATCTACAGTCAGTTATTGACGACGCCATTAACAGACATAAGATAAAGTATCTGGAAACGGAAGTTGATGTCCGGTCATTAGAAGATAAAGGCAGGATAGTTTCACTTGTCATAGATGAACAGTTGCAGCTGCTTCTAAAAGATTATCAGATAGATGATTTACCTGTAAATGGACTCACTATGAAAGACAGGTATGTACTGGTAAGAAGTAAGGTTTTTCAGTTGAGAGAGATTACAGGAAAGATACCGGCGGCAAGTGAAAGACTTAATGTAGTTAAGCGAATTATTAGTGACTATAGAGACAAAGCTCTTGATATTCTAAAAAAGATGAAAGATGAACCGGAAAACTTTGATTCTTACGATGAATATGTTGACCTTCTAAAATTCAAGAAGAATGGTTTTCAGGAGTTAGGTGATCAAACAACCTCAGAAACCTATGGAGCAAAGGTAAACAGTCTTGATAAAGAAATGAGAAGCTTTACAGAAGAATTCCATATCTTAGAAAACACGATGACAAAAACCAAAGGAGACGATTCTGATAATGCCGTCGCTATGCTGACTCTCATCAGTTCCTGTGAATCTTTTCTTCAGCGGTTTAAAAACTCTTCGGTGAGCAAAACAATGCCTCATAAAAGCAATTATGCCAAGATCGAAGCTTTTCACACAGATCGTAAAGGTAAGTATGATGAATACCTTTCGAAGGCAGCGATTAAACAAAATCTCGTTCTTTATCATGTCGATACCGGAACTCAATATACTTTTTTGTATCAAGACCGAGTTTGTATAGGTAGAGATGACGAATGCATACAGAATGATATAAATATTCCGATTAGGGCTGTTTCCAGGAAACACCTGGAACTGGATTTTTACAACGGTCTGTTCAGGGACAGGGGATCTTCTTACGGTACATTTGTAAATGAAGACGGCAAGATTAAGGTTATCGAACTGCCTTTAGAAGAAGTCAAAGAGTTCAATCTTGCTCTCAGTGTAACTTTTACGATAACTTCGATACCCCATCATTTCACCATGATCCGCTTTAAAAGGATTACTAATTCCAAAGTAAGTTATATAGGGGAACAGACACCTGAGTTTTGGGTAAAATCAATGAAAAAGAATGTATTTCTCAAAATCTTCACCGGAATACCCGTATACTTTGACAAAAGGAATGGAATGATAGCTCAATCAGCCTTTAATGATGTTGATTATATTGAACTTGAATACAGGAACGGGCTGTTTTACTTGACTGACAGAAGCGAAAAGATGCTTTCAATGCCATTATTGAAAAATAACACCAGAATAGCCGGCTTTTATATAGAAGGAGACTAAAAATGAGAATCAATTATTTAGAACTATGTGAAAAAGGGAGAAAAACTAAAGTCTGTGAAGACTATGTCGCTCTGCCCGAAATCAATGAGAAGTATGAAATTTTTGACCTTAACTTTAAGACTAAAGGATGTCTTTTCGCCCTTTGTGACGGTATGGGGGGGCATAATGCCGGTGAAATTGCCAGTGAGTTATGTGCCAACTGGTTAGTAAAAGATTTTTACCGGAAGAAGATAGATAAACCGATACTCACCTGGTTTAAAGATCAGATAGTGGATATCAACGAGAGGATATTCAAATTGGCGAATGAGAACGATCAATATTCGGGTATGGGTACAACGCTTGTTTCTCTTCTACTGACGCCAAAGTACGCATATATCCATAACGTAGGAGACAGCAGGCTCTATCTTTACGATAACCGCCTTGTTCAGATTACAGAAGATCATTCCGAAGTTTGGCAGCTATACAAACAGGGGCTGATAGAAAAAGATGAGATTATCAACAATCGCAAAAAAAACATTATTACGGAAGCGATTGGTACCAATGCCCATGTTAAAATGAACTCCTATGCCATAGAAGTACCGGAAAAATTTATCTTTCTACTCTGTTCGGACGGTTTGACAGATGTGATGACAGATGGGGAAATTGATTCCGTGATAAAGAACGGCAGCAATCTAAATGGCATAGCAGACTCACTCTATAGACTTTCGCAGAAAAAAGGCTCAAAGGATGATGTTTCAATCATTCTTGTTTCCAATTATCTGGAAAATTCTAAGGAGAAAAAATATATTGCTTTGGATAGTTTTGTCCCTGAGTTTGATGATGAAGTAACACTGTCTTCTTTGGAAAAAGATTATCCAAGAAGAAGACCAGACGATCGTAAACAGGCAGAAGAGTCTGAACCGGTCAAAGAGAAGGTGATTCAAGAAGACCTGAGACCTGAAAATGCACCAAATAAGCCAGAGGTGGAAAACAAGAAACCTTCCGGTTCCAGGAAAGGCTTGATCTGGATACTGCTCATCATTATAATAGCTGGAATAACAACCGTTACCACTTGTATTTCACAAAAAAAAAAGATAGATGAGTTGAATAGCCAATATATGCAAGCTAAGGAGGACCTGGCTGAGCTGAGAAGTTCGATTATAAGTCTTTTTTCTGGATTTGTTTCAATAGATAGCACATTTATTCAATTAATGGAACAAATGCAGCATTCGGAAGAGATTGGTGATGCTGAAAGGAGTTTGCTTAATGAGGTTCTGTTAAGAATCAATGAATCAGAAACACCGATAGACGATAGCGTGCGTGTAGATTCAGAGTATGTGTCTGATGAACAAGATTCTGTTAATCATGATAATATAACAGAAGAACAGGACAATGAATCAATTTCAGAAGAAGAGGTACAACTACAAGAAGATGAAGTTTTGGACACAATCATTACAGAACCGGAACAAGAGATAAAAGATTCTATACCGGGGACAGATTAATCTGAACAAGACCCGAACGTTATCGAACAGGAAACTGAAGGTGATACTACAAACACCGAAAATGAAGAAAACGATAAATAGTGGTTTTGATGACTAATACCATTGACTCATTTCTCCAGAGCATCCTGCTCTGCTTTTTCCAATGTATCAAAGGCTTTTCAACCCGTGAAGTCTTGTTTTATACTTCACTGGGTCCAGCCTTTGACCAACGTCTCCAAACCTTCCAGGTCTGGTATTTTCAATGTATCAAAGGCATCTTGCCTTTGACCAATGTCACCAGAGCATCCTGCTCTGGTCTAATAATTAACAGGAGCATATATGCCGTATTGTATAAACTGCAGAAAAGAGATCAAGACAGATTGGCAGGCCTGTCCTTTCTGTGGCACACCCAATGTGCTTTCAGGCAAACAGGCAGAAACAGGCAACAAGCAGAAAGATAGTTTAGATAAACCGGAATCAGGTTCCGGTACAATTGATCCGGGAACCGGTATCTATGGTCTCGATTATGACAATCTGCCTTCCGGAACTCTCATTGATGGTAAGTATAGAATAGAAGAGAAGCTGGGGCAAGGGGGCTTCGGTACTGTCTATAAAGCCTGGTATGATAACATGGATGAGTGGCGGGCACTGAAGATAATCTCCCGGGAACATTATGATGATAAAGAGATTATCCGTGACCTCCGAACCGAGGCAAAGAAGCTTAACAGTGTCAATCATCACAATGTGGTCCGTTTCTATGATGTTCATCTGACTGGAGAGATCAAGTATTTCGATATGGAGTACATAGATGGTGGAGATCTGGTAGATCTGAAGCTCTCTTATCCTGATAAGAGAGTTCCGGAAGAGAGGGTCAGAGAGATAGCTTTGCAGATAGCTGGAGGAATGATAGCTATCCATCAGAAGAATATAATTCACAAGGATATCAAACCGCAGAATATCCTTCTTACCAAAGATGGTGAGGTTAAGATAACCGATTTCGGTATTGCTGAGCAGTTTAGTTCATCCCGCAGCCGGCTGAAATTAGCCAGCCGTTCCGGAACCCCTGCTTATATGAGCCCTGAGCATATAATAGGTGAGGATGTAGGTATAGAGACAGATGTCTGGTCATTCGGAGTATTGATCTATGAGCTGTTAACCGGCAAACAATTGTACAGAGGCGAATCGCAGACAGATATCCTAACCCAGATAGAGAGAAGACCTTATAAACCACTTTCCGAACTATCTCCGTTATGGAACAGTTTGTTAGCGGATTGCCTGAAATACAATTTCCGGGAAAGGATAGGAAGTTTTAGTGATGTTACTAACTATCTGAAGAATAAAGCCAGACCATCAAAAAGACAATCATCTGATCAAATAGAGAGTATCCCGGTAAAAATACGATTGCCTGATCTGATAGATATGATTCCGGTAGAAGGTGGCAGTTTCATTATGGGCAGCGATGATAAAGATGCATACGATGACGAAAAACCAGTCCATAAGGTAACGTTGGATTCATACTTTATTGGAAAGTATCCTATCACCCAAAAACAGTATCAAGCGGTAATGGGCAGCAATCCATCCCATTTCAAGGGAGATAATCTTCCTGTAGAGAAAGTCAATTGGTATAAAGCGATAGAGTTTTGCAACAAACTAAGCATTAGAGAAGGCTTGACCCCTGTTTACAGTATAGATGGCAACACCAGTCCAAACAACTGGTCAATCGGCACAATAGTTGCCAATTGGGGTGCGAACGGCTATCGTCTGCCAACGGAAACCGAATGGGAATATGCGGCGAGAGGGGGTAACAAATCGCGAGGTTTTACCTATTCGGGTAGTAATAGTATAGGAGATGTGGTTTGGTATGAAGGAAATTCAGGCGGTAGGTCTCATCCAGTGGGTACAAAAAGAGCAAATGAACTGGGGCTTTATGATATGAGTGGCAATGTCTTTGAATGGTGCTGGGACTGGTATGAAAGCTACAGCAGCAGAGCTAAAACCAACCCCCGGGGTCCTGATAACGGAGAATATGCCATTTTGCGTGGCGGGTCGTGGGCCGACAGCGGCAGCAGCTGTCGTGTTGCCAACCGCGGTAGGGTCGGCGTCGGTCAAGCCCCCTACTACTACTACGGGTTTCGTGTTGCCAGGACTCGTTTATGATTACCCTTTATACTTTTACCCTTTTACCCTTTACTTTTTTTTACTTCAAAGAAGAAACAGATGAGAGGAAATGAAGGCAAGATGAGCCTGATTGTTGAATGTATCAAAGGCTTTTCAACCCGTGAAGTCTTGTTTTTTACTTCACTGGGTCCAGCCTTTGACCAAAGTCTCCAGACCTTCCAGGTCTGGTATTTCCAATGTATCAAAGGCATCTTGCCTTTGACCAACGTCTCCAGAGCATCCTGCTCTGGTTTTGATACTAAACAACAGGAGCATATATGCATTATTGTATAAACTGTCGAAAAGAGATCAAAGAAGATTGGGATTCCTGTCCTTTCTGCGGAACACCCAATGTACTTTCGGGAGAACAGGCAGAATCAGACAGCAAGCAGAAAGATAGCTTAGATAAGCGTGAATCAGATTCCGGTACAATTGATCCGGGAACAGGTATCTATGGTCTCGATTATGACAACCTGCCATCCGGTACTCTCATTGACGGTAAATACCGGATAGAAGAGAAGCTGGGGAAGGGTGGCTTCGGCACTGTCTATAAGGTCTGGTATGAACACCTGTCAAAATGGCGGGCGATAAAGATAATCTCCAGAGAGTTTTATGATGATAAGGAAGTAATCCATGAACTGAAATCGGAAGCAGATAAACATGATTCTGTTAATCATCCTAATGTAGTTCGTTTCTATGATGTTCATCTTGATGGAGAGATCAAGTATTTTGATATGGAGTACATAGATGGTGGAGACCTGGTAGATTTGAAGCTTTCTTATCCCGGCAAGAGAGTTCCGGAAGAGAGGGTCAGGGAGATAGCCTTACAGATAGCTGATGGAATGATCGCTATCCATCAGAAGAACATCATTCACAAGGATATCAAACCGCAGAATATCCTCCTAACCAAAGACGGCACTGTCAAGATTGCCGATTTCGGCATTGCTGAGAAATTCCGCAACTCCCGCAGCCGTTTGAAATTAGCCAGCCGTGCCGGTACCCCAGCCTATATGAGTCCGGAACACCTGATCGGCGAAGATGTAGGGAGAGAGACAGACATCTGGTCATTCGGAGTGATGATGTATGAGCTGTTAACCGGTAAACAGCTCTATAACGGTGAATCTCAGTCTGATGTTCTGATGCAGATAAAAGAGCGTTCTTTCCATTCACATTCCTCAATATCCGAAAGCTGGAATAGAATGCTTGAGAAATGCCTACAGTATAAATATGAAGATCGTTTCCGTAATTTTGGTGAGGTGTTATCTTTTGTAAACACACCTTTCAAACCTTCTAAAAAGAAGAGATTAAAGAAACCTGTGGTGAAAAAGGATCAACCTCAAAAGAGAAATGTTGCAATTTTCATTGTAATGATTCTATTAGCTCTTGGCGGAATTAGTTCCTTTCTTCTTTTTAAATCCGGTGTTGGCAAAACAGCGGTTAGTGAAACAAGTTCCGTTGAATCTGAGACAGGATTAAGAGATAAAGTTGAAAGAGTACCCGTTCCCAATTTACGAGGATTGACTATAGAACAAGCCCGTTCAAGGATTAGCAATGCCGGTTTGGTTGTAGGTCAGACCACTGAACGCAGAGATAACGACAACATCGGCAAAGTGATTTCATCTTCTCCTTCCTCGGGAGAGTTGAACCGGGGCAGTAGAATCGATCTGGTCGTCGGTATAGCCGGAGATTATACTTCATCAACCGGAATAGATATGATTTTCGTAGAAGGGGGTACATTTCAGATGGGTAATCCCTCCGGAGGAGCCAGCGATGAAAGACCGGTTCACAGTGTAACATTAAGCGATTTCTATATTGGAAAACATGAGGTTACGCAGAAGGAGTATCAAGCGGTAATGGGGAGTAATCCATCTAATTTCAAAGGTGATAATCTTCCGGTTGAGAGAGTCAGTTGGTTTAATGCGGTAGAGTTTTGTAATAAGTTAAGCGAGAGAGAAGGCTTAACTCCAGTTTATAGTATCAATGGTGATACCAGCCTAAACGTTTGGTCAAGAGGAACGTTAGTTGCCGACTGGACTGCTAATGGTTACCGTCTGCCAACGGAAACCGAATGGGAGTATGCAGCTCGTGGTGGTAATAAGAGCAAGGGTTTTACTTACTCCGGGAGTAATAGTATAGACGATGTGGCTTGGTATGGTGACAATTCCGGCAGTAAAACTCACCCTGTTGGCACTAAGAGAGCTAATGAATTAGGGCTTTATGATATGTCGGGTAATGTCTGGGAATGGTGCTGGGACTGGTATGGAGAATATTCAAGCAGAGCTAAGACCAACCCCCGCGGTCCTGCCAACGGCAGCTCTGCCGTTTTGCGTGGCGGGTCGTGGGTCAGCCACGTCAACCTCTGTCGTGTTGCCAACCGCGTTAGGAGCGTTCGGTCGGTCACCTACAGCAGCATCGGGTTTCGTGTTGCCAGGACTCGTTTATGATTACCCTTTATACTTTTACCCTTTTACCCTTTTCACCCTGTGAAATTGCACTTTGTGCACCTGCGGAGCAGGATTTCACGGGGTGAACTTCTTTTTGTTACTTTTTCTTTCTAAGAAAAAGTAAATATTTTGTAATGTAGCTTGATGCTAAAGGACTTGTTATGGAATTAAAGGCGATAAGTGACCTGCATAATCTGATAGATTGGGTTTTACCTATCATAGCTAAGTTTCCCAGAAACTTCCGCTACTCTTTGGGGGTCAGAGTGGAGAACCTTTTATATGATATTTTGGAGCTGCTGATTAAGGCAAAATACTCTCAAAAGAAGGATAGCTACCTCAGCAAAGCAAATATCAATTTTGAGATTATCAGGCATCTGACTCGAATATGGAGCCAAAGGGGGTTTATAAGTATCCGCCAATACGAAGCTTTATCTAATCAAATCAATCTGATCGGGGCTCAGATAGGGGGTTGGAAAAAAAAAGATGGAAAATAACGATGCCTAAGAGGATTGGCTATCTTTACGAAAAGATTTATGATTGGAGCAATCTCTTAAACGCTTATCATAAAGCCGGAAGGTCAAAAAAAGAGAGACCGGATGTATTAGGCTTTGAGTTTGATTTAGAGAACCAATTGGTTCTGATCCAAAGAGATTTGAAGGCTCAGGCTTACAGATTCGAGGGGTATCACAAATTCAATATTTATGAACCGAAAGAGCGAACTATCCATTGTGCTCCCTTTAGAGATAGAGTAGTACATCACGCCATTAGCAATATCCTTAATCCGATCCTCGATCGCAGTATGATTCCGGACACTTATGCCTGCAGAAACAATAAAGGACTCCATCGTGCCTTAAAAAGGGCATTCTACTTCTACAGAAACTCTCGCTACTGCTACAAATTTGACGTCAGGAAGTTTTTCTACACAATTGATCATGAAATCTTGATGAGGAAAGTTTCCGGAAAAATCAAAGATCCGAAATTGTTGAATCTGCTGAGAGAGCTCCTTAATACATACGATAGCGGTATCGACTACTATTTTCGTTTTGAACAAGATGATCTGATTGATATGATGAGGAACAGGGGTCTTCCCATAGGTAATCTAACAAGCCAAATCTTCGGAAACTTTTTCCTTTCTGATTTAGATCACTTTATCAAAGAGGATTTGAGACAGAGGTCTTATATACGTTATATGGATGATGCTTTAGTTTTTGCAGAAAACCTGGAAGAGCTTAAAACTGCTAAATCTAAGATCACAAACAAATTAGCTGAAGACCGTCTGTTCATTCATCCCGATAAAAACATAATTAGCAATGTAAAAAGGGGGATCAATTTCTTAGGGTTCAGATTTTTTCAAGATCAGATCAGACTTCAGAATAAGAATCTCGTTAGATTCAAGAAAAAGCTAAAAAAAAGAGCACAACTGAACCTCTCTTATGCTGAGCATTTACTTAGTTTAAACGGACATTTGGGGTTTATTTCTGCCGGTAACACATTTAGGATTACGGAGATAGTATTGTCGGAAGTTGAGTTTAACCACAACCAAAAAAAATACAGTTTTACTTTACAAAGGGTATGATACGAACATTAGAGCCGTTTTGCGTGGCGGGTCGTGGAACAACAACGACAACAACTGTCGTGTTGCCAACCGCAATAGGAACAATCGGTCAAACACCAACAACAACAACGGGTTTCGTGTTGCCAAGACTGTTTTTTGCCGGAATCGCTGTTCTAATAAAACAGGAGAGAGCAAGAGAAAAGAGTCCAGTATCTTATCCTGTGCCCACAGAGCCGAAGTATATGATGAAGGTTAGTAGCAGAGTCGAAAGCCGGAAATTTTATGATGTATTCGATTTTTAAGAATGCAGGCAACTTAGCTTGTTTTTGGAGTTAATAGGTTAACCGGATAGGATTTGCTGAAATTCGGGTGTATTTAAATAAGGAATGAATTCTTTATTGACGTAAGACGATAGTTATTAGTTCGAGGAATCGGGAGTTATTTATGAAACTGCTATGTGATAATTGTGGTAAAGAGATTTTTGGTTCGGTAAATTTTTGCCCTTTTTGCGGTGAAGAAGCTCCACGGAAGACTGTTGTTTTTGGTGATTCTGCGAAGAAGATCGAAAATCCCAAATACTGTCCCGATTGCCGCCAGGCTAATCTTAGAAATGCTATGTTTTGTTCTATTTGTGGAGAAATGATCTATAAGAAACCGGAAAAAGAAGTGATCTTCTGTGGAGAATGCGGAGAGAAGAATAAAAGTAAAGCTGTGATCTGCTGCTCTTGCGGCATTTCTTTAGCCGATTGGTTTACAATGAAAGGAAAGGTGGCTGAGGAGTTAAGTTATAAGGGGAATCTGAAACTGACTGAGAAAATGAACGGTATTACTTACATTTTTCTCTCAAAACCACTCTTTACTATTGGCAGAAGAGAAGAGAATGATCTGGTAATCAAATGCCGATGGGTTTCAGGTAAACACTGCTATTTCGACTTACAAAAACAATTATTTATAGATTCCAGCCGGAACGGTACTTTTATCAACCGTAACCCTACTCATATCAAGAGTGAAAAGATGCCATTCATTTCAGAGTTTAATGTTGCAGGTTCATTTACCTTTTCTTTTCTAAAGAAAGATAATCTCTATTGTTTGCACCTGGGTGCCATTTTAGACGAGGAAGAGTGCCGAAGAAATGGTGATGGAGAGAGTTTCGACAGATTAAGAAAAAACTACTATCTGTTCACCACGGGAGACTTCAAGGTTGATATCCAAAAGCTCGATGGGGCGATAACATCAAAGAAGAAAAGACCAGGTGTTTCTCTTTATACTATACATCAGGAGAATGGTTACTACTACTATACTGACATAGACCGTGGTTTGGAACGAATACTGATCATGAAGGACAATAATATACTACCCGATCATTGGATTATTGACTTCGTATGATAGGGCTACATAAACCGGAAGATTGAGTTATGAGAAAGTATCAATAATTTCGATGGAAGATTAAGAATTCTAAAACTTGGGCACATATTAGGCACACAATATTTTGTAATTTAGTCATTAGGTCGGACACAAATACTTGCTAACATATTGATAAAATTATATATAGGCATACATATATAGCAGTCCCCAAAGAGTTGCTTCTTGTGATTCGTAATCAGTAGGTCGGGGGTTCGAATCCCCCTTTTAGCTCCAGTTTTAAATCTCTTCTATTCAGTCACTTATATCACTTCTTAGTCTAATCATTGCAGTATTTAGGGAATCAATATACAACATGTCAGTAACTATTTCTGAAGATAAGGTACCAGATATCCTGTTTGAACTTGTTGGTCAAATATTCTGCGGATGCATTCTGGATTAGCTGACAGAATCAAGAATAGGGTAAAAAAACAAGCTTGTGAGGTCTTTTCTGTAGCTGATGCATAGATTGCAGCCTTAATCAAGAAAGGTTGGATTTGTCCCGCCACAGGAGCCTATTCAATGCTTCGCTTGCCTATTCCTCTATCATACCTTCTTTAGTTTTTCTTCTTAGTATGGCTCAAAATATGCCGGGTAGTCTTCTCTCTGAGTGAGTGGATAGGATACCCTTATCGCATTTATCTGAGAGAAGACTCAGCAAAATGTCTGCGAGAAAATGAGTGTATTCAGTGCTGTAGCTGAACCCATGGAGAAAACAGATAGTATAAGATACGTGATGCCTTATCTAAAACGATAGAGAATCCGGACCAGCGCTCCCTATACTCATTATCTATTACTGCATCACAGCTAATAACTGCAACATAGTCAGCCGTTGTTATCTCAATTTTTTCGCGGGGTTTGGGAAGAACATATTCTCCTGTTCACGTTAACTCTACCCTAAGTAATGGCTCGTTGACGAAGTCATTGATAATAATCTGGTTATCAATGATTTTTCCAATAGTCTGAAGAGTGAAGCGGAGGCAGATAATCATTATCTCTTTGGGAACCAAGGGAAGAAAACGCTCGTATGTTTAGCATATTCCTGATATTCGGGATTATCGGCGTTCTTCTTCTCTAAAAGAGGTATCCCTGATACGAACAATAGCAGAGTAGTAATAATCAGAGGGCTGAAGATAGTCAACAGGCCATAGGGCACATTAAGCATTATCAGAAAGATACCCCACCACATAGCTGCTTCACCAAAATAGTTAGGGTGGCGCGTGTACCGCCAAAGACCGGACTTCATGACTTTGCCCCTATTTTCATCTTTGCTCTTAAAACAGGTTTTTTGCAGATCTCCTATAGATTCGAAATAGAAGCCAATGAGCCATATAAACAAACCTAATAGATCGAGCAGAGAAAACGGTTTCCCTTTGTCATAATGTAAAACAAAGACGGGATAGGCAATAGTGAGCATAAGAAAGCCTTGAAGCATAAAGACCTGCAGGTAACTACGGATAATCCAATTCTTACCCCAATCCTGTCGCCATTTAGCATAGCGAAAATCTTCTTTTTTGCCTTTATTTCTGCTATAGATGTAGTTAGCCAATCGTATTCCCCATATAAAAATCAGAGAAGTAACTAAGGTTTGTCGAGGATTATAGTCAGAGAACAGCAGGTAGTTCGATAAGAAAATGAGAATAAACCCTAAACCCCAGCCAATATCTACAATTGAGTTATCCTTAATCAGCAAAGCGAGCACAAAAAGGATACTCATAAACATAAATACCTGCAATACCGTAAACAAAATAATATTCAGCATCTTTCCCCTTTTTTATTTGATCATTATTCCAATAGCAACGGCACCAATCCCGTTATGGACGCCCAAAACGGGTGATAAAGGCATTACAAAGGCAGGTTCTTTACCCAAAGCTGTGGTCAACTTGTCCTGATAGATCAGTGCTCTGTCAAGTGCATCAGCATGAACAATGGCGTATTTCCAGATATCATTATCTTTAGCCATATCGGCGATAGCAGCAGTGATTTTTTTCATATTATCTTTTCGGCTGAAAGACTTCCCATAAGCTTTAGCTTTACCCTGTTTATCTACCGAGAGAATCGGTTTTAGATTAAGTGCCTTGGCAATAATCCCTTTAAAAGGGCTGACCCGTCCACCCCGAACCAAATATTTCAGGGTATTAACATCAGTGAGGATATGGGCTTTATTTATCCAGGTATCTAAGTTTTCATCAACTTCAGCAGCGGACATGCCGGAACTGATGGCTTCTGCTATTCTTAGTACAATGAGTCCTTGACTAACAGATAGATGACGGGTGTTAACAGCTTTGATGTTAGTAAACTTAGTTGCATATTTTTGCGCTGTTTGATAGATACCCGTCAGCTCTTTCGAAATATGCACTGCATAGACTCTCTGATAATGGTTGGACATGAATTCCAGAAGATACTCTATATGTTTGGGACTCGGTTGGGAACTCACCGGATGAACTTTTTCCATTTTCAGCATGCTATAAAACTGCTCGGGTAGGATTGTTTTCTGATCTAAAAAGATGTTCTCACCAAAGTTTATTCCGAATGATAACCGCTGAATCTGATACTTTTCCAATAATTCTAAAGGTAAGTCACAAGCCGAATCGGTGACAATACCCAGAGGAAACTTTCTTTGGTGGCTGATCAGATATTGCATAAGCATATCATCGACCTTGATATTAAGAATTAGTCCGTAATCTTTGACATCAAAGAAAAAACGAGCAGGGTCATCCGTATGAATATGCAGATGTATCTTTTCAGTAGTACCGGCGACGATAAATGATTGGCCGTATGAGCGAAACTTCTCTTTAAACTCAGCCAAGCTGAGAGAAGGTTTGCCGATAACTGCCTCAGTACAGTAACGGACACCGGTTGTGTGGTCTGTATGTGCATCTTTGAGCTCGTCTTCCGGCAGTTTGGTCAGCTTCATCTCCCGGAGCTGATAATTCCCTTTCTTCAGATATTCCAGAATACCTTCTAATAGATAAACAAAAGCTTTAGCACCGGCATCAACAACCTTCGCATCAGCCAATACCTTTAACTTGGCAGGAGTTTTCTCCAGGGAACTAAGTGCTTCCCGGTAAGCATCCTGCAATAGCTCATAGACATCATTTGTCTTATTACTCTGCTTCAATAAAGCATCAGCCCAATCCTTTATGACTGTAAGCATCGTGCCTTCTACCGGTTCGACCAGCGAGTCATATACATGTTTGATTGCTTTAACAGCAGACTCAGAAAAACTTTGAGCTGTAACACGCAGACTGTCATCCAACTCTAAACTTATCCCTAAGAGATATTGAGTAAAGATAATCCCCGAGTTTCCCCGTGCGCCTGAAAGACCTGAATCGGCCATTGACTGTAAGGTTGATTTTAAAGAACGTGCGGGTTCAGTTCCTTCTATTATAGAGCTAAGGGTTGAAGCCATATTTGTTCCCGTGTCGGCATCTGCTACTGGGAAAACGTTTATTCTGTTGAGATACTCCCGATTTTTGATTAGGTTTTCGGCACCATAAATAAAAGCCAGAAAAAAGCCTTTACCATCTATATATTGGATCATAAATAACGCCTCTGTTACTGAAACTGCGGCATAGCAACAATCTTTTCCGTATCATACCCTATCTTTTTAAGTCTTGCTATAATCTCTTTATATGTGTTTTCTGCTATCTTTGGAGTCCTGTTCATTATCCAGACAAATTTTCTGTTAGGGACGCCAATAACAGTATAACTGTAATCATCTGCCAGGTCAATAATCAGATAAGGAAACCTGATAGGGTAGAAAAATTGCACACGCCATTCGGCATTAGTCTCTTTATTATAGACCCAAGCTTTGGAGTGTATCACCTTAAGCTTCCCGTCCGGAGAATTTTTTCTAAACTGATACTCAATAGCTATAGAACCGTCATCTTTAAGCGTATAAGTCTCTATACCATTGACTGCATTCTTTTCGATAAAATTTGGGATTATCCCCATTACATACCAACTTCCCATAAATCTTTTTAAATCGACATTTTCAACTGTTTCCATAGATAGCCTCACTGATCAGGATAGGGCAATTAATAATAAAAAAACACAAGTATCAATCTCATCTTAACTTCCTTCGCTTCTTTCATTCAAGATAAACCAAATATAAATCCAGCAGAGCAACTTTTTTTTGCTTTCACTCCAAAATACCTTTTGCGATGTCTTCGCTCCGTTATAGATACGTCTCTTTACGACGCAACTCGATACTTAGATTAGGAGCCTGACCGCTCTGTTTTTTTCTAACGATAACAAAGGCAGAGATGATTGTTATGATGAGGATTTGATTTCTGAATTGCACTTCCATTTATTTATCAACAACAGGGAGAACCAGATTTGTGATGATCGCTGTCAGGCCTCCGGTGGTGACAGGTGCAGAAAAAATATTCCTCAACGTCTCCGGCAGATTGTTCAGAGCTTGCGGTACAAGCTGTACCCCCAATCCCATACTAAACGAGATTGCGATGATCATCATTGCCCGCCGGTCGATCTTATGAGAGGCGATGATCTTGATACCTGCTGCTGCGACTGTTCCAAACATAATGATCGTAGCCCCGCCCAGTACCGGTTTTGGCATCTGCTGAAACACCCCGCCGATCAGAGGGAACAGACCCAAAAGAACAAGAAGACCGGCAATATAGATCCCCACATATCGGCTGGCAACTCCGGTAAGCTGGATAACCCCGTTATTCTGACTGAAGGTCGTATTGGGGAAAGTGTTGAATATTGCTGCCAGGGCGGAATTGAAACCGTCTCCTAATACACCCCCTTTGATTCTTTTGATATATAGATCACCCTGGATCGGTTCCCGGGATACCATTGAAGTTGCAGTCAGATCCCCGATAGACTCAATAGTGGTGATAAGATAAACAAGAGCAATCGGTACAAAGGCTTCCCAGCGAAACCCAAAACCATATTTAAAGGGGATGGGTATGCTGACAGCAGGCAGGTTACGCAAACTGCTCAGATCAACAATTCCCAGAAAAAGAGATACTGTATATCCCGCAACCAAGCCTATCACGATGGAACTCATCCGCAAAAACTGATTTCGGCTACGGTTGAAGATAACGATAATAATGAGAACCAGAAAAGCCAAACCCAGATTTTCAAAGCTGCCGAACTCTTCCGGTCGGTTATCCAGCAGCCACTGACCTCCCGCCATATCGGTGAGACCAACCTTGATCAAGCTCAATCCTATCAAGGAAACAACGATCCCCGTAACGGTGGGAGTGATGACTTTCTTGAGATGATGCAGGAATCTGCTCAAGATCATTTCGATGAAAGCACCGAGAAAACACATCCCGAAAATGACTCCGAGTATCTCCTGCGAACTACCCCCTCTGCTTCTAACAAGCAATCCGGCACTCAGAATAGCTCCCAGAAAGGCAAAACTTGTACCCTGAATACTTAAAAGTCCGGAACCGATAGGTCCGAAACGCTTGATCTGAATAAAAGTAGCCATTCCGGAAACGATGAGTGACATACTGATAAGATAGGGAATTTCTGCTTCCAGACCCAGAATACCGCCGATCACCAGTGTCGGTGTTATGATACCGACAAAGATAGCCAGCAGATGTTGAAGGGCAGCAAAGATAGAATCACGAACCGGTGGTCTATCCGCCAGAGTGTAGATGAGATCAGTTTTATACTCTTCTTTCATAATCTCTTTTCTCCTTTCGGCAACATATCTAATTTAGAGCTCAGTTGTCAAAATAAAAAAGGAAATTTCTCTTTATCAAGAACTGCTCCAAAGAAATATCTTGTTCAAATGTTCCTATGAGTAGTTTTAGTACAAACAATACCCGTAACTAAACTATCTTTTCCCTGTTAGAGGGATAATTAGATCAGAGGAGAAAAGGAGATGAGTATAACTTGCAGAAATTACCATAATGACAGAAGGTTTGGAACCGATTATCATAAAGTCTGTGATTTTCTTATCAGGATAAACGAAAGAGCTGTTATCAAACCAAATTTTCTCTGGGGAAGATGGGTCTGGATGATTAGCCGCCCTGTTGATAATGAGGAGCAGAGAAATCTGATAGGTATCTGGGAGAAGGAGGCGAAAATTGTAGCTCTGGCTACATTCGAACTGACTTTCGCAGAGATTCATATTTGTCTTGATCCTGATTACCGCTATCTGTTCCCTGAGATCATTGCCTATGCCGAAGAGCATCTTTCTGCTGAAGGTCTGCTGCATATTCTTCTCCCCGACAATGACCGGGAACTGCAGAAAATTGCTGCCCGGCAGGGATTTACTCCAACCGGGGAAAAGGAGCCGGTTTCGGTTCTGGATATACCTAAGTATTTGACAATCACTCTGCCGGAAGGATTCGGGATCGTCAGCATGGCAGATAACTGGGATTTTTATCAATACAACCGGGTTATGTGGCGTGGTTTCGGTCATGAGGGTGAACCGGCGCAGGAAAAGGAAGATATCGAGTGGCGGGAGACGATGCTGAGCAGTCCTCATCTCCTTCCTGAACTCGTTCTTGCCGTAGTTTCTCCTCAGAATACTTATGCCTCTCATTGCGGATTGTGGTATATTCCGGGCAGCGATTATGCCTATTTGGAACCTTTGGTGACCGATCCGGCTTACCGGCAGCTGGGGTTAGGAAAAGCTGTCTTGCTGGAAGCAGCGAGAAGAGCAGCGGAATTAGGAGCAAAAGAGGTTTATGTCTGTTCCGAACAGCAATTTTACTATAATCTCGGTTTTTATCCCCTCCCCTCCGAAACCTGGTGGAAGAAAAGCAGTTCGGCATAAAAGTAAAGATACTGAAGGGGAGTCTCAAAATCATAATCCATAAGACCAGAAAAGGGATCGAGATGATGCATCGTTCGAAGGGACTGGTAACTGTGTAGGAACAGAATGGTTTTGCGGAGAACATTTTACAGGCTATCACCCAAAGAAGCAATTACCTCAGTGACCAAACATTTTAAGACCCAAGAATAGTCTCCCAAAGTTTGTAAAGAAAAGTTATACTGCCGGCATTTGACCCACTTTTTTCCCTGATGACCTGATCAGGGGCGTAATCATGAGAGGTAAATCTCAACAACTCGATGGCTATATTTCTGAGTTCAGAAGATTTAAATTGACAAAAAAACGTTATAGATATACTTGATATACAGAAGATTTCAAGCTGAGAAGGATATAGTGTAACAGCTTGTGTTAGAAATTTGTAATTGATTTTTGAGTTAGCAACTCGACTTAGTGCTATTACTGAGGAATTGAGGTGGCTATGAAAAGAGTTAACGTCGCAAATTGTCCAGTGTTAGCGGCAAATACTTCCTGGTGTATTGGAATGCATCTAATGCTTATTAGTACCCAACATCATAATTAGGCTTTTTTTTCTTCAGGATGTTTCAGAATTAATCTTAGTTTTTTCTTTTCGGAGGTAAAAATGAAGCATGTTTTTTTATTATCGTTTATCTTATTATTGACAGTAGTCTTGTTTGCAGAATCGGTTGATCATGATACCGCTCTAACTGCAGCAAGTAACTGGTTGAATCATCAAAACAATTTAAGGGGCAATTACCCGGATCTTTCAGTTAAGGACTTTTACATCCATCGACTTGAAGGTCAAATAATCTTTTATGTCTTTGATTTCGAACCGCAAGGTTTCGTTATGGTAGCCGGAAGCGATGCCTCAAGTCCAATTCTCGGTTACAGTGTATCGGGTTCGAGTAGTTTAGGTGATTTCCCTCCTAACGCTGCCTCATTCTTCTCGATCTATGAGAGAGGCATGTTGGATATCAATAATAATGAATTATCAAATGAGTATTCTATAGGTGACTGGGAAGCTATTTTGACCGGGAACATTCCTTCTCCCCATCGCTCACGGGCAGTATCACCGCTGTTGTCAACTCAGTGGAATCAGAACTATTCATGGAATACATCATGTCCTGCTGATGTCAACGGTCCGGGTGGTTACGTTTATGCCGGATGTCCTGCAGTAGCAGCGGCACAGGTAATGAACTACTGGGAGCATCCGGACCAGGGCACCGGTTCACACTCTTATACTCATACCCAATACGGTTTACTCTCGGCAAATTTCGGAACTACTACCTATGATTGGTCAAGCATGTCTGATACCACTCCCACGAATTCAATCAGACAGCTGCTATTTCATCTTGGTGTTGCAACTGAGATGGACTACGGTCCTTATGGTTCAGGAGCTTACTCTTCTGATGCCCGGGATGCTCTGGTAGATTTTTTTGATTATGATGCTTCAGCTTCATTAGAGTGGAAGTATAATTATTCTCACAACGAGTGGATATCGCTTCTCAAAGAACAGTTAGATAACAGTTACCCTTTATTCTATCATGGTTATGACTCAACTCATAGTTCCGGACATGCCTTTAATTGTGACGGCTATGATGCCAGTGATAATTTCCATTTCAATTGGGGTTGGAGTGGCAGTTATGACGGATATTTCAACCTCAATAGTCTTAATCCGGGAAGTCATGATTTCAGTTATTTACAGGCAGCGATTGTTGATGTATATCCAGCATCGCAGCTTCCCGCTCCCCAGAACTTAACCGGCTATGCAGGCGGGGCAAAGGTATTTCTTTCCTGGTCAGCTCCCGCTTCCCGTTCCCTCCAGGGATATAACGTTTACCGTTTTGGGACCAAGATCAACCAGAGCCTGATAAACGGGTTGGAATACGAAGATACAGATGTTATGAGTCCCGGTATTTATCAGTATTATGTAACAGCAGTTTATGATTCGGGAGAATCCGGAGCTTCGAATACTGTTACCATGGAAACCTATAATCCTTTATCCCTACCATTTTCGGAGAACTTCGATACAGTTAGTGAAATCCCTGTTTATTGGCATTTAGATGATCACATTGGCAACGGTCAGGTGTGGCAGGTAGGAATTGTTTTCGGAGGGTTAGTGACAAGCGGTAATTATGCTTTTCTAAACAGCCATAATTACGGGTCAGGTAATACTCAGAATTGTGACCTGATAACTCCCGTTTTAGATCTGACGAATTACCGTAATATTCAGCTCTCTTTCAGCCACTATTTCAAACAGAAAGCGCTCTCTTCCACAGCAACTCTGTCTTATAGTTTGGATAATGGTGCTTCCTGGACAGCGATAGACTCCTGGACAGACGATACTGCTAATCCGGATTTCTTTAGTTCTTTTATTTCTGCTGTAGATAAGGAATCTGAAGTCAGATTCAAATGGAATTATACCGGTACATGGGGTAATTACTGGTGTATAGATAATATTGATATAGTCGGGGAGGAATTAGTCATTCCGCCTGAAGGAACAATGGTTGAAGGCTTTTTCTTTTCACATGACAATCCAGAATCGATCTCTTACGATCCCGAACCCGCAGATCCGCCGGATCCTCCGGAAGATTACAATAATCTACTGTTAATTGGAGTTTCCGGTTCAGGACTAGTTCAGTTCACGATATCGGCAGATCCGCAAACATCTGGGTTTTACTATGTATCAGGAGGATGGTCGGCACCACATGCCTGTATTGATAACGAGATTGTCTTTAATATCGATTTTGGAAGAGGCGACGCTTATATCTTTCTTGGTGATGAAGATGATCCTCCGCTTCCGGTAGAGCTTTCTTCCTTCACTGCTAATATTACTGCCGATATGTTTGTGAACCTCGAATGGCGGGCAGAGTCAGAAACTAATATGCTTGGCTATAACGTGTTTCGCGCTTCGGAAGACAGTGTTACAGAAGCTGCGAAAGTAAATCCGGTTACGATTGAAGCCCATAATGAAAGTGTAGCAACTGACTATTATTATGTTGATCAGAATGTCTTTAGTGGTCAAGAATACTACTATTGGCTGGAGTTGATCGATCTCGATCTGACAACTAATTTCCATGGTCCTGTTTATGTCTTTGTGAACGAAGATGAGGAATCAGGAACAACGCCGGTTCTTCTTGAAACCAGACTGATCGGAGCTTATCCCAATCCTTTCAATCCTGAAACCGCTGTAAGGTTCTCTGTCGCAGAAACTACAAAGGTATCTATCACAGTTTACAATCTGCTCGGACAAAAGATGCAGTCTCTTTTGATTAACGAACTCTACGATAAAGGAAGACATTCAGTTGTCTGGAATGGAAGGGATGCCGATAATCAACCTGCTGCTTCCGGGATTTATTTCTACAGAATGAAAACCGATGACGGTTTTGAGGATTTCAAAAAAATGCTCTTGCTGAAGTAGGATATCTAACTAATTATAATCAGAAACAGAGCCCGGATATCATTTTATCCGGGCTTTTTTCGTCCTTTGCTCCCGAAGAGGGGAGACCTGACTCTTCATCATCTGCTGTCAGACGACCGTTAATGATCTGTACGGCAACTCCATCCTTTTCGTATCTGCTCTTAGTTGTCCATACCTGTCGTCTTTGGAATGAAGGTTTTGAGAAAATTTGACAGGGAAGAGGGCTTAGCAGCCTGGGATTACCAGTTGTGAGTCAGGTTTGAAGTATCCTCTGCCGGCGGGAGAAAACCTTGTTCGATAATAGATGCTACATTGGTTGGAATACCGGCAGCCTCCAGTTCTTCTTTCGTTGTTAGTGACAGCTCTATTTCCGGATTATCCTTCCTGAACCGGTAGATAAACCTGATAAAGTGGGCGAAATTAGTGGAAGCGGGAATTTCCCTGCCGGAATAGAACTTTTTCCGTTGTCCGGCATAGCTTTTCAGATCATTTTTAAAACCGGTGGAACAGAGTTTCCAGGTATTCACCAGGTTCTTCAGGGAAGAACCGAAGTTATGATGATTCTGTTTTAATTCCGGTCTGACATATCTTCTGATTACGGCTCTGTTTCCCTCTTTCCATTTGAGATGGACATAGCCGCCGATTTTACCGCTGATCGTTCTTATAGCCATGGTATAGATCGCTTTCATCTTTGTTTTCCTCCTTGGTTATCCTTTTCTCCCTTATCACATTCTTCATTTAGCAAACGCATAACAAGCTTCAGCCGGGGAGTTGCTGAAGCTCATCACTCCACAGGAAACGGAGTGTATTGGACAGCTCTTTATTGCGGGTGTTTACCGCATAAAAGCACTGTTCATCTTTACCTTCATATTCGAACTTAATACTCTTTTTCGGACAATATACTGCTGTCGTTATGAGCAGATCAGAAGCCGGATCAGGTTGATTTCCCACCGTTGTTTCATAGATGTCGAGAGGATCATCTCCCCTTACCTTTCTTTCGAACCGGAAATTGAGCAATCTCAGATTGACCGGTTGACTCTTTAAGAGATAATAGGGGTAGGTTGAGTGCAATACTCGTAATCTTTCGCTGATACCGGAGCCAGGAGTTTGATGGGCAAGGTGCATGATCATCCTTGTCCTTATTCGCAGTGGTGTGTTGATATGATTCTTGTATTTTTCCGGTTCATAGAGCTTTATCTGCTGCGAACCATGCGACATCTGGAAGACATATTTATCGGTCTTCCCCCTTAAAGAGATAGTCATTCTCGTTAATCTCTGATGCTCAAAGTCCGATTCAAAATAATTCTTCAGCGAGTTTCGTAACTGTTTCCGTAAACTTCTCGGGATCACAGGATTATCCGGAAGAGCTAATCTCTGTTTTAGCCTTTGTATTTCATATAAGACTAACTTATCTTTTCTTGCTTTCATTGCTTACCTCCTTAAATTGATCGTTCTTCCCAAAAAAGAACCCTCTATATATAAAAGGATAACAAATTGACCGGAGAGGAAATCTACATGCTGCTTTTTCCGACTGTGGAATACCTCTCTGGTTTCCCTCATAAGGATCAATAATATCCGATACTTCTATTCCCAGAATTATGCTGTAATGCAGGGGAGAGGGGGGAGACAGACATGTAGGAGTCCTGTCTTGATGAGCTTTGAAAGAAGTTGTATGATTAGGTAATCAGAATAATGAAGGATTTCTTGTTGGTTCTGAGGTAGGTGTTTTAGTATTGTAAAAGCCACCATTTTTAGCTTCTTTTCTCAATCTCGAGGTAGTTGATTCGATTTCGGAAAAGCAAGGAGAAAGCTGGTTCATTGGCTCTCTTCAACCAAAATTGATGTATGGGGGGGGAGAATATCAGTTACGAACAGGTAATATCGATTGAATCTGCAATACAAACTATTTCAAGATGAAAAGATGTATGTTTCGAATATCGAAGCATAGAATCTCATTAATGAATTTTTGAACATTACTGAATATTATTGAAAAATGGAGCACCAGAATGTAGTCTTTGTTCATCGTCTTTTCGCTGATAAAAAAACTTGACGGTTTATTAAGCTCAACGACTATGACTATATAGTTGATGTTTGTATATTTTTCTATATTTTAACCGATTTCATGAGTTTTCTGCTAATGGCAAACATCATTGCTAAGAACAAATTATTTTGGAGGATTAGGTAATGAAATGGTTTGTATTTCTTTCAATGCTTTTTTTCTTGACCGGGTCGCTGGCTGCCCTTACAGGTTTTGGAGATTCAACAATAAATGTTGAGTTGGATGAAACAATACCGGATGATCCTTTACCGGTTGAACTATCGTCATTCACAGCAGCTCTTACTTCTACACGGTTTATTGAGTTACGTTGGGTCTCAGAGGCTGAGTATAGTATGTTGGGCTATAATGTCTATCGTGGTATAAATGGGGATTTATCGGAAGCACTGAAGATTTCATTAGAGATTATTCCGGCATATAACTACTCTTTTTCTACTAACTACAGCTTTGTTGATGAAGACGTAGTTGCGGGGAATGTCTTTTTTTACTGGCTGCAAGCTGTTAATCTCGATTTGACGAACAAGTATTTCGGTCCTTTATCTGTAATCATTGATGATCAGGAAGAAGATACTCCTTTGATCTTTATCACCTCATTAGGAAAAAACTATCCGAACCCTTTCAATCCCAACACAATTATTGAATACAGTATTAGAGAAGAGACCGAAGCAGTTTTGAGAATCTATAATGTACGGGGTCAGATTGTAAAGACACTTTTCTCAGGGGTAAGAGAAGCGGGAAATTACCGGGAAAAATGGAACAGTATTGACAGTCAGGGTAGAGAGGTTGCATCCGGAGTTTATTTATATCGGCTTACGACCGATCACTATGACAGAATCAATAAGATGCTACTTGTCAAGTGATTCAAAGGAGGGGTACCAATGAAGCAGTTTCTAATATCGATCTTAGTCGTATTGTATATACCGATTCTATTTGCTCAGACAATAGGGGATCCCCCTGTAGTTTCGAACGTAGTCATGTGGCAGAACCAGAACAACGGGTTGATTTATGTTACATATGATTTAAGTATTCAAGCGAACCCAGTTCCTTGTCATGTGACCCTGGTCATCTCAGGAGATGAAGGAGTGAGTTTCAAAATTCATCCCTTGCCTGAATTTATAGAAGGCGATTTCGGAGATTATGTAACAGTAGGAACAGGCAAACAGATAATCTGGGACATCTACCGGCAGTCTCAAGCATTAGGTTCTCAGGGTGTATTCGGTAATACTTACCGTGCCCGGGTTATAGCCCGCCGCAATGATTTTAATCCCGTTAATCCAGCACCGGCAGGGTTTGTTTCTATCGAGGGTGGTACGTTTCACAATGGCACGTCCAATATAACGATCAGCAGTTTTTACATTGACCGTTATGAGGTTACCCAAGTCGAATATGAAGCAGTTATGGGTACGAATCCTTCGGATTTCAGCGGAAGCAGTAATCTCCAGCGTCCGGTGGAGCAGGTATCCTGGTTCAATGCTATCGAATACTGCAACCGAAGAAGTATGCAGGAAGGACTAATACCTTGCTATAGTTACAGTACTTTTGGCACTAACCCTGATAACTGGCCAGTAGGATGGGATTTTTTGCCAAACCACACCAATGTAACCTGTAATTGGAACGTTAATGGGTACCGTTTGCCTACAGAAATGGAATGGATGTTTGTTGCTAAGGGAGGTAATCAGAGCCAGAACTACACCTACAGTGGCAGTAACACAATTGATTTAGTTGCGTGGTATTATGGTAACTCAGATATCGGTGATGGGCAAGGAAGGCGCTCTCACGAGATAGGCACCAAAACCCCAAACGAATTGGGTATCTATGACATGAGTGGAAATGTTTGGGAGTGGGTGTGGGATATGTTCAGTTATGATTATCCCAGTAACGATCAGACAAATCCGACGGGTCCAAGTGTTGAAGGAACACGTGTTGTGCGTGGTGGTTGTTGGAATCAAACAGACAATAATTGTACCAATTCAACTCGAGGTAATAGCAGCGCAACAATTGATTTCAACACTCACGGCTTTCGTATTGTCAGAAGGTTTTCTATGGAAACGGTAGCGACCCCTGTATTTTTTCCTTCTCCTGGAACCTATGCCAGTTCTCAGATGGTCAGTATCAGTTGTTCCACACCGGGAGCTACGATCTACTACACGACCAATGGTAGCGAGCCAAACACTAATTCCACTATCTATACTGGTGCGATAACGGTGAATTCGAATACCACTGTCAAAGCCAAAGCTTACAAAGCGTCATTTATTCCTTCGGATGTTGTCGAAGGTATCTACATCATCAATACTGCCCCTGCGAACATGATATTGATATCAGGCGGAACTTTTACCATGGGCAGAACTACCGGTACAGGAGGCGGCAATGAACTTCCGACGCACAGCATAACTCTGAACTCGTTTTACCTGGGAAAATATGAGATTACTCAAGGAGAGTATGAAGCAATCTTGGGCTCTAATCCAGCCTCCGGTGCTGGTGAAGGAGAGGACTTTCCCGTTTATGAGGTGAGTTGGTATTCTGCTATCAAGTATTGCAATCTTCGCAGTATGGCTGAAGGTCTTGTTCCGGCATATACCATAGATGGCTCTACAGATCCTGGAGATTGGGGAGCAGTTCCTGAGACCGGTAATGCCACCTGGGATGCAGTAACTTGTAACTGGAATGCCAATGGTTATCGCTTACCTACAGAAGCGGAATGGGAATATGCCGCCCGGGGAGCAGTCAACAATCCTGACTATCTCTACAGCGGATCGGATGACATTGACGATGTGGCATGGTTTGAAGGAAACAACAATCCGTGGGGAACAAAACAAATCGGTCTCAAAGATCCTAATGTATTAGGATTGCATGATCTGAGCGGAAACGTGATTGAATGGTGCTGGGATTGGTATTCCTACTCTTATTATAGTGAAAGCTCAGCAAATAATCCTACCGGACCTTCCACAGGCACTTACAGGATTGCCAGAGGTGGCGATTGGTCTCTGCCTGAAAACAGCAGCCGTGTTTCAGCTCGAGGTTTTGCCAATCCTGAGCATAGAAGTCTAAATTTTGGTTTCCGGGTTTGCTTTAATGCGCCAACAGTTGCCACACCTACTATCTTTCCAGTCGGTGGTACTTACTACACCAGCCAAAGTGTAACCATCGACTGTTCCACAAATGGTGCTGCTATCTACTATTCCATCAACGGCAGCGATCCCGATGAAAACTCCACCCTTTATAACGGGCCAATTTCTCTAAGTTCAGATACAATGCTTAAAGCGAAGGCCTATATGACAAACTGGGAACCGAGTGGCATAGCCAGTGCAGAATATACATTTGATACCATACAGGATAGTCTCATATTAGTTCAAGGAGGCACTTTCCACAATGGAGTTTCCAATGTTACTCTCTCATCTTTTTTCATTGATAAATATGAAGTTACTCAGTCAGAGTATTTGGCTGTGATGGGAACAAATCCCGGCAGCAATAACTCAGAGCATGGCGATCCGCTTAATCATCCGATCAACAATGTCACTTGGTTCAATGCTATCGAGTACTGTAACCGCCTGAGTATAATAGAAGGGTTGACTCCGGCATACAGCTACAGTAATTACGGTACTAATCCTGATGATTGGCCTTCCGGTTGGAATACAAGTAGTGGCAATCATACGAACGTATCCTGTGACTGGTCAGCGGATGGTTATTGTTTACCTACTGAGATGCAGTGGGAGTATGCTGCCCGTGGTGGGATACCTGCCCAGAATGCAGGGACATTTAACGATACTTATGCCGGAACTGATGTTCAGGGTACTGGAACGGGGCAGTTAGGGGATTATGCCTGGTATATAGCTAATGCAGGATTAGATTTACCTGGTGGTAGTACAGCTCCTGATTATGGTACTCATCCAGTTGGGACTAAATTACCTAATGAGTTAGGAATTTATGATATGAGCGGCAATGTATGGAACTGGGTATGGGATATTCATGGTTCCTATCCCAGTGGTTCATATACAAATCCGACGGGTTCTGTAAGCGGTGCAGAGCGTGTGTGTCGCGGCGGCGGCAGTGACGCTCAAGCCGTTAACTGCACTGTTTCGAATCGTGGCGACTACTACGCTACGGGCTACAGTGTCAGCATTGGTTTCCGGATCAGCAGAAAAGTTCCTTAACAGTCTAGGAGCTATTCGGATAATTGGCTGCTATTTCCGGGTGAGTATGTGCTAACCTTTTTCAGACAGTTCTTTTTTCCAAAGTGATTTGATTGACCTTTTCGTTTTCTGCAGAAGTCTAACGGAGTAAAAGAGCAGGTGGTTTTCTATAGACGAAGCATAAATGGTTTGAAAGGAAAAAAGGGAATACTTCATCACTTCAAGAATTTTTTAGTGGTTTAGAGATTCTGTTTTCGAAATTAGTTTAATCCTGTTTGCCTGAGTAATCTGTTAGCTTTTTACTTCAGCAGCAGCATTTTCCGGGTTTTCTTGGCACCAGAGGAGGATTCCAGAGCATAAATGTAAATACCTGAAGAGAAGCGGGCAGCATTCCAATGATAGGAATGAGAGCCTTCCCCGAATTGTTTTTGCAGTAATTTCTCTCCTTTCGGATTATAGATAGTGAGTACCCCGGTTTCTCCCCAATTTATCGAAAAAGCGATTGTTGTTGACGGGTTGAAAGGGTTCGGAGAGTTCTGTAATAATTGAGTTTCGGGAAAATCGATTGAGCTGTCGTCATCACTGCTGTTGGGAAACCAGATCAGTCCGGCAAATTCCGGGTAATCGATAAAGGGATTTCTGTTTTGCTGATATTGATAATAGATGACATCATTACGGTATAGTTCCCTGTCATCAACCGGATCTTCTGTATGCCATTGATAGAGAGTTGACAATACTCCATGGTAAGGCTCATTATTGGGGGATGAGGGGGCATAATCAACAAGTTCCAGGTCAGGTTCGCCAAAGCCTCCTTCATATCTGACTGCCATGTAGAACATCATTCGGGCAACATCACCCTTGTCTTCAGGGCGCGGTTCCCAGGTATAGGTTGTGGTATAGCATCCTGTCGGACCGTCAGGATCTATGTATTCAATTCCGCCGTTATCGAAATCCTTGTTACCGCGAGCCGAATTGACCGAAATATCGGAAGCCCGGACATGATGCACATCTGTTCCGGCTCCCATAGAAGTTCCGAAATCACCGTGGGAAACAGCCCAGACATGTTCCCGGTTCCAACCGTTTCCGTTATTGTATTCCTGCGCGGCATCCACCGACCAGCCTGTATAGATGAGAATAACGTTAGCGGGATTATCAGGGTCTCTGTCGGTAACCTTAAGGATATCCCATGTTTGTGAGTAGGAGAATTGAATATGATCTTTGATGATATGGTGAAGAGCTGATTTCAGTTCACCGCCGGTTAAGTTCTCTGTTCCGTTGTAATAACCTTCCGGGATCTGAGCCTGCAACAGTGAACCGAGAAACAACAAAACAACAATATATTTCACAAAACCTCCCTTTCGTTGAGGCAGAAAAAAAACATGAGGTTATATTCTGTCCATAAAAATCTTAAAGGGTCTTTTTTGTTTAATGAGTTGTGAAACCGGTTATGATCTTATTAGATATGCACTTATATGAGTATGTGGCAGGCATAGCAGGCAAGTCTGTAATGCCTGAACAGTTGGCGGAGAGATAAAGCTGCTGAGATATCTGAAAAATAGAAGAAAAGCAAAAAAAAACTTGACCGATTACTCTCTATCTTACCAATGAACGGCAAATTGCTGATGGCTTTATTTTTTTATGAATGGAAAAAAGGAAATGATCTAATTATGGGGAGCTGTACGGACAAGGTTATTCTACTAATTGATAGTGATGATAGAGCTGCGAATGACCTGAGAAGGGTCATCGAGAAGTATGGCTACAGCGTTATAATTGCTGATAGCGGCAAAAAAGCTCATGAGGTTATCGACTCCGATACTAATATTGACCTTGTAATGCTTGATGCTTCCCTTGATAAGGGAACAGATGTTATAGCTACGGCACAATCTATACTTGATAAAAGAGATTTACCCTTGATTTTTCTGACTACCGAAGGTTCGGAACACGAGATAAGAAAGAGTGAAAATATTGTTACCTACGGGTTTATAGATAAGGGTTCGAAAGCATATCTTGTTATAGCCACTATAAAGACTGCATTAAGAATATATGAAATACAGCGAAAACTATGGACACATGTCAATCGTAACGCGGCACTCATCCGGGTAATCCCCGACCTGCTTTTTGTCATTGACCGGAATGGGTTTTACCGTGAGATTTATGCCTCTGACGATGACTTGCTTGCTCTACCACCGGAAGAGCTCATCGGGAAGTCACTCTCCGCTGTTTTTTCCCAGGATGCTGTTAATAGTTTTCTGGAATCATTCCGGGTATGCCTGGAGACAGGAAAACTTCAGGCCTTAGAATACGAGTTAACTGTCAATAAGGAGCGCAGGTTCTTCAGGGCGAGAATAACAAGATTCAATGAGGATAGTGTTTTATCTGTTGTTCAGGATATAACAGAGAGCAAAAAGGCAAAGAATAAGATCGAAAGTTTGAACTCGCTGCTTCTGTCCATTCGTAATGTTAATCAGCTAATTGTTCAGGAAGATGATCTTTTGGCTGTAATGAGAGGAGCGAGTGAGATTCTCGTTGAGACCTGGCAATATCTGAATATCGAGATCTCGCTCATTGATGAGAGGACAGGAAAGATATCTCCGGTAACCAGTGCCGGAAAGTTAGGACACGGAGACTGGTTTGTTATTCCTGAAGTAGATGGAAATGCTCCCACGTGTATTAACGATGCCGTAAAAGAAAGAAGGACAATAGAATTAGAAGATTATCAAACATACTGTAAGGACTGTCCCTATTTTAGCATAGCTTTTCCGCATAAAAAAATAGTCATCCCTATGCTTGAAAATGATCAACTAATAGGCCTAATGTGTGTCTCCACCACACCCGAACAAGTCTTCTTTGCCGAAGAGATAGAACTGCTGGAAGAGGTTGCAGCCGATCTGGTATATGCCGGAAAGAAGCTGAAAGCCGAACAGAAGATCAAAGAGAAGAATCGTCTGTTAACGATCCTGAATGATTATTCAATGGAATTATCCTCCGTTACCGTATCAAATAATATTTATTCTCTGATTTCGCATAAGCTAAAAGAGATAACTAATGCAAAGTTTGTTTCGATATCGATCTATGAGGAAAAGACTTCGAGTTTGATTGTAAAGTTTACCACGATATCTGAAGAGAGTAATAAGAAATTGTCCGGAATAATTGGCAGAAAACTGGAAGAACTTCGTATGAAAGTAACACCAGAGATGTACCGCCGGATAACTCAGGAAGTTGTTGGTGACGCAGGCTCTCTTGAGGAGACGACTTTTGGGTCTATCCCAAAAGTAGTTAGCAATATGATTCAAAAGGTTTTCGGTGTCGAGTGGTTTACCGGAATTGCGCTCATGCATAAAGAGAGTCTGGTGGGCACAGTAGTCATCATTGGAGATAAAGAAACAAAAAGACCGGACAACGAAGATCTAAAGGCTTTTGCCGGAGTTACAGCAAATGCTCTGCAGAGATGGAAAGCCGAAAAATCTCTTCTGGAGAGTCACAGTAAATGGCAATTTGCCCTGGAAGGGACTGGTGATGGTATCTGGGACTGGGACATCGAGAATGGAAAGGTTAACTATTCCGCTAATTTGAAGAAAATGCTCGGATATGAAGACAATGATCTGGAGAGTACAATGCAGCAAAAGGAAAAACTCATCCACTCCGAGGATCTGTCTCACTACCGGAAGAAACTTCAGAGTCATCTGAAAGATAAAACAGCATTTTTTTCCGACGAATGCCGGATGCTATGCCGGGACGGCAGCTACAAATGGGTTTTAGACCGGGGAAAAGTAATCAGGAGATCAGCAGGGAAAAGCCCCTTGAGAATGATCGGAGTTCAGACCGATCTCTCTTATCTAAAGGAGACTGAGCAGGAACTGCGGGAGAGTGAATACCGTTATACTACGATCGTAAATAATGCTTATGACGGGATAATTCTGCAGAATGCCCAGGGGGAGATATTAACCTGGAATAAAGCAGCTGCCAGAATACTCGGTATTTCGGAAAAAAGAGTAGTCGGGCATACTTCACTCAACCGGGAATGGGATACTATCAGAGAAGATGGTTCTGCTTATCCCAAAGAAGAGCATCCCTCCATGATAACCCTCAAAACCGGCAAGCCGTGCAGGAATGTCATAATGGGATTCAAGAAAAGATCGGGCAAGGTTACCTGGATCAATATCAATACCAGTCCTTTATTCAAAAGCGAGGATCCCCAACCTTATGCAGTAATTATCTCTCTCTCAGACATTACGGAAATAAAAAAGGCAGATAAATCTTTGAAGGAGAGTGAGTTAAGATACCGCTTGATCTTTGAAAATTCTAAAGATGCCATGATGACTCTGGAACCACCCACCTGGAGATTTACCTCCGGAAATTCAGCGATCTTCGACATGTTCAAGGCAAAGGATTTAGCTGAGTTTACAGCCTGTGAACCATGGAAACTCTCTCCTGAAAAACAACCTGACGGAACGTTATCAGAAGAAAAAGCAAAGAGAATGATCGAGATAGCAATGCGAAAAGGTTCCAGCTTTTTCGAGTGGACTCATAGAAGACTGACCGGAGAAGAGTTCTCTGCTACTGTCTTGCTGACCAGAATTGAAATGAGCGGGTCGAGATTTCTTCATGCAACTGTCCGTGATATCTCCGAACGGAAAAGAGATGAAACGATAAGAATTATCCAGGCTAATATTGCCCATGCTGTTTCTGTTGCTGAATCACTTTACGAGTTGTATGAGATAGTCCGGGAGGAATTGAGTACTTTACTTGATACCAGGAACTGTTTTATTGCTTTCTACGATGAAACAACCGGTATGTTTTCCACTCCTTTCGAGAAAGACGTTAAAGACTCAATAAAATCCTGGGCTGCCGACGGTTCTTTAACAGGATATGTGCTCAAAAGGAAGAGAGCTATCCTGCTTAGCAAAGAAAGGATCGAGAAAATGGCAGAAGCCGGCAGGGTCAGGAAGATTGGAACAACGGCAGAAAGCTGGTTAGGGGTACCAATCAAGATCGACGGTAAATATAAGGCTGTTTTCGTTGTGCAAAATTATAAGAACAAGAATGCTTACGACAAAAACAGTGTAGAGTTGTTAAGACTTATTGCCGAGCAGTTGAGTATCTATATTGACCATAAGAAGGCAGAAGACAAGCTGGCAGAAGAGAGAAAACAGCTGCTGTCGATATTTGACAGTATCGATGAAGCGATCTATATTTCTGATCCTGAGACCTATGAGATATTGTTTGTTAATAAGACCCTAAAATCGGTTTTCGGAAAGGACCTGATCGGTGGGATTTGCTACCGGGAACTACAAAACCGCGAAACTCCCTGTGAATTTTGCACGAATGACAAAATACTGAAAAATAAGGGTTCATCCTATAATTGGGAACACAATAATCTCCATCTGCAAAGAGATTTTCTGATAACCGACAAGATTATCAAATGGACTGACGGGCGTGATGTCCGTTTTGAGATAGCCAGAGATTTTACAGAATCCAAAAAAGCTCAGGAAAGAGTTAAGGATTTAAACTCATTACTAATGGCAATCCGGAATGTCAATCAGTTGATAGTTCAGGAAGATGATCTGTTCAAGGTGATGCAGAATTCCTGTGAAATATTGCTGGAGACCAGACAGTATCTGAATATCGAGATCTCCTTATTAGATGAGAGTGAGGAGTTTATCAGACCTTATGCCACTTCCGGTGAACATGAAAAATCTGACTGGCAGATTTCTCTCACCGGAGAAGGTTCTGTGCTAAAGTGTATCAAAGAAACGGTATTGACAGGAAAATCAGTTGTTGTCTCTGATCCGGATAACTATTGCCGGACATGTCCCGAGATAAATGATGATTCTCTGCATGAAACAGTAGTAATTCCGATAAGCCAGAATGAACGGCCTGTCGGGCTAATGCGCACCTGTATGATACAGGGACATAAGATCACTCAGGATGAGATCGATCTGCTGGAGGAAGTAGCCGGTGATCTGGGTTTTGCCCGGGCAAAGATTTTAGCCGAGAAGAGTCTGCAAAGCAGTGAGGAACTATTCCGGAATCTCTATGAAAACGCTACTATCGGGATTTACCGGACAACCCCTGAGGGGGAGATCCTTTTAGCCAATCAGTCTTTGATCACGATGCTCGGTTTTGAGTCGTTCGAAGAGCTGAAGAATCGTAATCTGGAAAAAGATTATTTCGAAGCGAGGTACAGCAGAAAGAGTTTCAGAGAACGGCTTGACCGCGAAGGTTTTGTCAAAGGGTTGGAAACATCCTGGAGACTGATGAACGGCAAGATTATCACAGTCCTGGAAAGTGCCAGAGTTATCCGTGATAACTCAGGAAATCCTCTTTATTATGAGGGTACTGTGGAAGATATTACTGATAACAAACGGGATGCTGTCATCAAAGAAGTTCAGTATAATATAGCCCATGCCGTTGCTTCAGCGAAAGATATCAGTGAACTGTATGAGATAGTAAGAGACGAACTCGCCAAATTGATCGATACTACCAATTTTTATATAGCCCAGTATAATGTAGCTGCCGATGAGTTTTCTTCCCCATACTTCATCGATGAAAGAGATAATATTGCAGTCTGGGATGCGAAGAAATCTTTAACCGGCTATGTTTTGAAGCAGAAGAAAGCTGTTTTAGTGAATAAAGAAGAACTATTGAAGCTTTATGAAATGAGAGAGGTAGATCTAATCGGGGAAGTGGCTGCAAACTGGTTAGGTGTACCTGTCAGGATTACCGGAAATGTCTGGGGTGTTATTGTAGTTCAGAGCTATGAAGAAAAGGATATCTATGATGACCACAGCATCAGAATCCTGGAACTGATAGCCAATCAGTTGAGTATTTATATAGAGCGGAAGCTTGGAGAAGAGAGCCTTCAGGAAAGTGAACGGAAGCAGGCTGCACTTTTGGCTAATTTACCCGGTATGTCCTATCGTTGTAAGAACGACAGAGATTGGACAATGGAATTTGTTAGTGATGGTTGTCTGGATCTGACGGGTTATAGACAGGAGGAACTGCTGCTTAATGAGAAATTGTCCTTCAATGAGTTGATTTTTCCCGAGTATAGGGAAATGCTTTGGGAGAAATGGCAGGAAATTTTAGCTCGAAAGGAAGATTTTGCCGGCGAGTACAAAATCCTAACCAAAGATGGTCAGGAGAAGTGGGTATGGGAACAAGGAAGCGGCGTCTATACGGAAGAGGGTGAAGTGATAGCTTTGGAGGGGTTTATTACCGATATTACAGAGCGAAAACAAGCAGAAGAGGATAGAGAGGTATTAGAGGCTAAGCTCATTCAGGCTCAGAAGATGGATGCAATAGGCAGACTTGCCGGTGGCGTTGCTCACGATTATAATAACATGCTCGGTGTTATTCTTGGTCACACGGAAATGATCCTGGCGGATATGGATCCCCATGATCCCAATTATCCTAATCTGAAAGAGATAAAAAAGGCGACGGAGAGATCAGCTGATCTGACTAAACAGCTTCTGGCTTTTGCCCGTAAACAGACAATATTCCCTAAAAAACTTAATCTGAACAGCAGTATTGATGATATGCTCAGAATGTTGCAGAGACTGATAGGGGAGAACATAGAGTTATCCTGGAAACCGGCAGCAGACCTCTGGTCGATAAAGATCGATCCTACGCAGCTGAACCAGATATTGACCAATCTCTGTATAAATTCCAGAGACGCTATTGAAGGGATTGGAAAGATAACGATCTTTACTGAGAATGTCACCTTTGATCAAGAATTCTGTGCTGATCATCCCGGTTATAAATGCGGTGAGTTTGTTTTGCTCTCCGTGCAGGATAATGGTCACGGGATGGATCAGGAAACTCTTAAGAACATCTTCGAACCCTTCTACACAACCAAGAAAGTCGGTGAAGGATCGGGGCTCGGGCTCTCCACGATTTACGGTATCGTTCAGCAGAACGAAGGTTTTGTTAATGTATATAGTGAACTTAATGAAGGGACTATTTTCAAGATCTATCTTCCCCGTGTCGTGAGTGATGTTACAACTGTTCAAGCGGAGGTAATTCCGGAGAAAGCAGTCCGCTGTGGAAACGAAACAATTCTGTTAGTAGAAGACGAAATGTCTATCTTATCGATGCTCAAATCGATGCTTGAAAATTCCGGCTACACTGTCCTGGCGGCAAATTCACCTGAAGAAGCTTTCGGATTGGCAGGTGAGAACAAAGATAAGATCAATATGCTGATAACAGATATGATCATGCCCCAAATGAACGGTTATGATCTGGCTCTGAAATTAAAAACCGAGATTTCCGGTTTAAAAGTTCTCTTTATGTCCGGATACATCGATTATGTTCTTAAAAACGAAAACTCCCTTGATTTCAAGGTTAATTATATTCAAAAGCCATTTTCGTTCAAAGAATTTCTTGCTATGGTTAGAAATCTTCTGGACAGTTAAAAGACTAGCCCTCCTGCAACTTTACCTGTGATGGGAATTAGATGAAAATAGTTGCTTTCTGGCAACCAATAAGGGGCAATTATCATTTCGTCATTCGGTATCCAATAAAGACCTAATAAGTGAGAAAAAAAAGCAAATGCATAGTAACAATAGAGTGTTAGCTCTCTTTTCCGGCGGGCTTGACAGTGTGTTGAGCATTTTGTGGATGAAAAAGCTCGGTTACGAAGTTTTACCGGTCTTTTTTGAGAGCTTTTTTTTTGGTGCGGAGAACGCTGAAGAAGCAGCTAAAGCTGCCGGTTTGGAGCTAAAGGTTATCGATATCGGAGAAGAATTACTGGAAGTTCTAAAAAAACCGCGTTACGGCTTCGGAAAGAATATGAATCCCTGTATTGACTGTCACTCTCTGATGTTTAAAACCGCGGGGGAACTTCTGGAGAGTGAGGGGAGAGATTTCCTGATTTCGGGGGAGGTCTTAGGACAACGTCCGATGTCACAGAGACTTGATGCTATGAATGCCGTAGCGAAAATGAGCGGATTTCGCGATCTTATTGTCAGACCCCTGTCACAGAGATTACTCGCTGATACATTGCCCATAAAAAAGGGTTGGGTAAAAAAAGAAGAGATGCTCGATATTCAGGGGAGAAGCCGGCAGAGGCAAATAGAACTGGCAAAGGATTTTGGACTGAAGGAGTATAGCACACCTGGCGGAGGTTGTCTGCTAACGGATAAGGGGTATTCCGAGCGGCTAAAAGATCTTTTCTCATATAACATGCTGGAAGGGAGATTTATCAAATTTCTCCGCTACGGCAGGCATTTTCGGCTGAGTCCGGAAGTCAAATTGATAATCGGTAGAAATGAGCAGGAACTGGAAAAAATATTCCGTCTTGTTGAGGATGAGACGGTTATAAAGGCAGCAGACTGTTTGGGACCGGTAGGTGTTATTAACAAAAGCAGAGAGATGAATCCCGGCGAGTTGCATAGGGCTGCTGAATTGGTTTTAAGTTACACTAATAAAGCTAAGGAAGAGGATACCATTGCTTACGGCTTGAACAACGACCTTCAGGGTAAGGTCAAGGTTCATAAACTATCACGTAGCAAGATCGATGACCTGCTGATAAAATCTAATACTTAAAAAGAGTGAGGTAGATAATGAAATTTGAACAATTTGTCCTGCTCAAAGATTTCGAAACAAATACCTATCTGTTATGGGATGAAAAGAGCCTCGAAGCCATGCTGTTAGATCCGGGAGCTCCGGGAGAGCAAGTAGTGAAGTCCATAACCGATAAGAAATTGACTTTGAAGTATATTGTCAATACTCATGGACATGGTGATCATATCGGAGGAAACCGCTATTTCAAAGGGAAATATCCTGAAGCAAAATTATGTATTCATCAAGATGATGAACCGATGCTTTACAAAGCAGATCTGAATCTGAGCCTGTATTATGAGAAAACTACAGTATCTCCTCCGGCTGAGGTTATACTGGAAGATGGGATGTCACTTTTTCTGGGGAAAGAGGAGGTGAAGGTCATTCATACTCCTGGGCATACAAAAGGAGGAGTCTGCCTGTTGACGGGTACTTTGCTCTTCAGTGGAGATACCCTCTTTGCCGAAAACGTAGGGAGAACTGATCTGCCGGGAGGCAGTTTCTCTGATCTGGCAGCTTCGATAAAGAATAAGCTTTTCAGCTTAGAGGGGATGGTTCTGGTGCTTCCGGGTCATGGTGAGCAAACTACGATCGGAGAAGAAAAGGAATATAACCCTTATGTGGGTGAAGCCTAAAGAGTTTGAAGCTTTAATTACGCAGCAATAATAGAAAAAGAGCGGTTACGGAGGGTGGTAACCGCTCTTGTATTTTGTGGGGATCAGTTCGTTTTTACTTCAACAGCAGTATCTTATGATTAACCTTCAGGTTTTCAGCTGTGAAACGAATAAAATATACTCCGGAAGGAACGTTTCCGGAATTATCATCTACTCCGTCCCAGACAAATTCTGAGTTTGCAGAGGGAGAACTCTCGATAAGCGTTCTGACTAACTGCCCTTTGGTATTGTAAATCTTCAGGCTGATGGGACTGTTTGGCGAGTAGTTGATTTTATCCAATGAGATAGTTATGCTGGGATTAAAGGGATTGGGATAAGCTGTTATTCTATCGGAGCGAGAGGGTACCGGTATCAGTATATCCTGATCAGTACTTACCCAATACCCGGAACCGGAACCGCCATAAGCTCCCATATCATTTCTTACCGTTCCTTTGGCGGGAAAGAGAGCATATCCGGGATTATCCGGATCTTCCGGATCATTATAGGCAACTCCCGGATTACCTGTATCCACAGAGGGTGAACTATCCTCTAAGTACCAGATTGCCGACAAACCGTCAAAGTTAACACCCGACCCGTCAGAAGGCTGAATGAATAAAGGATCTTCATCAATATTATCTGTTCCTGAAGATCCGCCGCTGATATTGCTGTATTCAATTAGAGTAACGGAATTGGGGAAACTGGAAAGAGCAGGTTCTGCTCCTCTGATGATGGAGTTACGTATCTGTAAGAAGGAGTTATGGTTGAAGATGTGGAAAGCGTTAGTTCCCAGGTTTACATTATGGGTAATGGTATTGTTGATAAAATTAACAGCAGCACCTGATTTTACGCCAAAAGCCGAGGAAAATTGCCCGGAGTTGTTGACGAAGAGATTGTTCTTAACATCAAAGCTTGAAGCATTGATCTCCAGAGCTGCAATTCCGTTTGTGCTCTGATTGTTGGCAAAGATGTTGTTTTGGAGAGTAATATTATCGGTAGTGCTTATCTTCAAAGCTCCGGGATCATTGCCCCCGGAATTTTGGTAGAAGGTGTTTCCTATTATATTGACCCGGGAACCTGTTACGATTAGAGCAGCTTGATTTGCTTTAGAGATATGGCAATTCTTCAGCGTGTTCTCAATCTGGCTGTCTATTATTCTCATCCCCAGCCACCAGGTATCTGAAGTAAAGACAATCGGTTCCTGCTCTTCAGCGTTAGCATAAAGATACCCTTCAATCGTAATAGAACTCTGACTGGTACGAATTTCAACCCCCGGTTCGATGATCAGGAAAGAGTCTTCGGGAACGATAACGTCACCGGAGATAAGATAGGGACTATGAGCTGAATGCCAAGTACCGCCTATGTTTCCGGAGATGCCTTCCGGGGCTGTCACAACTATGTAGTTTTCCGAAACCAACTCTTCCGTATCAGTTCCGTCAGAGACACGGAGAGTAATGTCATAAGTTCCGGGTTCAGTATAGGTAAAAGCCGGATTTTGCTCCGTACTGTCGATATTTCCGTCTCCGTTAAGATCCCATTCCCAGGAAACAATATTCTGAGAGGGCATGGAATGGTCATAAAACTGAACAGACAGACTGGGTGGTCCCTGATGGACATTGCTCGAAAACATAGGCATAAGCCCGGCAAATGAGGCTTTGGCAGCCTGATGGATAGGGGCATTACCGGTCACGAGACTCTGGACAATAACCACTGCGGAAACATTGTATATATCCCAGGAAGTATCAAGATTGAATGTATGCGAGAAGGTTTCGGATTGTCCGGTTGAGGTCAGATTGAAATTCTGCTGGCTATACGCCTTGACAGAGGCAAAATAGTCAGGATCCATTACTCCGGTCAGGTCGTAAGTCAGAATGAATAATATCCGGTTGTTGGTTGTCGAAATATTGCCGGTCATAATAGTCTCAGCATTGACGAGTAACTGATTCTGGTCATTAATGGTAAGGTCGAGATTTATCTCGAGGGGGCTGTTCAGTCCCACTAATTGATTGTAGGCATTCACGTAGTTATTATAGGCATTGGTAGCACCTATAATAGTATTCGTTCCTCCCCATTGAGCATGAGGCACATATTGTCCGTTATAAAGTCCGAATCTTGTCGAGAAACTGGGGCTGGTGTGAGCACCGTTAGCTTGCCAAATAAGGGGAATGAAATAGGGGAAGTTATCAGGGTCATTAAAAAGTTGAGCCAACGCAGACCGCGCTGGGGGGCAACTCGGGCACGTAGTTGACGTGAACATTTCTCCCACGACAAACATCTGTGTGCCCAGCAACAGAGGTGTCAGCAGGAGAAGAAAGCTTAGAAAAAAGAGAAGCTTCTTCATCATTACTCCTTTTGATTTAATTAACGATTAACATCTTTCTTATTACCGTTTGCTTAGTATTGGTTAGTTTGTAAAAATATACGCCGCTGACAACTTTTCTATTTCTTTCATTTTTCCCATCCCATATAACCTTACCTATATTATCGGCTGAAAGCTCCAAACCTGTCAAGGTTTTAATCAACTGTCCTTTGACATTGTGAATAGTAATGACAGCATCGTTAGCGAGTTGACCGTCTGGTACAGAGAAGGGGATAACGACATAATTACCTGTTGTCCGGTCGGTTCCTGTCTTATTGAGGAAAAAGGGATTGGGATAACTCGGAAGGAGTTTTAGGGAAGTATCAGTTAGCGGGAGTGTGTCGTCATCAGTGTTTGTAGTAGAAAACCAGGCTATAGAATTCAAAAGCATATCGGAACGGTCATTGTAGTTGTCAATTGCTTCGAAACCGAAAGCTAAATAGATAATCTTGGCATTTCTGCCGTAGTGTAGAGAACGAATACCGGCAACTGAGTCGTCTCCGTTATGATAGTGAAGAATGGGAAAGGAACTATCTCTGAGAGGGGCGATGACTTCCGGTGAATATTGATTATCAGCACCGTCACCCTCGGCGATCGCAAAGTTCAAGCCATCTGTGATTAGATCATCTTCCACTCCACTGACAGACCGGCTGTCAGTATCTGCGGTAATTAAGTCGGACTGGAGGTAGTCATGATAAAAAGAGGGATCAGAATAGAGTGGATTAGAAATCAGGTCTTTTCCGATATTCTGTCCGGAGAGGAATAGGTTGTATCCGTTATCGAGAAACGAACGTAAGAATGATGTTTCTGTGAGGGTCAGGGCAGGTTCCCGTTCTCCTGTAATCCAGATCAGGGTATCGAAATAAGGGGTTATTGAATCCGAAATATCAGCATAGACCGTGTTCCAAACCCCGTAGGAATATTGGCTCTCTTCTAATACAGCAGTGGAATAGTCTTCGTAATTCGACCACCCGTCACTGTCAATAATGAGCAGGTCAACATCATTTGTTAGATAGCGGAAGGGGATGTTATAATCATCAGGGAAAAGAGAGGATTGAACTGTAAAATGATAGTCCATCATTCCGGCTTCGTCGGGGATGACATTAGCATGAAAACTTCTGACTTCACCTGATTCAAGGGGGAAATCATAAGGTCCAATATAACACAGACCATCTTCGTCACAAAAAGAGGTAAGCCAGCCAGCGGGAGCATTATCGATCATAATATTGATTGTCAGATCAATAGAGTCTCCAGGATTGAATAAAGAAAAGTACTCAACTTCAAATAATCCCGTTGCAGGTCCGATATCCATTCTCTTGTTCGGTACGACTGCTCTCAGGTTATATGCAGGAGAGGGGTAAGTCGAAGCAGCCTGAACAATATCTCCCTCTGAATCAACGACATAGACTAAGGCAGAGAGATTGTTTTCATCCCAGGAAGGTTCAGTAGAAAAGGAGGTATTCAGGGTAATGGTATTATTCTGACCGGAGAGCGAAAAAATCTCTTGTTCTATCGTCCTTGCTAAATTTGTCAGTTCATTTGAGACGTTATCTTCTATCAGAATAAAGCGGGTAGTGGCATTTTGAAACTCTTCTGTGTCCGATAACATAGTGATCATGATCTCAATGTTTCCTGAGGCAGTGTCAAAATTCAAAATCTCTATCTGCAAGGGCGAAGGTGAATAATAATCCTTCTCCACGAGTGCCTGGTAGGGGAGACCATTGCTGAGCGGAAAATTTACCCCGGTTATTCTTGCCTTGCCGTTAACTATAAAGGAAGGGAATTCGCTGACCGAATATTCCTGGACAAGATTTTCGATTTCCGGTGCTGAGTACTGACCACTGTTCTGAGAGGTATAATAACGAACAGGAATAACATCTCCGGAGGAATACCTGTTCTGTAATTCATCAATACCGCTATAGGCTTCGGCAGCATCAGGGCTCCAACTGGCAGTAATCAATTCTGCTACAATCAGTCTCGGCTGGTAAGGGAGTTCCCCAAAGAGAAGGGTGAGTGATATACTAAAAAGCAGGATGATCAATAAGAAAACTTTCATTCCAACCTCCTTCGGTTTTGTTCTCTAAAAAATTATAGCGCTATGGCTTGCAGCCATTTTCTTTCACTAAGATCGCTGAACTGTGGCATTTGTTCCTTCGGCAGCTTTGTCAGTAAATACCGTTTCCAGTGATCAGAATCTCGTTATCAGGTCTAACCGTAATCCTTGAAACGGGGTAGTATAATAGCATACTCCGCTTCGGCAAACTTTGCCTCCTCTCTCTTCTCCGACAAATAACTTCAGTTCGGTATGTGAAAAAAGGTCTGCTGTCGCTTCCAGTCCAAACCAGTTTCGGTTGTCTGCCGGGTTACTTAGTTCATTGAATTCCAACTCTGATATCAAAGAGAGTGACAAGTTCCTGAAAAAGATATCGAATTGCAGGAGCGGCTTGTAAATTTCCCTCTCTGAATCCTGCCTGGTCTCTTCCCGATATCCGAATTCAGTGCGAAGATGTACCGGTAAAGTGAAAAGAGCAAAATCGAAAAGCAGTGCCGGAGTAATCTCCTTGTACCAGAGTTCCCAATCTTTGTCTATTGTCTCGAACTGAGCATATTCCAAACCTAAGATGAAACTATCAAAATCTTTTCTCCCTTCGATAAAGAGATCACTCTGCCTGATAGAAAAACTGCTGTTCCAGGCTTCGGAATAGATAACTGAAATCTCGGTAGTGAAGTCGGGAATATATCTGAGTTGCCCGAGTAATCCTTCTTCATCGGCTCCAGGCTGAATCCTCTCGGAGAGAGGTTCTTCACTGGCATTCAGAGTGGGGAGGTCATTCATTCGATCATCGAAACGGTCATATCTCTTATAACCCGAAGAGATGGTGAAATTTCCAAGATAAGTGTTTGCCATACCGTAAAGAGCTTGTCCCCGGAATTCGCCGGCTATATTCCTGTAGGTCTTTGTCTCGGCATATTCAGCATAAAAATCGTAGAGATCGGTAAGCAGCTCGATCCTGCTTCCGGCGGTAATTCTGGTGCTGTACTTACTATCGATTCGTTGAACCTCTTGCCTGGTGAAACTGAAACCTAACTGGTTAAACCAGAGAAAGGGGAGTGAATAATCCAACCCCCCGATGATATCCTTGCGGTTAACATTATTCTCACTGGGAAGAGTGGCATATAGTGCCTTTAAATTATGATCTCCTGAACTTAAGCGTAAGTTCAGGCCGGTTAAGCGGGTATCGTGATCATAAGCCTTATCTCTGAAAGCTCTCATTATAATACCGTTACCGAAGAATTCGGAAAAAGAGCCGGCACGTACTCTGGAAGCAGGTAAACTGATTTGGATATATCTTTCATCCCAGCGGTAATCAAGGTCACTATGATGTAATACTTCGATAGCCTGAAACTGATCATATTTCGGTAATTCGGCGATAAATGACATACCGGCTTCGATATTTTTATAGTTCAATCTTAGGGTAGTTTCGTTGTAGAAGTAATTGGAAAGGGAATCTTCTGCTGCTTTATAAATGAACTGAGCTTCATTGATCCCCGACAGGCTGAAGTCTCCGTAACAGAGGCTGAGAGAGAAGAATACCAGTAAGAAGAATGATAAGAATACACTTTTATTCATCTTTCTTTGTTTAACTCCTCTTGCTCTTGGTGAGGTATAGATTCCTGTTGTTCAGACAGGATAGACAATTGCCTGGTGATTTCAGCTTTGAGTTTTTCTTCGTCTCCGCGGGTGTAACCTGTATGTTCGTACAATATTTCCCCGGAGGGGCTGATAAGAAAAGTATGGGGAACGGTTGTAACCTGAAACTGCTTCATGATCTCCTGGTTGGTATCAAAGAGAGTGACAAAAGTATATCTTTGTGAACGGATAAGGCTTTTGGCTCTGTTGACGGAACGGGGATTATCTATACTGATCGCTAAAAGAGTTACTTCATCATTCTCGGAATGAATCTTCTCCAGTTCCGGTAAAAGTCTCAGGCAGGGAGCACACCAGCTTGCCCAGAAATCAATGATGATCAGATCAGAACCGAGATAATCGGTAACATTGATCTCCTGATTATTGATATCAGGCAGGGTAAAACTCTGAATAGCCTCCCCCTGAAGCAGAGTTATGCTTAGCAAAAGACTGATTGTAAGCAAGATTAAATGACGCATTATTAACCTCCTGTTCAATGCAGGTCAAAATATTAGTGCCGGCTACCCGGTATCTCTATTTCATATTCATATACATTATGAACGAAACAGGTATCCTCATCATAGTTATCCTCAACCGTCTGGATCCAGACGACCAGACGAGAATCATTAAAACTGAAGTCCGGAATCGATAACTCTGCGTTAAGGATACTGTTTAGATCATCGGCAGAGAGTGAAACACTACCTTTGGCTATAACTACATTTCGGCAAGGTTCTCCAGCTGCATTATTGACGTCTGTCTCCTTATCAATCAAGGCATAACGCAACTGCAGATCCGGCTGGTCTGTGATCATCGTTTCAGCGGTCAGAGCAAAAGAAAGGACTTCTTGGTTTATGGTGTAATCAAATCCCGTTAGGAGATAATCTGCCTCCAGAGCAAAATACTGAGAGATAGCAAAATTGTAAGCAGGATAACTTTCTGTGGGATGACCGCCCGAGATCTTAAGCTGTCCCTGAACGATTCCTATTGGTAAGGAAAGAGGCAGTTCATAGTATTCGAGAATGTCGTTGTGACCAAAAGCAAGCTGGTCGGAAATATGATATTCAATATAATAGAAAGCCTCTCCATAGAGTTGTTTCAAATCATTAAGAGCAGCTTCAACATAAGGACAATTAGGACACCAGGTTGCAGTAAACAGTTCTACTAAAACTTTTCTATCAAAGGTTTCAGTCCCATTTTGCCGGTTACCTATGAAAAGAAAGTTATGCTCTTCATCAAGGCAATATTCAGTGAAAGTTGTATCTATTCCGGCAGTAGTATCCCGGATGATCAGACTGAAGGTGAGTGAAATGCCCCCGCTGTCGGGGAGAACATGGAAAATCTGGAGCTCTTCCGTTACAAGCTCTGTTAAACCGTGGTAATAGTTTTCAACATCACTTTTTAAGCTCCCGTCATTGAGATAATCATCACTGTAATAAACCATTACCGGGGTCAGATCATTCCCGAGAAGAGCAGTCCGCAAGATTTCGGTAAATCCTTCCAGATGTTCGTCAAAAGCCTGAGATATGTCATTTCCGTTTGGATCAGCGGGCTGGAAAGAATTATCGAATCTGTTGCAGGAAAAAAGCAGCAATGCTATGAGAAATAGGCATAACTTAAAAATATTATTGCTAAACATCGATTTATTCATCTATTCGCTCCAATACATCAAAGACCATTCTTTTGGTTATTATTTCCGGCAGTAACACCGGCTCTTCAATGCCGGGCAGATAAAAGACATAGACTGGGACACCGACTCTGCCATAACTCTGTATCCAGGAGAATATGGTTTCATCATAACTGGTAAAATCTGCGATAAAGAGCTCTACTCCCTTTCTTTCAAACGCTGCCTGAACGTCATCAGCATAAAGCACTGTAATCTCATTCGTATAGCAGGTAGTACACCATTTCGCAGTAAAATCTATAAAGACGGGAATTCCTGCTTCCTGAAGTTCGTGAATTCTTTCGGGTGAAAAAGTCTGCCATCTTCCCTTGACCATACCAGATTCTGATTCCTGTTCGAAAGTCTGTTCCTGAAAACGGAGAGTGTTATTGCCTACCATAACGACCAGAAGAATGGCAATCAGCAGGGCGAGAATCTTTTTAAAGGTTGAAAACTCAGGTCGGAAATATCTTCCGATTATCCTGAAGGCTACCGCAAGAGAGAGGAGAAAGAAAACTACTGAGAATAATCCGCTTCCGCCCAATTGATAATAGAGAACCTGCAGCATTTTGATAGCCCAGAAGAGGAGTAAAAATCCCATAAGCTCTTTCAGGACATTCATCCACTCTCCCGGTTTGGGCAGTTTACTAACAAATCTCGGTTTAAAGGCAATGAGGATAAAGGGCAGAGCCATACCCAAGCCTATAAGCAGGAACATAGCGAGAATTATCACTGGTCTTTGAGCAAAGGCAAAAGCTAAGGCAGCACCAAGGATCGGGGCAGTACAGGGAGTACCGAGAAGAACAGCAAAAACTCCCATTAAAGAACGAGCCGGCCAATCCTCTTTTACTGGTCATTTTGGCAGTAACTTTAGCATCGGGAAGGGAAATGACGAAAACATCGAAGAGCGAAAGCGAGAAGACAAAGATGACAGAGGTAAGAACAAGAACAAAGATCGGGTTCTGGAACTGAAATCCCCAGCCGACATATTCTCCCGACGCTTTCAGAATGATAACAATTATGGCTAAAGAGAGAAAAGAAAAGAGAATCCCTAAGGAATAGGTGAGAGAATTGAGGGTAATCTTCTTTTTATCCGCTTGACTGTCCTTGATCAGAGTAAAGGCACGAAGAGAGAGGACAGGAAGGACACAAGGAGTAAGATTGAGTATTATTCCCCCTAACAAGGCAAAAAGAAGATAGAGCAGGATCGGTTCCTGAGTTGGAGAGGTTGAGGATGGCAGAACTTCCAGGGTCGTCTTCAATTCTTCCTCTTCCGGCATTATACAGGTGCCTGTGTTATCATAACAGAGCTGGTACCCTGCCGTTATAGCTAACTCGTAACTGCCGGGTTCGGCATCATGAGTGATGTTAAGCTCCCGGGTTAACACAACTTCTCCATAGAGATGAATGAAACCGTCAGCTTCTATCTTTCCCGTGGGATAGACTATCTCTTCGAGAGTAATTCCCGGTATTTCAGCAACCTCGAAGAAAAAATAGTCTTCCTGCAGGATCTGGTGCAAACCTTCCGGAAAGACATAGGTTACCTGGATTTTTCCTCTGCTGCCGGTCTCGATTACTTCCGGCTCTAATCTTACCGATACTTCAGCTTGTTGTGAAAAAAGAAAGCTGCAGGCGAATAAAAACACTATAATTATGCTGACTCTGTAGCGCAAACTCTTCATATTACTTAACTCCATCTAAAAAATTGTGTCTAAATATTTATTCAGTTTTTTGGTCAGCTTTAAAGAATTCTCCCGCATTCTTTTGCCAACTTAGTTTGTGAGCGTACTCTCTTGCCTGCTCGTATAGCTGCTTTCTCATTTGTTCATCCTTGGGGAGAAGATCGAAAATATCTCTACCCTGCTTTCTGAACAGCTTGTTTTCCAAATCTGTTCTTTCCTGGGCAGAGATATTGAGGAGAATCTGGTCGTCAGTGAGGTCAACTTCGGAAAAATCGATCCAATGATAAGGTTTTAGTGATGTTTCTCTGAAACAGGAATCAAGTAAAAAAGAACATCCGCATTGTCTGCTAAGAATAGCGGTACCTCCAAAGGGAACTGTTTCGATTTGAGCTATGCCGAAAGGTTCATAAATAGAAAAGCCAAGTTCGGCATCAGAGCCGTAACGTAAATCGGAAAATGTTGTTCCTTCCGGTATCCTCTTTCCGGTTACTTCCTGTGAAAAACCGTATTGATTGATGAAAACCCCTTTAATGGATATTGATTTAGCATTGAATAGTTTCAGGGAATTATAAACATCCCTTTCATAATCTATCAGATCGGGATAACCCTCAGTATGAAGGAGCGGCCAGCCGTATTCTTTCTCCATTCTCATAATATCATTCGGGTCTCTGCCACTGCTGATCAAACTCGATAAAAGAATATAGAACCCTTTCAAATTATGCTCTGAAAAGTAGTTATCCATCTCTTCCAAAAAACGGATATCCCGCCATAACCCTTTACTGATTACTAATCTTGTAACATGAGTAAAGATAACTTCCGGAGTGAAATTGAAGAGAGTTTCACAATAATCTGCTAATCTCTGACGCGATACAGTCTTCTTTTCGTAGTCCATACTGTTCGTAGGGACGCCGTTATAGACGACATGGATCCTTTCCGCTTTCACTTCAGGCTGTAAATATCTGTATTCTTGCTTTATCCAGTCCCCGACAGCAATAATATCATCGAAGTGGATGGCCAGTTTAATTAATTCATTACGGTAATTGTTTTTCTGAGAACCGAATCTCTCTTCCAGAGGAATTTGTCTTTCACTATCCCTGAGCATTAAGTTGTAAAAAGTGATGTCATGACCCGGAATTCTCTCTACCAAAGCACGAGCAGTGGAAACCTCATGAGCATAGAAATACGTCCGACAGCTCTTCTTTTCTGTTAACAACAGCTTCAAACAGCTTGGGACCCCCATATATTCATGAGAAAAAGCTGTGATAACGTCTTCAGAACCGGTCAAAGACTGCATAATATCAACGAACGGTACTGCCAGCCGCACGTATTGCTCACAATCCCAATCATTATAGGTGTCCGACTGAAACCGGAATTTCTCCCACAGCTGATACTTAAAAGTGTTAAGAGGCTCAATTCTTAGCCTCTTAATCCCAACTATGAGTAACTCAACTTCCGTACTTTGATCGGGATGGATCTCATCATAGATATCCTTTTTGCCGTAAACTATATCAATATGATATTGCTGGCACAAATCCCGTAAGTGCGGAAAATCTTCTTCGATACCGTCTAATGAAGAGAACAGGACTCGAGAGTCTTTGCCTAATCTTTCCGGATGTAAAGAACTCTGATCATCGAAAAGAGGTCCGTAAAAGATCGTTCGGGAGAAATTCTGCTGATAAGCTTCAGTGTTACATAAACCGCTCAGAACTGAACCGATACCCCCGATTTTTTTGGCAGCCTCATGACTGATATGTATTCCGATATTCATCTATTACAACCATGCTTTTTTTTAATGGATATTCTGTTGTCACTTAATATCCGGTCAAGAAAAATTATCGGGAGAAGATTTGCCGGGAATAAGCAAATTCATTAAAAGACTCTAAAGATCCGCAGATAGCCGAGAGAATAGTGTCTCATAATCATTATACCTGAACAGGACAACCGGAGAAAATTTTTCATTGACAATTATTGTATTATTTTGAGACAGTATATGATGATGAGTTGTAAGTTAGAAGACTCATGAGAAACAGATTTACGGGGGAGTTATGAAAATTAGTACAAGATTTTCTTTCTTTATTTTACTCTTGGTTTTATTGCTTGGAAGTTCTACTTTTTTATGGTCTCAATCACTTACTTTTGATATTACCGATCTTCAGGGAGTGCACCGTTGGGCTCCGATAAAAGGACCTCATATCTTTACTGTCTATACCCCGGCTCCCGTGATGGTTTTTGCCTGGTCAGGTTTTGACTGGTTAGATGGGGTTACAGAGTCGGTGTTTATCGAATCAGAAGGGGTTGATGATCTATTGGGAGTTGATCCGGTAGTTGAAATGTATGTTAGCGGCTTTGATCTGCACTCTCTGGAATTCGTCAATGTCGTAAATTTTGGGGGTGATCCCTTTACCCCGGGCGAGAGAGGGGATTTCCGTATTTATACAGGCGGCACAGCAACTATGCATTTGAACGGGGTCAAGATCGCCGAAGCTTCTAATTTTCAGGTAGATATCCTGGTCTCATATCCTGTTATCGGCGGAGGTCCCGGACAGCTTGCTCAAGCAGTCGGGGTAGCAGATATAAACATGGCAGAGACAGATCCTGATTGGGTAGTGAGATTTGATAACGGAAGCGGACAGTTTGAATTCGAATTTGAAAACTTTACTGCCGGGATCGGTCCTAATCACGATACAACCGTAACAATTTTAAGCAGGGATGTTCACACAACAGTTGATGATGCTATTTTAGTTGCCGACGATACGGTTGATTTTGATGCCTCAATAGGCGTAGTAGTAGATTTTGAATTCACTGATCCGATGGTCTATGATGAAGGGGCTGGTGAGGTAGAAGTTGTTAAAACGCTAACGGTAAATAAAATATATGGAGATGCAGGTGGAGTACTTCCTGCAGAAGTACTTTCCTTCAATAGCCAATTTTATTACCGTTTCGGAGCTGTTTTAGATGGTTTTCAATGTGATATTACTTTTGATCTTTCTGAAGTTCCTAATCTTCCCACTGATCTGGAAGATGTTGTGTTTATGAGAAGACCGAAACGAGCACCTCAGGATTATGTTTGGGAAGTTATACCTAATGAGATAGAAATTCTCTCAGTCACACCACCAAGACTGTTAGTAAAGGATGTTACCGGTTTTAGCGAGTGGGGAATCGGCTTCTTAACAGACGATTCATTACCGGTAGAATTGAGTTCTTTTACCAGCAGTGTTACGGCTAACGGTTTTGTAGAGCTGACCTGGATAACAGAAAGTGAAAGCAATATGCTCGGTTATCATATTCATCGGGCTGAAGATAACAATGTAGCCTTGGCAGAAAAGATTACCGGCGAGGTAATTAATGCCGAAAATTCATCGACCACGGTTTATTACAACTATACCGACAAAAATTTACCTACAGCCGGTACTTACTACTATTGGTTAGAGTTTGTGGAGTTAGACCTGACTTCCGGTTTCCACGGACCAATCTCTGCAGTAGTATCTTTTGATAATGATGATGATACTCCGGGAATAGTATATAGAACAGAGTTGATCGGTGCTTTCCCTAATCCTTTCAATCCTGAAACTTCGATCGAGTTCACTTTAGCTGATCCTTCCCATGTTACTTTGAGAATCTTTAACAGCAGGGGACAATTGGTTAAGGAGTTACTTGCCAATGATCAATTAGCTGCAGGTTTTTACTCGGAAGTTTGGGATGGAAGGGATAACTCAGGGGCTTCAGTAGGCTCAGGAGTATATTTCTACCGGATGAAGGTTGATAATAGTTACGATATGATTAAGAAGATGGTGCTTGTTAAGTAAGCATAGCTTTTATAGTTAACAAACAAGATTAAAACTAACCACCCCAGATAACCTCTGGAGTGGTTAGTTTCTTTTTGGCTACCAGGTGTCTGTCTCATTCTCAAAAAGAGTATTCTATCCCGAGATTTGCTCCCATACCGCTGACATTCTGTTTGTT
>Ga0334890_1000787_pt1 | contig 51097 bp, 48 predicted proteins | sample GraSluR1_MG_3_FD_207220 | JGI IMG/M metagenome (GOLD analysis project Ga0334890, IMG submission 207220) | Sludge microbial communities from methane-producing bioreactor in Wageningen University, Netherlands - Granular Sludge_31_08-R1 | ecosystem: Engineered > Bioreactor > Anaerobic >... | reverse complement strand
CATTTTGAATGTATCAACATAGGGGACTTTGAAGTACTCGCAGATATTAGGCATCGGGACTTTCCGTTTACTCGTCAGGTTTAAAGATTCATGAGTAACGAGAATATGTCCGTTTACTGTTATTTTAAAGAATTAAACCCCTGAAAATCAGGCAGTATTAAATAATACCCGTATCCCTTTCAGTATAATTCCCAAAAAAATTAAAAAAATAAAGGATCTTCAATTAAAAAATTGTGAAGACATAAAAAAATCTGCCCGAAGTTTTAGTACCACTACTAAACTTTCCAAGGAGGCAGATTTTTCCAGATACCAATTAAGATATTAATTTCATTATCGGACTACCGGAAAAAAGTTCAAGCAGGAATTTTTGATTTTCCGGATTTTTCTGAAATATGCCCCATTTGCGGAGGGGAAAACTGCGCGGTCAGAATCGGATTCTATTACAGGTTGGCCATAGATTTTGATCCGGAAAAATATAGAATAATTTTTATACTCATACCAATCGCCAGATACCTTTGCAGAAGAGTAAATAAAGCAAAACATAAACACACAACCTTTTCCCTGCTGCCTGATACTTTGATTCCCTATAACCGGATTTCTATAATCCTGATGATGTATATCCTGCAGTTACTTGCTGCAAATGAGTGTGTAGAGCATACTCTTGCAAAAATAGATTCAATCACTCCTGATGAAATTTTCTTTTCAGAGAAGATGATTCAGCATCTTCTTCAGGTCATGGAACAGGCCAGAATAAAACTGGTCCTCTTTTTTCAACATCATTACAATGCTGACCGTGCCCCACCGGATTTTCATATCTTATCACAGCGGGAAGTTATTAACTATCTCCTTAATTATCCAGTACACCTTAACGATCATCCTCTTAAGGGGGCATATGACCTGTCGGTACTGTATTTTAAAACAGAGAGAAAATATCGCAAGAATGCCCGATTTCTATTTGGGACAGCATCACAATTCTGCAGATAGGAATTAATTTTAGAAAATTCATGCAGGGTTTATAAAAAATTCTGCTTCCCCGCATATCAGTAAATTATGAAATTTATTTTTTTAAACATCATACACAATCTATGTCGTGATCAAGATGCAGTCTCCGGCTATAATACTGTTAAAATTAATTTCCAGGAGGATAGGCCCGTGAATATAGATGACAAAATAGCCATATTCAAATACGGTATCATAGCCCCGGTAATCAATGACAGCAGTATAAATCAGAAGCAGTATTTTGAAAGAGCATCTGTACGGGAATATGATTTCCCCGGCAAGGTTGATCGAGCAACCTTCAATCCCCGGACCTTTAAAAAGTGGCTGCATATTTACAGAAAAGAAGGTTACGAAGGCTTGAAACCTTCACGAAGAACAGACCGGGGAAAATCCCGGAAGATCTCCATGCCTCTTGGAGAGAGAATACATCAACTCTGTGAAGAGTATGAATTTAAGACCATCAGTAATCTGTACCGGTACCTGCTGGCAGAAGGGATTATTGAAGCAGAAAATTTTACTGAAGTTACCCTCCGGAACTTTTTAAAAGCCAATAATGTCGCATTTGAATCTCAGGAAACAAAACCGAGGAAAGCATTTGAGGCACCACATATCAACATCCTCTGGACAGCAGACTTTATGCATGGCCCCTATGTCACGGAAGGGAGGAAAAAGCTCAAGACCTATCTCTGTGCGATAATAGATGACTATTCCCGCCTTATCACCGGGGCACAGTTTTATTTATCTGAGCATTCACTCTCTCTGCAGAAGACCTTAAAGCAGGCAGTACTCACATACGGCATACCTCAGCGGTTTTACTGTGATAACGGCAAGGTCTTTTCTTCCGGCTACATCCACATGGTCTGTGCAAAATTGGGAACAGCGCTCATTCATTCCAAGCCCTATGATAGCCCCAGCAGAGGGAAGATCGAACGTTTTTTCCGGACTGTGAGGGACATGTTTATCCCTAATCTTTATATTGAGCATAAATCATTTTCCATACAACAACTTAACGAGGCATTTTCACGATGGCTTCTTGATGAATATAATATCAATATCCATAAAAGCATCAACGACACTCCCATGGACCGTTATCTGGCAGATATGTCTAATGTATCGATTAAGACAATTGTGCCTTCTGAAGCTGATCATTATTTTCATCATACTGTTTTTAGAACAGTGAAAAATGATTCTACCGTGACTGTTAATAATTGCCTGTATGAAGTTCCGGCTAAGTACATCGGGAAAAAAATTGAGATACGCTACCCTCTGGACAATCCACGGGACCTTCGAATATTTGAGAACAACAAACAGGAAGCTGTTCTCACAAAACTTGATAAGCATTATAATTCTGAATCACGCATTGCATACAGCAGGGAGGATGATGATGTATAAGGCATACTATGGGCTTACCAGAGAGCCTTTCCCAAAGGATGTTGAACCGGAAAACATGTTTAAATCTTCTGAGTTTTCTGAACTTGAAGGGCGACTTAAATACATGAAAAAGCAGCGGGGTATTATGCTCATTACCGGAGAACCGGGAAGCGGCAAAACAACTGCTATCCGGAACTTTGTATCAGGTCTCAACAAAGACCGGTTTTTCCCGATATATCTTCCCCTTGCCACTGTGGCAATTGGAGATTTTTATAAACAGTTCAATGATGCTCTGAAAGGGGAATCCTATGCCACTAAATCTGTTCTCTTTAAATCTATCCAGGAGAGGATTCTGCATTATGCGACCGGGCTTAATAGAGTTCCCATTATCATTATCGACGAGGCCCATCTTCTGAAAAATGAGAACTTCTTTGAGCTGCAGATTATATCAAACTTCAACATGGACTCAGTGGATCCGGCACTGTTTATTCTGGTTGCTCAGAGCCACCTCAATGACCGGTTGGCCCGTAATTATCTGGAGTCCTTTAATCAGAGAATTAATATGAAATTTCACATGAACTCTCTAAATCTTTCTGAAGTTGCAAAACTGATTGACCATCAGATGAAAACTGCAAATGCCTCAAAGCAGATATTCAATGAAAATGCGTGCAAGGCAATTCACAGCCTTTCCGGCGGCATTGTAAGAAAAATAGGCAAACTGGTTGATAAATCGCTGGCTCTCGGTGTTTCCATGAAAAAGGACATCATTACTGAAGAGGAGGTTATGGCTGCTTCCAGAGAACTTTGAGGTGATGAGAATGTTTTTAAAAACAGTCTGAAAAGATATTTTAATTATTCTAAAGGTTTACAGGGATCTGATTCCAGGTTCCTGTTTTTCTTTTATTCGAGATGATGATAATTGTTTAGATAACAGTTTGGCTTTAACCAATAATTTATTATATTGTTTAAAATCTATTATCACACCTACCTCTTCAACTTCCCCAACTCAACCAGCAGTTTTGAAATCCCGCCGTGACAATGTACTACCTGAATGCCCTTCTCACCAGCTACATCCTTACCCATATAAGATTCCGCATGTCCCATGAAATTCGTAAGCAAAACAACGCAGTCGAAGGAACTCATTTTTGATCTAAGGCTTTGTTTATCCATATGCTTTTCGGACATAGGGGGCACGCTTTCAACTTTATCAGCTCCGCAGCCGAGAAGTCTCTTTTCGATAGTCTTTCTGGTCTCCTCTCTACCGCCGATAATAAAGATATTTTTCAGTCCCTTAAGAATATCTTTAGTTTCAATCTTCGACTCATTGCTCTTTGATTCTTTCCGCAAACGCTGAAGCCAATCTGAAAGCGATGAATCTGAATTCCCCATGAGCGATTCGAATATACGGACTTGCTCAACAAGATCTTTTTTCAAGATCTCTGTGATCTTATCAAAGTTTTTATTAATTAGCATCATGTATTTACCGGAGAGTCCGGAAATAAAATCTTTAGTGCCGGACATTTCACCAACACTTAACAGATCAAATTTCTTTTCCGGCTTTTTCATGAACTTTTCTCTTGCTTCAATATCATCAAAGAAAAGATCAAAGTTATCCCATTCGTTATTTATTGCACAGGTTGTTAATACAGATGATGCAAATGCTTCAAGGTCGTTCTGTTCCGGGCGTACTTTATCTTTGTAGAATTGATAGAATGAGATTACCAGATCAAATACTTCTTCGCTATTTTCATCATTAATCTTGTCATCAAATGCTTTACGAAGGCCGGCATTGAATAATATATCTATTGAATCTTTCATATCTTCATAATCACACTTTTCAAGTGAAACACGGAACTCCATGTCTATATCGTTTGCAGTAATGCCGTCACTATATGCTAGTGAATAATATTTTACAGCAGGGTTCCACTCTCCAAACTGCGCATAAGCCTTAGCGATCTTCCTGTAATGTTTTACTTCAAGTTTATCAACTGATAACAGCATTACATCAATAAAACAGTTAGCCTTATATTTGAATTCTGGTTCAGGATTTCTGTTCTTTATTATCAGATAAAGGAAGTCATCACAGAATTCGATAGAAGATTCATTGTTCACGCATTGCAGTGCTATATCAAGTATCTGTAGTTTATCTTTGAATGTATTCTGAAAGATTAACTGACTCAGCACCCTTTCAAAATCCTTCTGTGATGCAGTACTCTTTTCATCACCAAGCCAGTTCAGGAATTCATTAGGGGTAATACTCCCTGCTTTAAGTCTTGATGATTTATCCTTATACCTGTCGAAGAATAGAGGTGAAGTCCCTTTACTTATGCTATAATCTGCTTCAATCTTCTTTACAACTGCAGGTGGCAATGCATTTGGTGCTTCAAAAGGGAGTGCAAGTGGATACTGCTCTGTGTTATTATAATCAATGAGTGCCGCGCTTTTATCCTCAAGCTGATATATACTGAGGTCATCCTTTGCAGGTGCGAATTTAAGTATAATTGTTTTGCCGTCCGGTGCTTCATCATAATTCAGGATTAAGCGGTGACCGAAAAATATATATCTATCATTCCGTTTAAGGAAAATCTGGAGCAGATCCTCCTTATTCATCAGTTTAGCAATAGCATCTTTCTCTTTTACTGTTATATCTTTAGCTTCAACCTTCAGGTAAGGCCCGATTCTTTTATATGTATCTGTATCACTTAAAAGAAAATGTGAGTTATTCTTTTTATTATAAACACGCTGGTCATTCAGAGGTTTTTTCTCTATATCCCATTCATATATAAACTTATCAGGACGGTTAAGCTGTTTTTTTGTACTCTTTTTACCGGAATATGAATTATTATAATATTTTTTTACCTGTGGGATACCCTTCCAAAGTCCATTTTCTGTTTTTTCAAATAATCCAGACCAGAGGGATAAATCTTTTTCAACACTCTTAACATCTGCTGATGGATCAAATTTTTGATAATAATTAACAAGATGCTTGATTGAAAGAGGGCCTTCATCTAAAAGAAATAATAATAATCTTCGATGATTTAAAGATTCAACATTCTTCTTTTCATAAAGAACAAGGTCATTTATTATAGATATATTATTCTTCTCTGACATCATTACACCTAAGGTTTAAAACCTTGAGAAATTCCCATCTCCCAAACTATAAGAGCCCAATCGATCTGCTTTTGGGAGAGTTCTTTTCTTTTTTCCAGATATTTATCTGCAACATCATAAGCAAATTTCCTATCTGTAGTAGAACCGAAATTTAAACCTTTAAGAAAAGAAGAAAGCTCTTTCCAGTTCTCCGGAATATTCATCTTATCATCTTCAAACTGCGGCATATATTCAGTCCCTTTTTCTGCGTTGAGTTTGCGGTTAATGATTTCACGGTCATCCCTGTTCAGAAGTATTTTGCATGCTTTGATAATTGCCTGCGTACGTTCACTGGCTATCTGCTTGAATTCATTATTGGGGAACTTGTCCGGATGCCATGCAGAGAGTTGAAGCTTCTTTGCTTTTTCAATCTCATCGATTGATGCAGTATGTTCGATTTCAAGGAGTTCATAAGGATTTCTGTTTTGCCATGTCACGGGGTTGCCTCCATCATCTTATAACTAAATCACTTAATTCTATGAAAATGTTCTTCTATATTATCCTTTGTGTTTCCTACTTCGTGAAGAAGATAAATTTCTTTGAATGAAAAATTCATCTTTTCAATTATTGAGATTATTGCTTTGATAAAATTTAGCGAGCCTATATTCAGAACTTCGAAATGAAGAGATGTATCCACAACAAGTATTAAATTAACACCTGTATAATCTTTTAAACCTTTCCTTTCTAAATTCGCAATAATCCCATCTTTATATTCTTCAATTATTTCATTACTAAGAAAATTAAGACTGGAGATCCCATCTCGATTTAATTCAATAGCGTTTTTATACTGTTGCTCTCCGTTAATAAATGACGTTATTTCAAAAAATGTTTCAATCCCCTCTAAATTTACGGAGACAGCATCATACCCCTGATTTCCTAGTATTATATTTAACTTTGAACCAGTATTACAATAACTTGATTGGCTGTAGCAATATAAAGGGAAAAATTCCTCCAAAAATTTTTTAAATCCTCCTTTTTTGAGCCTTGCTTCTGCCATCAGCTGTTCATTATGTTGCACAGCGTTAAATACAAAATAAAAATATTCATACATCTCCTGAGGCATTCTTGGCTTTTCCAGCTCTTCAAATAATTCATTTGATGTTAGGTTTAAATATGACATTTTTGACCTCATTCATAAATACTTCTCATCAAACCTGTTCGACCTCACCCCGCCTCTGGCGCACCCTCTCCTCAAGGAGAGGGTTTAGTAGCATAAACTTAAACCATCAGTTCCTTAATTGTTTTCTGAATCTGGTCTGCATTATTTAATACTTCATCATTGCTGAATCTTAATATTTTAAGCTTTCTTAATGCAATAGCCTCATCTCTTAACTTATCGTATTTTTGCTGTTCTTCGCTATCATGAACACTGCCGTCAATCTCAACACAGAGGCCCAGACTATCGCAGTAAAAATCCACAATAAAGCCGTCAATAATCTGTTGTCGCCGGAATTTCAACCCGAACATTCTTCTATCCCGTACCATTTCCCAGAAAACTTTTTCAGCTCCAGTCATCTCCTTGCGAAGTTCACGGGCGATCTCAATCTTTTTTGCTGTAACCCGCTGGTTGCGAGCTATACTTTTATCATACATTTAGACCTCACCCGCGCTATTGTGCACCCTCTCCTCAAGGAGAGGGTTTCTGTGCTTCTATATTTTTAGTACTATGCCGTCACCATTCTCTGTATAATAAGAATTTATGATCTACAATAAATTCCAAATCTCAACCTCCCCCTCGCCTTGAGGAGAGGGGGACCGAGGGGGTGAGGTCACAACCCCTCAATAATCCTCACCTCTTCCACAGACTTCTGCCTTTCCATTGCAATAGAAACCGGATGCGCAGGGTCGCTCAGTTCTTTATAAACTTTTTCTATTGTCTTGACCTTTTTATCATCAGACCAGTCGTCTTTCAGTTCAGGGATATTGTTAAGATGTTTAAGGATTTCGGCATCTGCTTCTTTTATCTGTTTAGCAAAGTAGAGGTCATAAACCATAGCATCTATGACAGATTCAAAAAAAGTTAAACTTTGACTATTATAATCTTTAACTTTTAAGAAAAGAATGATTTTTACTATAATTATAAATGGCTGCTGTTTTATTAATGATATATTCTTAATTGGTATTTTCTTCCAATCATCTGGATAGAAATCAATTTTCCCCTTTGATTCATATTTAATGAGATAACTAATAGTCTTAGAGTTGATAATTGATAAAATATATTTCAAATCAAATTGACATGAATTCTTTTCAATAATCTGTCTATCAGTTTGAATGTTTTGATAATACTTTCTAATATTCATATTATCAACTTCTTTTAAATCAACAGCCAAAATTGCGACAATGATAGTATTATCACATATATGTTTTTCATCGCAATATGTGCCAATTTTTTTTTGCCTAGATAGTAGTAGTTTAGGTGGGTTATATAATTCCGGATAAGTAGCTCTCACAAGTTTTCCTGGACATCTTTCAGTATTCCATTCAACAAACATTTCTTTATCAATTCTGTATTTGCTAATAAACTTTCCTTCAACATATTTTCGCGAATGGATTTTTGTTTTGATCTCAGAAATCAAGTCACTTTTTGTGAATGAGTATTCATTATCATCTTTATCGCTATTAAGTCTAAGACCATAACTAACAATACATATTTCACCCAAAATAATTGAATTTTCTAATGATAATTGTAAACCTGATATTTCGTATAAATATTTATTATTATCATACAATACTTCTAATTCTTTATATGGAATTAAAAAAGGAATACTCTGTAACCTCTTAGAGGGTGCGGTACTTTTATGATCATCAATTATAATTATTTTATTTCTAACCGTTGCATTTTCAAAAATATACATATCCGGGAAAAAATTGATTTGCGATAGATGATGCTCGCTTTCTATAAATTCAACTAATTTTTTGGTATAATCTGCCACACCAAGAGTATCAGGTATGATAAATGTTAATATTCCATTATTTCTTTTGATACTTAACCCTTTTTCAATGAAAGGTATATAAATATCCCACATTTTATAAGTTGTTTTATACTTTTTCTCTATTTTTTTTCTATATTCTTTATCATTACTATCTCTAGCCTTAACATAAGGCGGATTACCTATCACTATATCAAAACCTTCAATCACCCCAAACATCCATTCCGGATCAAAAAAAGGACTGCTGGCATTCTGATCATAAGGATCAAAAGAAACAATTTGTTTTGCGGAAGCTGCATCCCATCCTTCACTGATTAATAATTTTGCGATCTCCTCTCTTAGTTTCTTATCCTCTTCCTGACACTTCAGCTTCTCTTTCCGTGTCTTTGCTGTAAAATATTTATGCCTCAAATCTTTCAGTTCATTCTCAAGTTCCGTTATGTTACTGCCTATAAGAAGCCCCTGTTCATTACCATCTTTATATACTTCAACCGGTTTCTCTAACCCTATAAGAGTATTGGCAGCCACAAACTTTGTCTCAAGGTTCGGCAAAGCCCGTATTCCATGATTATCCTTTTTATCATCCCTCTTCTGATCAATAATCAGGGATATAAAAAACCTGAGCTTTGCTATCTGCACAGCAATGGGCTGAATATCAACGCCATAGATACAGTTTTCTATAAGGTAAAGCTTGCGCCCGTAATCGAGTTCATTATTCTCAAAGGCATTTTCTATATCTTCTACAATCTTCTCCCTTATTGCAGCATCGTCAATCCCCTTAACCTTATCAATCTGCCTCTTCTTCCACTGTTCATTTTTAGGATCAATCTTATGCAGCACATGTACAAGCTTATGGAGTATCCCCATTGGGAAAGCGCCGCTTCCGCATGCCGGGTCAAGTATTTTGCAGCTGTCCACTGCAGATATTAAAAGAGCGGACTCTTTCTTATCAAAGCCGTGGTCCTCTTCACTGTAGCTTATAAGGTTCCGCAGTTTTCCCTCACAATCTACCTTTCCCTGATCTTTCATCTTCTGGTCAAGGTAGGCAATAAGGCTTTCATCCACCATGTAGTTCACTATTTCACGCGGTGTATAAAAGCTCCCTGTCTGTTTTCGCGCGGTTGTACTTGTTTCAGGATTATAACTGGCAAGGAGGTTTTCAAAGACCTTACCTAAAAGTTCAGGGTCAAGAGCAATCTCCTCTTCAATGGGTGTATTCTCTGTTATGGTAAACTTGTAGCTGGAGAGTATTTCAATAAGTCCGCGGACTTTATACTTTTTATTCTTTGTCCCGAAAGTGGCATTAAGATCAAATTCACCTTCATCGCCAAAGAATAGAAAATCGGGCACATTGGCTCTTTTCTTAGGATTTCTGGAGAAACCGTCTATGCACAAAACTCTCTTCTTCTCTGTGTCGGTCTCCTCTTTGTCAAGACAGTCAAAGAGCCCGCCATTTAAGAATGGCACATCAGCAAAAAGTTTGAGCGCCTCCTTTTCAGATATAAGAAACATATCCCTGAAGCGGTAGAGATTTTTTACACCGTGGTCTTTCTTAACGTACTCGTCATTCTCAACAGCAAAGCGCCTCTCCTTCATGTTCTGGTTTAATGTACCAAAGAAGAGATTCTGCAGTATGGCATTATAATAAAAATTAGAATCTTTGTTTTTACAAAAATCTTTAACAAGAGCAGCAACCTCATTCTTGTTAAATATCTTTTCAGGTACAAGCCCCTTCTCTTTAATAAACCATATAAAGATAATTCTAGTAATAAGCCTTATAAGGTTAGTGGCGTTACGAATGCTTTTATCCTTTTCAATATCATCGGGGAACTCGGCAAAATTCATTGCCCAGAAATACCAGTTTGAAAGTTCCTGGTAGAAGCGTTTATTAAGCTCTTTAGTATCAAGAGTCTTCTGCCAGGCATTGTGCAGCTCTACAAAATTCGTTACTTTAAATTCTTTCTGAAGTTTACCAAATGAAAGATCGTGCAGTATTTCAATGTGCGCCCTGTGGGGATTTGAAATATTGATATCCTTAATCTGTGTTACCTTTTCAAGGACGTCCTTGCTTCCATCTTTTTTATTAATTCTTCTGCTGATTATTGAAAAAGTAATCATACCATTATATTTAAAAATAACCATAACAGGCATGGGGAAAAGTTTGTTAATCTCACGGCTAATATTACTCAACTGGGTTCTTGAATAACTTTCACCTTTAAGCTCTATTGTAAAAAACAGGTAAGATTCAATAATTACATTATCAACCCTGCCGGAATCAAAAAGCCCCTTTTCCCCGGTAACTTCATCTTTGGAAATCTGAAAAAGTATATCAACGTAACTCCATTCTTTTACAAGTGCCTTATCTTCACTGAAACTATCTTTCACAAAATGTTCTTTAAACTCAGCCCAGGTTTTATTTTCCAAACTGTTCTGTCTTGAGGTATTATATCCAAGCACATCAAAAAGGCTGACTCCCCTCTCTCTCAATTCACCATCAAAGAATGATTTAAGCGCTTCTTTTATCTTCTGTTTAAATTCAATTGCCGACATTATTTACCTCAACACAAGCCATGTTATAAGCTCAAAATTTTCCAGATTGTTTATCTGCTTTATCTCAGGTATAAGCAGAGCGCCTCTTTCTGAAGTGAGTTTAGCGCTGCTCCTCTTTTTAAATATTTTTATTATTTCATGAGCAGCCTTTTTTAAAAGATCTGAATACTTATCCATCTTCTCCCCGTTATGGGTTTCCCTGTTAAATAGCTCACATAATTTTTCATAGGGGCTTTTTCTCCCCTGGCACATGAGCCTGTATACTTCCAGTATATGTTTTGCATTTGTGTAATTATACCTTACAGTACCATCATCCCTTATATAGACAAGGAAATACGGGTTAAGGGGATTAAGCTCCTCATTCCCTTCGCTCTCTTCCTTATGCTTAAGGCAGAAAACAACACCCGGTCTTATTATATCCTTTTCGGAAGCGGTAAAATCTCTCCCCTTAATTTCAGAGGCATAATCTCCTGATGGAGCGGGTACAACAGCATAAAGTCCGGGAGGAGCCTGCTGAAGTTTTTCTGAATTACTGTTAAGGTAATTACCAAGTTCAATCCTGAAATCATCAAGGGTGAAGTCTGTTAATGAAACTGTTTCATCCATATCTTCAAGATCAAGTACTTCATCTTTGAGTTTAGCCAGCTGTTTATTCCGGTATTTAAGGTCATCAGATATAAGATCTGTAAGCTGTTCAGTATTAAGAAGGTTATCCTCACCTGTTGCTGTTACATCCACAAGCGCCATTCTTGCTTCAACACGCTCTTTCAGGTTTATATAATTATCAAGGTCTGCAGTAGGCCAGAAGTTTACAAGCTGAATAACTTTATTTATACTGCCGAGCCTGTCCACACGGCCGAATCTTTGTATAATACGCACCGGGTTCCAGTGTATGTCGTAATTTACAAGATGGTCGCAGTCCTGCAGGTTCTGACCTTCACTTATACAGTCTGTGGCAATGAGTATGTCAATTTCACCATTTTTATCAGCAGACTCCATCTTTGCCCTGTTCTTGGAACAGGGTGAGAAATTCATCAGTATGCTGTCAAAGTCGCTTTTACCAAAAGTAGTTTGAGTATAACTCCCTGACACAAGGGCGATATTCAGGTTAACGTCCTTAAGTGCCCACTCTTTCATATTCTCGTATAAATACCTGGCAGTATCAGCAAAGGCTGTAAATATAAGTGCTTTTTTATTTTTGTCGTTTATGGGGTTATCCAGTTTGTGTTTTATAATTCTTTTAAGCTCAGCAAGTTTAGCGTCCCTCTCCGGTGTAACAGCCCTCGCGTTATTATAAAGGTCAATAAGGGCTTCCTTGTCATTTTTTAAATCTTTTAACCAATCTTCAAGATTCAGGTCAGCAAGATTAAACTTCAGCTTTTTACCCACCTGCCACTGTTCAGAATCATCTCCATCCTCTTCAAGCTCATCTTCATCAGGTTCCATAATCTCAAATGTTTCTTCAGGAGAGTGGCCCTTCATTTGTATAAAATCATTTATCTTCTGTTCGAGCTTTTCAATTTTTGAGATTGTTCTATCCATGGAAATTTCAAAGGATTCTATGGAACTTTCAAGGCGTTTCAGAAAATTTATTTTCATCATATTTATAAGAAAGTGTTCCCTGTCTTCCTGTTTAAATGCAAGTATCTGAGTACCGGCACGGTCTTCGTATTCTTCCTGCTTCTCCTCCTTAACATAAGCTGAAGGATTAAAAACTGAAAGTTTATAATTGAGAATATCCTTGTTTATTTTATCATAGGAAGGGAACCGCTTATCCAGATCGATTTCAGGATAAACCGAATAAGGTTTAAGCCTTTCAGGAAAGCTTCCAAGTTTTTCAATGTCATAGTAATTTTTTATATGTTTTCTGCTCCGGGCTATTGTAAGCTCATCGAGTAGTTTAAAAAAAGATGAATCAAGTCTTTCCAGCAGCTGTTTAACAGATCTATCCGGATTCTTTTTTGAATCAGCCCAGTTTGTAAAATTGGTTTGAGCATTTTTCAAAGTAAAGGATATATCCTTAATGCCGCTCGTTTCCCTTAGCGCGTCATCTTTGCCCTCTGTAATTAAAAAAATCTGATTCCTTAAATCCCTTAATGTATTATTAACAGGCGTTGCAGAGAGCATTAATACACGGGTCTTTGTGCCATCTTTAATAATCTTTTCCATGAGCCACTTGGCCCTGTTCCATTTTACGGTTCCGTCATCTTTAACCTTTTCAACCGGGTTACCCCTGAAGTTGTGCGACTCATCAATAACCACAAGGTCATATGCTCCCCAGTTGAAATTATCGAGTTCAATTCCATTGGCATCTGAACATCCGGTGACCCTGCCCATGTCTGTATGATACAGAACAGAGAAACCGAACCTGTCTTTTTTAAAAGGATTAAGCGAATGGTTCTGGCTTGCCTGGTAAATAGTCCAGTTACCTCGAAGTTTTTTAGGACACAAAAGAAGCACGCGGTAATTCAGAAGTTCAAAATATTTTATAACAGCAAGGGCTTCATAGGTTTTCCCAAGTCCCACACTGTCAGCTATAATACATCCATTATGCTTCAGAATTTTGTTAATTGCCCCTTTAACGCCGTCCTTCTGGAATTCATAAAGGGAGTCCCATATTTCGCTGTCAAAAAAACCGGTTTTTTCATTGAGGAGGCCCCCTTTCTCCTGGTCTTCTATATAGTTTCCAAAAATATGGAAAAGGGTTTTATAATAAATAAATTCAGGATCATTATCAACGTAAAGCTGCTGCAGATAGTGGAGTACCTTATCTTTTACATCCTCAACAAGCCCGGTATTATCATTCCAGAGCTGATCAAACCAGTTCTTTAATTCTTTTCGGTCCCGGTTACTGTCAATTATCATGTTCAGTTCAATATTTTTACTTCCGCCAAGGCCAAGGCCGTTTACAGTAAAATTTGAACTCCCCACAACAGCTTCTTCTATTCCGCTTTCCTGCTTTATGTGGTACATTTTACCGTGAAGGAAATTGGGCTTAACCATTGAGCGTATTTCAGACTTCTCATCAAGCCAGTCATAACACTCCCGGGCTATTGATTTTTGATTCAACCTGTTTTCTGTGGGTATTACAAGGCTATCATCAATAATCTGATAATCGCGTCCATTTTTTCTTTCCGGATCTATCTCTTTTATAAATGTGGGCTCGCCAAAGAGAAACCTGAAACTATTGATTTCATCCAGTTCTTTTTTAAGCTGATGATAGGCATATATGGTAAAATAAGCGGAAACTATTGAGAGGTCGGAATCAGGTTTAATGTTTTCCTGAAGGAATTTGCCCACAGACCCATAGTTGTGGTTGTCCCGTATAGAAGAATTTTCCATTGTTTATTCCTTTATTCACTTTAGACCGGCTTTGTTATTATACTATTTTAAATGTGTTTGTCAATGATTAAACACTCAAATTTGTGTAAGGGAAACCCTTAATATGTTGTAAAACACCCTGTAGTAATAAACATAACAGTAAATCCGCACAGAAAATTTAAGCATAGGAAGTCACTTCCCACCCTGGCGTTTCCGGCGGGGAAAAATCACAGTTCAATATATCACAGCACCTGTGACAAATATAGACCTACACGTTTGTTGGTGCAGGGACTGTTCAATCCCCCCGCATGCGATTCATGCGGCCCCCTTAATAAGGGGGCTGGTGCAGCAGCAGGAATTTACTCTAAAAAATAAATAATACATAAAAATTTCTGCACACACACAAAGGGGGCTGAAGCCCCATGCCCGCAACCTAAATGTAAGCTTTAGATTATTTCACCACAGAGAGTAAGTCAAAAATCCGCCAAAGGCGGACACCAAACAAGCGCAGCCCTTACGCAGTCATTCCGAAGGAATGCGCGTAACGATCTGCGCGTAAGCCTCTGCCGGCGCCTGAGGCAGTGCGCGGGGGTTTTAAAGAGGGTGGTCGCAAAACCACCCCCTTTATGAACCAGTTAATGATAAAAAAAATTTCATAAAAAACAATCCCCGATAAAGCGGCTTCTACCGGAATAAATTACTATATCTAATAAAATAGATATAAAGAATCTCTATCGGCAAAAACCCGGCATCTGCAATTTTCTGTTAAGTAGAAAACTCTTTACCCCCTCAAACTACGAACCGTGATTTGCATGATTAAGAGATTAACAGGATTTACTATACATTCACTCACACACAATCATGAAAATCCTTCAATCCCCGTAATCATGGTTCAAAGATTTCTGCTCGCATAAATAATGTCCCGGTTAAAACAATGTCAACGATTAAACACACTAATTCATGTAAGGGAAACCCTTAATATGATGTAAAACATCCTGTAGTAATAAACATAACAGTAAATCCGCACAGAAAATTTAAGCATAGGAAGTCACTTCCCACCCTGGCGTTTCCGGTAAAAAATCACAGTTCAATATACCACAGCACCTGTGACAAATAGTGACCTACACGTATGTTCCCCGAAGACAGCCCTGGAAACTTCCCCCCTCTCCCGTCATGAATCTTCTGAATGAATATGGGAGAGGGGGCTAGGGGGTGAGGGCATGCAATCCCCTTTCTACGTTAAAGTCCTGCATACACACAAAGGGGGCTGAAGCCCCATGCCTGCAACCTAAATGTAAGCTTTAGATTATTTCACCACAGAAAGTAAGTCAAAAATCCGCCAAAGGCGGACACCAAACAAGCGCAGCCCTTACGCAGTCATTCCGCAGGAATGCGCGTAACGATCTGCGCGTAAGGCCCTCTGCCGTTTGAAGAGCGAATGGGGGTTGCAAGGGGGAATTTTCGCTAATTCCCCCTTGCTTAAACCAGTTAATGATAAAAAAAATCTCATAAAAAACAATAAATCCTGCCGGAGAGGGGGAGTCCGCTGGAATTATCAAACAATTACATCTTCTCAGAGCTCAATCATTCTTATTTCTCTTTCAATCTCAGCCTCCAGTTCCTCCTCAGAGGGGAGAACCAGCCTGTATTTTGAGGCGAATAGCTGTTCACTGTCTTTCAACACCGAATATTTTACAACAGTCTCTTCCTTATCCCTGCATAAAATAATTCCAATGGTTGGATTATCACCTTCACCCCTTTTTAAATCGTCAAACATCCTCACATACATATCCATTTGACCGATATCCTGATGAGTCAGCTTCCCGGTTTTAAGGTCGATGATAACAAAGCATTTCAAAATATAATTATAAAATATCAGATCAATATAATAATGGCTTGTTTCTGTACTTATTCTAAACTGTCTTGCAACAAATGAAAACCCATTACCAAATTCGAGGAGAAACTGCTGCAGATTATTAATTATCGCCTTTTCAAGATTTATTTCTTTTAAATCCGGTACTTCACTTAATTGTAGAAACTCTAAAACATAGGGGTCTTTAATAAAGTCCCTGGGATTTTGTTTTTCATTGCCAGCAGAAACAGGATGTGTATCTTTTTTATCAGCAGTAGAAAGCACTCTTTCGTAATAATGAGAATTAATATTCCGCTCTAACTGCCTTACGCTCCAGTTTGAATCTCTGACTTCTTTTAAGTAGTATTCTCTGGCCTTTTCTGAATCAAGGCGCATAATTAAACGGATATGGGACCAGCTCAATTGGCTACACAGTGTGTAGCCTTTTTCGTCTTCAGAGAAAGTGAGATAGAATTGCCGGAAATTTTTCAGATTAGCTATAGAAAAACCTTTGCCGAATTCTGAATTTAATTCAACAGAAAGATTTTTTATAAGATGCTGCCCATAATCGGCCCGTTCTTTTCCTTTCTGTTCCTCTTCAACAATACGCTTACCTATATTCCAGTATGCCTCAACCATAGCAGAATTAACAACCGTATAGGCCGCAGTACGTGCTTTCTCTAAAATCTTTCTTATATCCTGATAAAAACGCTGATTATCAATTTTATCCATAAATCATCCCTTTAAAATCAGTAATCTTCCTTCACTAAATCATGCCAATCCTTCAATCCCCATAATCATGGTTCAAAGGTTATGCTCGCATAAATAATGTCCCGGTTAAAACAATGTCAACGATTAAACACACTAATTATCACAGTTCAGTATACCACAGGACCAGTGACAAATAATGACTTACACGTATGTTGATGCAGGGACTGTTCAATCCCCCCGCATGCGATTCATGCGGCCCCCTTAACAAGGGGGCTGGTGCAGCAGCAGGAATTTACTCTAAAAAATAAATAATACATAAAAATTCCGGCATACACACAAAGGGGGCTGCCCCTCGACTGATTCGGCTCCGCTCATCACAAGTCCGCTCGGGAACCATCCCTCGACTGATTCGGCTCCGCTCATCACAAGTCCGCTCGGGAACCGGTCCATGCCTGCAACCTAAATGTAAGCTTTAGATTATTTCACCACAGAAAATAAGTCAAAAATCCGCCAAAGGCGGACACCAAACAAGCGCAGCCCTTACGCAGTCATTCCGAAGGAATGCGCGTAACGATCTGCGCGTAAGCCTCTGCCGGCGCCTGAGGCAGTGCGCGGGGGTTTTAAAGGGGGTGGTCGCAAAACCACCCCCTTTATGAACCAGTTAATGATAAAACAAATCTCATAAAAAACAATCCCCGATAAAGCTGCTTCTACCGGAATAAATTACTATATCTAACAAAATAGATATAAAGAATCTCTATCGGCAAAAACCCGGCATCTGCAATTTTCTGTTAAGTAGAAAACTCTTTACCCCCTTCAAACAACGAACCATGATTTTCATGATTAAAAGATTAAGAGAGATCAGGACTGGAAATATAATTTTCAATAATTGAGATTATTGATGCAGAAGCCGCTGCAGAATCATCATTCTTTACAACAGCTATATAATTCATCTTTTTAAGAGTATGCCCGTATAGGGAGTCGTAATAGTCACTAAGGAGCATTTCTATAAAATCATCCACCATTTCAGCCTTATACAGAGAAATAAGTTTTTCTATTTTTGCAGATGGCATTTTATACTTCAAGGAATTTACTATCTCAATAACCCTTTCATGTTCATGAAACCGGTCATACTCATTTTTTATTATTTCTACCCGCCTCTTCATGGGGGTATCAACATATATTGCCGGGGATTTCCGCATCTGCTTAAAAATATTATCCGGAATATGCAGGTTCCCCACTTTCCTGGACTCCCCCTCAATCACAATATAGGGCGCATTGCCAAGCCTTACAATATCGCGGCAGAACCCTGTTTCAAAGGATTTCTGACTGCTCTGCTTAAGCCCTATGGCGCCGAAAACAGAACTTCTATGACCCGCGAGCCCTTCAATATCAATAGAATTACTGATGAACTTTATAATTTCAGTTTTCCCTGCACCTGTAAGCCCCTGCAGGATAAAAACCGGAGGCTTTATCACAGTACTGTTAAGTATATTCATAACATACCTGCGGTACGATTTATAGCCATCTTTAAGCTTGTATGTTTTTATCCCCAGAGAGTTGAGCAGCGAAACTACTGCCCCTGATCTCATCCCCCCCCTGGCGCAGCTTATAACTATATCACATCCCTGCAGCCCAGAAAGAGCATTAATAATATCTCCAATCCGCCTGCCCCCTATTTCTGTCCCCCGCAATACTGCCTCACCCCTGCCGATTACCTTATAAATTGTGCCGATCTCCTTCCTCTCCTCATTATCGAAAATAGGGAGATTTATCGCGCCGGGGATATGGTCCTCTTCAAATTCCCCGGGGGAACGCACATCTATATAAACAGGGTTATCAAGATTAAGTGATTCTTCAAATTCTATTTCATTCATAATTAATCATGAGAATTTATCACCATAGACTCTGGCAAGAAGAAAATTCCGGATATTATAAATCTTCATATCCCCCGTCAGTCAATCCCCATAGAACCCGCTTTTGAACAGTTCTGCTTACCCTTTTTTTATCAATCTAATTGAAATCATTACCGACAATAAAATATAAGGATTATCAGTAATTATTCCTGAATATATCTTTAAGTGCAACAATGCTGTTTCCAATATCCCCGCCCCCTTCGGCGGCAGGGATACTGGAGCATTTTATTTCAAATATAAATTCAGGGATTAATACAGCAGTATCTGTTCCTTAGACTTCCGGTTTAAAAATCTATTTTTCCGGCTAAGGAATAATTACTGGCATATTACTTGATTTGTGTATCATAATAAATACTTAACAGGAATCGATTTAAAATGAGCCGATACAGAAAAACCTCAAGGGGTAAGACTTCATTCCCCACAGCTATTTTTCTACTTATATTCATCATTGAAGTGGCTGCTGCATCCGGCGGCATTTTTGCATATTTCTACTCCAGTGCAAAAGGGAGCATTGCGGAAATCGAAAAATACACAGTAAACTACTCAAAAACCATGGCTGAAGCCTTTGCAAGTGTGGCTGAATTGAGCTACAGAACAAAAAATTATTCCTCTTTAAAATCACTTTTCAGAGAAAAGATTGAAGAAAATACCATAGATGAGGCATTTTTTGTGCTTCAAAACGGCACACTTATTGTTCACTCCAACACCACCACAGAAAAGCGCCTTAAAGGGAACATAGCCAATGATGAAATGTCATATAACCTGGAAATGATTCTTCAACCTGTAAAATCGGGGAGCAGGGATCTCCTCTTTTCAAACTACAACATCATAGCTAAAAAAATCCCCTTTAACCGGAGCGAAAGGGACCTGATACAGAAATATCTCTACCCGGATATCAACTCTTCCGGGTGGATTTTCACAAAAGCTGTTTTTCATAAAAATAAAGCGATAGGCTCGGTCAACTTCATTGTGGAAAAGGGGAGAATATACAATTTAATCAACACAACCCTGGAAAAGATAAAGCATTCACTCCTTATTTCTGCTGCTGCTTCATTTGCCATAGCCCTTGCCATAGCATTTATTATTATGATACGTTTCAGAAAAACTCCCGGTTCCATTAAAGAAGATCACACCGGTGAGGACATGCCGGAGGATATACTTTTGGAAGATGATATTGAAATATCACTTGAAGGTGATGATGATATACACGGTTCCCCCATACCGGAATCTGGAGATGATATTGAACAGACTCTGTATGACGAAATCGATTTATCCCTTCAGCAGGATATTACCCCCTTAGCTGATGAAGGTTCCGGCCGCAGTTTTGATTTCCCGGACCATGCAGAAGATGATGAAGAGTACATTACCATTGAACTCCTTGGGGAGCTTGAAGATGAACCCGCTTCACCTGTAAAAGCAAAAAGTGAAAGCAGTTCCGGGAGTTTAAAAACTATTGCTTCAGTTGTGGTGGATGAAGCCGTAATATGGAACAAAAAAATCCCTGACGCCATTCCGGTAAGAAAGGAGAAATAAACATGTTTTTTATTAATCACACTGAAATAATTGACGGTTCAGCCGTAATCATAGAGATAGAAGGGCCGCTCAACAGTGAGACCAGCTCCGATTTTGAGGAGTATATCAACAGGCTTCTTGATAATAATATTATTCAGATAATTCTCGACGCATCAAAAATCAGTTTTCTCAGTTCCGAGGGGATAGGCGTGATGCTCCTTGTTCAGAAAATTATTTCTGAAAAAAACGGTTCCCTGATTTTAACATCCCTTTCCCATGAAACTGAAACACTTTTCCGCCTCCTGGGATTTCTGGAAGTATTTAAAACATCACCGGACCGGGCCGAAGCTTTGAAAATTCTTGACAGACGGATTGAGCTGAAGAGAGACCTTCCCCGGAAATCATCAGAAGTTTCCACACTTTCAAAAGGGCCTGAACAGATTAGTCCTCTTTTTATTGATGAAACCCCGGACATTGTTAATACTGAAAACATAAAACCGCATTTTGCAGCATTTGTAATTAAATGCGTAGAATGCTCCAACCTCATAAGGGTAAAGGAGAAGGGTTCCCATATCTGCCCTGAATGTTCAGCAGAATTTGAGGTAACCGGACCAAGGAGCGCTGTTTTTTCTTGACTTTTACCCGGTTTTTAACGGATATACTTTAAAGTCCGCAAATCAATACTTATATTATTGACAGAGGTCAATGTTAATTCCTGAAAATATATTTTAGTGTAAAAATTGACAATTTTATATCCGGGGCTGTCTCAAAAGTCAGATTTTCGGGGATTTGTCATTCCGGTTTTGCAACTTCAATTATTGCAAATACCGGAATCTCCTGATTAAATCAGGCCTAAGAGATACCGGCATTACGCTACGCTACAGCCGGTATGACAAAGAAATTACTTTTTGGAGAGCCCCGGATAGTAGAGCATTTTTTAATAATAATAAGTTCAGGAATAAATACTGAAAAGAGGTAGAATTAATTTATGGCCATTCCAGAGGGGAAAACATTCAGCTTTGATGATGAATCACATATACAGACAGATTTTCTTGAGACATTTGAATATACCGGGAATCCCCAGAGAATTAAATATGAAACAGAGGAGTTCAGCGCAGTCTGCCCATTTTCAGGACTCCCCGATATTTCGAAAATCGAAATAGAGTACATACCGGATAAAAAAATCGTTGAGCTTAAATCTCTTAAATACTATTTTACATCCTTCAGAAATGTGGGGATATACCAGGAGAGCGTTACTGACAGGATATACAGAGATCTTGAAAAATCACTGGAGGCGAAATTTCTCTCAGTAAAAACTGTATATAACATCAGGGGTGGGATCCTTGCCACCTGCGTTATGAATTCTGATATTGTTAAACAGCACGAATAAAATGAAAGATAAGCTTATTAAGGTATTAACTGCCCCATTCAGATTTTTACTCTTTCTCCTTGACCGGGCCCTTGCAGCTGCTGGTGCTCTCATTTTCGCTCAGTTCCCCTCTTTCATTGTTCAGTATCAGCAGAGGATGGGGGGACATGTTGATGAGCTGGAGAGGATCATAAGAAAATACAGCGAAGCTGCAGCCAGGAACAGCAAAACCATTGAAGAGTATATTTCGATTCATATGAAATCGGAAATCAGCGATTTTGTTTCAAGCGGCGCGATTATGACTGAAAATCTTGATCGATATAATGAACTAAGCAGAACCCTTTCAGAACTGACAGAGTCCACCGGGATAATGAAACTCCTTACTTTTGTGAAAACATTAAACTACGATATTTTTCAAAAAACTCTGGACAACTTTACACCTGGAATTTCATTTAATATTGATACTCTTATATACTCGCTTGCCGGAATTATTTTTATTATGAGCCTCTTTTTTCTTATAAAAAAATCATTACAGATTCTGGTTGAAACAGTAAGAGGTAACAGAACACCCTGAAAAAGGGTAATCCTGGAGAACGACTGACCATGCCTAAACTATTTGCAATTATTCTATCTTTAACTATTGCAGGATGCTCTTCTTCCACTATTATTGAAGATACAACCCGGAATGAAATAAATATAACTATTGTTCAGAACAATGAAGTTATTGAACCTGAAAACAATACATACCGCCTCAGGAGGGCCCCTTTTTCAATCAGGTTAACCTTTAAGCAACCGGACGGGGTGCTGATTCACACATCCCTTAATGACAGGACATACTTAAAAGCTGAATCCGCATATCCCCTCAATGAACTCCCGGGGTTTATGAACACCAGTATTGCTGAGGAACTTTTCAACATGGAATCTGTTATATATGTTTCCGAATCAGCTCCAGCCTACTGGTACTATACAGACGAAACCGACCACAGGTTTAATACTGTTGTTCCCGGTGAATTGGGATACCTCTGTATAAGAGAAATCAGCAATATTATTGATATTGATTCCGGGAAAGAACCTGTGCCTCTCAGCCGGATGAAGGGAGATACTCTATATCTTGTTATAATGAAAACCGACTGGAATAAAGATTACACAGAAAGAATTGAATTAAACAGAAAAGTTATAAAAATAATATTCAATATCTGAAACAGGACAGTGCTATGACCGGTAAAGACCTTATCTTCTTTGAAAGGATGAAGGAACAGATAGAAAACGCCTTTCCTGATTTACCTGTACAAACAAGGGAATCTCTCGATCTATCTATTGAATTTCAGAAAGGGATAACCCGGATAAAATTTACAGTACCTCCACTTACAGACATCATGCTCATTCAGGCACTTTCAATACTTAAGAAACATATTGAGAATATCCGCATAACCTCATTCGAAAAAGGGCATTACGGTTTTCAGTCACTTAACAGTAACATTTTTAATACGGAAAATCTTACTGCAAATTTTAAAATTGATTTTTTCAGTATAGTAAATTCATACGTGGAAATTTCCAAAAAGGGTGACCTGGGGCAGGAGGAGATTAATTCCTGCATCGGGATAATCAGAGCATTAATAATGGACAGCTCCTTTGACCCGAAGATAAGGCTGCAGGAACTCGGGGCTGTTGTCATGGACGGATCAGAAACACCGGACTGGGATTACATTGCAGGATATAAAGAAACAAAGCGTAAAATAAGGGAATCTGTAACAATGCCTTTACAAAACCCGGAAATTTATGATGCTATTGCCAGGCTTACTCGAAGAACCCTTGAATCCAACAGGCCGAAAGCAATACTCTTTGAAGGTCCCCCCGGTGTGGGGAAAACAACTGCAGCAAGGATCATAGCCGGAGATTCGGAAATACCCCTTGTTTACGTTCCCATAGAATCTATTATGTCCAAGTGGTATGGGCAGTCATCACAAAACCTGGCTGAAATTTTTGATATGTGCGAGCTTATGGGAGGGGCTGTAATCTTTCTTGATGAAATAGACTCACTTGCAGGCTCAAGGGACCAGAATATGTTTGAAGCTACAAGAAGGATTCTTTCTGTACTGCTGAGAAAAATTGACGGAATCGATTCAGCTGAAAACACAATCACAATCGGTGCAACAAACCGCATGGAGGATCTTGACGCCGCACTTTTAAGCAGGTTTGACCAGATAATCAGATTCCCCTACCCCAACGAAGAGGAGATATCATCAATATTTTCCAATTATGCCATACATCTCACAGAAGAGGAATGTCTTCACCTTGCTTCCAGAAGCGCTGGCCTCACAGGGAGAAACATCAAGGATATCTGTGAGCTAACTGAGCGGAGATGGGCAAGAAAAATACTGGTCAAAAATCTGGAAACCAGCCCCCCCCCATTTGACTACTACAGACAATCTATCCAGCTCTGGAAAAATTCAACAGCCTGATTTTTCCTAGAGCCTTTTAAGCAGAAACTCTATCTCTTTATTATTACCCGCTTTAATCTGGAGTGATTCTTTTATTTTTTCCATATTTTTCTTCTGTTCTTTTTTAGAATTAGTCATTTTATCCATCTTACACATAGGTATACCTGATAAAAAAATTATCCGCTTATTACCATTTCTGCTGTATTTAAATATTCAGCTCATCCCGAATTTTTGGAATACAAAGGGAGCTCTTCTCTGCTTTTCCCCCTGTCTACCCCGGTAGACAGGGGGCTGACTCCAGAATATGTGGAAACAAACATTATTATTACTTTTCCCAAAAATTCAGAATGAGCCAGATATTCTATATATTTAAAATAATTTATTAAAACTTTTTTCAATACCTGTAAAATGAAGATACGGCAGTAAAAAACTGCCGTAAGCATTGGTATGATCTGTTTCTATTTTAAAAATCTGCTGAAATAAGTCAAATAGTAAAATAAAAAAATTATGCCCAGGTTAAGGGGAGTTCAGGGTCGAATTTTCTCACCATATCGGAATGGTGAGGCTTAATCCTTACACTATAGCCGAACCTGCCGCTATTAAGACATAACATCTGCCCTTCATAGAGAAATACCCCCTTCCCTTTGTCACTGATTTTATGCATAGGGGATGCCACACCTTCTGAAATATCACCCGACCTGTCAATATATCCGAAAACGAGCTCAACCTGCACATCCTCCGGATCAATTCTCCCGAGACGTATCTCGGCGCGGACCTTTGTTTTTGAACCGACACGGATATCGGCAGTACCCTCAATATTCAGGTCAAGAACAGCAGCATCATCCCAGATACTCTTTATCTTCTCCTTCCATGCTGCCATATTTTTTGTCACTTTAAAAGAATCATCGCTATAGCGGGTAAAGTTCACATATCCGGTATGGTAATACTTTTCAGCATAATCCTTAACCATGCGGTTTGTATTAAATTCAGGTATTATCGATTTCATGGATCCCCTTATTCTGGCAAGCCATTCAAGGGGGAGTCCATCTTCGCCGCGCTTATAAAAGAGAGGGATTACCTCCTCTTCAAGTATATTATAAACAGATAGACTTTCAACTTCGTCCTGATATTCAGGGTCATCATAAACCTCGCCATTCCCCACTGCCCATCCGTTATTTGAATCGTATGCCTCGTCCCACCAGCCGTCAAGAACACTTATGTTGAGCCCGCCGTTTGCGACAACCTTCATTCCGCTTGTACCTGAAGCCTCTTTCGGCCTTATGGGATTATTGAGCCATATATCCACACCCTGCACCAGATAACGGGCAACATTAATATCATAATCCTCAAGGAAAACAATTTTCTTCCTCAACTTTTCATCCCTTGAGAGATGTATAATATTTTTTATCAGCTCCTTACCAAGATTATCTTTTGGATGAGCCTTGCCGGAAAATACAATCTGTACAGGCCTGTTTGCGGAGGTTAGAATTGCTGTGAGCCTCTCGATGTCCCTGAAAATAAGTGTAGCCCTTTTATATGTGGCAAAACGGCGGGCAAAACCTATTGTAAGGGTTTCAGGATCAAGAACCGAACTTGCCACTTCAGCATATTTTTTCGGCACACCCCTGGAGAGAAGCTGCTTCTTCAGTCTTTTCCTGGCAAAACCGACAAGCCTCTCCCTCAGCCGCTCCCTGCACCTCCACAGTTCCGAATCAGGTATATTATCAATTCTCTTCCATATGCTTTTTGAAGTAGGATCGTCAATCCATGCAGGGCCCAGATACCTGTAGAAAAGTCTCATCATCTCATCAGATGTCCATGACATTGTCTGTATCCCGTTTGTAACATGCCCGATAGGGATTTCATTGGCAGGGATAGACATCCACACATTATTCCACATGTGCCTTGAAACCTCACCATGGAGCTTTGAAACACCATTTGCTGCGAATGCAGTTTTAATAGCCAGTACTGTCATACAGAACTTCTCTTTTTTATCAAAGGGGTTTTCTCTACCCAGGGAAAGAAACCTGTCCCTGGAAATATTAAGTTCATCATAATAGTCAGAAAAATACTGATCCACAAGTTCAGGCTCGAACCTGTCATTACCTGCAGGGACAGGGGTATGTGTGGTAAAAACATTGCTTGAAGTAACAAATTCATGGGCTTCATCAAAGGTCAGGTTCTGATCCTTCATTGCCAGGCGTATTCGTTCCAGAGCAAGGAATGCAGCGTGTCCTTCATTCATATGGTATACTGTAATATTAATACCCGTTTTATTCAGGGCTCTGACCCCACCTATACCCAGGAGAATCTCCTGTTTAATCCGCATCTCTATATCACCGCCGTAAAGCTGGTCAGTAATGAGCCGGTCTTCAGGTGCATTTTCATCTATATTTGCATCGAGAAGGAAAAGCTCCACCCGGCCGATCAGGGCTTTCCATATCCGGGCATAAACCTTTCTCCCGGGCAGATCCACGTCAATTAAAAGCGCTTTTCCGGAATCATCAACAACAGGGGAGATGGGTGTATTATAAAAATCGGTTTCAGGATACCGTTCCTGTTGCCATCCGTCAAGATTGAGATACTGCCTGAAATAGCCGAGTCTGTACATAAGCCCCACGCCGTAAAGGGGAATACCCAGCTCACTGGCAGATTTCAGATGATCACCGGCAAGTACACCAAGCCCCCCGGAATAAACAGGGAGACACTCATGGACACCAAATTCCGCGGAAAAATAGGCTATTCTGGTGCTGTCAAATTTACCCTTATTTTCATCATACCAGGATTTTCGGGTAAGATGCCTATCCAGTGCATTTTCAACACGCTCCATATGGGCTATAAAGCTTTCCGACTCAGCAGCCTGATCAAGTACACTCTGCGGTATAAGGCCCAGAAGCTTCACAGGATTATGTTCGGTATCGCGCCAGAGATCCACATCAAGACGCCTGAAAAGATCAATGGCATCATAATCCCATACCCACCAGAGGTTGTAAGCTATCTTAAGGAGAGGTTTAATCTTTTCCGGCAAATAGGGGACAACACGGAATTCCCTGATTTTTCTCATAACAATCCTCCATGGCCTTTAATATAACTATTCTGCAGGAAGATAAATATTTACCACTACCCCTTTATCCTCTTCAGATTGAGCATTAATATATCCTCTATGCCTCTTGATGACAGCATAAGCAAGGGCAAGTCCCAGACCGTCCCTCCCATCCTTAGCTGTATAGTAGGGATCAAATATTTTATTAACATCACCGCCAGGTACTCCAGGCCCATTATCCCCGACTCTTATCAGATAATATTCTCCGGGAGTAAGTTCAATCTCTTTAAAAAAAAGGTTCTCCATGACCTGAACCCTTTCAGCAGAAACAGTTATGATCCCGCCGGGACCTGGTGAAGCCTCTACAGCATTGAGAATCACATTCTCCAGAACCTTCTCTATCTGACCCATGTCACCCTCAGCTTCAAGAGATTCATCCTTAATATTTATAGTGAATGTCCCGGCATAATCTGCAAGAGCCTTTTCAGCTGACCGGTTTATTAATCCGGAAAGAAGGAACCTGGTCTTGGGGGATTTTATTCCTCTGGAAAAAACAGCCAGCCTTTCAGTTAGCTTTTTCATCCTTACTGAAGCACTCTCCGCATCTTTAACCACATCGAGAAGCTCGCTGTTACCCTGAGCCTCAAGCCTGGCAAGGGAAAGATTCCCCAGAACCACTGTAAGGGCATTATTATAGTCATGAGCAATTGTGCCGGCAAATATTGACAGAGTTTCAAGCCTGCGCAGATAGTCCCGATCTATTTCCTGGAGCTGAACAGGCTTATTAGCAGATTTTTCAGTCATAAAGTGGGGGCCCATGATTTAAATCTTTCCCTGAGCCTGTCCAGAACCTTTACCGGATCATTTACAATCACCCTTGTACCAGAAAGTACATCAAGGAAACCTATCTCATTTGAGTACCTGGGAACAATATGCTGATGGATATGAGAAATGCTTGCTCCGCTTCCATTCCCAAGATTATAACCCACATTATATCCATGAGGAGAAAATTCACTGTCAATAATTTCTATGGAGAATTTGAGCAGATCATGCATCATCACTACTTCTCTCTCTGTAAATAAATGAAGTGACTCAACATGCCTTACAGGAAAAATCATAAGATGTCCGGGATTAAAGGGGTAGAGATTAAGAGCTACTATAAACAGATCATTTTTAAAAACAGTAAGATCCGGCACTTGAGGATCCGCATCCCTGATAGCGCAGAGGATGCAGTCAACAGAAGGCTTTTCACCCTTCACATATTTTATCTTCTCTGTATTAAAAAGATAATTTCTCTCCACAGGCTTTTATTTCCTTCTGGAATACATATAAATTGAATAAATCAGCATCAGAAAAACTATAAAAAGCCCTATAGAAAGCATCATCCAGTAGAGCAGCTCCATCCGCTGAACAAAAGCTACCCGGTCCTCCGACTCCTGTACCAGATCTGCGACCAGTGTGGTAAGATACCTTTTCGTCAAATTAAAATCTTTTATATCGGATGAATTCCTTAAGCTGAAAAACAGATTATTCGCTTCAGCGTACCTGCTTTTCATATCCCCTGTTTCTATCTGTTCTTTACTTAAAAATTCTATATTATCTTTTATAACTGAAAGCATCTGCTCAAAATAACGAGCCTCATCAACATGAAGAATCGCCTCTGTCTTATTATCCTGGCTAAAGGCTGATAATGACAGGGAAAAAACTAAAAGAAGGAACAGAAAATAATTTTTCATATATTATACCCCTGGCCGATAAATGCCCGCCCCCTTTTTTAAGGGAGGGTAATGCTATTCAAATGCAACAAAAAAATCAGGAGGTTCATGCAGATACAGGTGTATATGCCGGCTATGTAGTCATCGATCATTATTCCCATACCCCCCTTAAGGGATTCCAGGTTCCTGGCAGGGAAAGGCTTAATAATATCAAATATCCTGAATAGAATAAAAGCCGTGATAGCACCTGTAAAGGAAAAAGGGATAAAAAGAATCCCTATCCAGTAACCCATCATTTCATCAAGAACAACTTCCTGTGGATCTTTTTTGTTAAAAAAAACTTCAGCCGCATCTCCAAGTTTTATTGAAGGATAAATTAAAATTAAAACAATGGCAAGATTAATATAAAGGATAGAAGAGCCGAGAATCTCTCCAAGAAAAATATTCTGAAGTATGTAGAAAACCATGGCAACAAAAGTCCCGGCAGTGCCTGGTGCAACAGGGCAATAGCCTGAATAAAAACCTGTAAAGAAAAATTCCTTCACTTTCATAACTCTTCCGCCCCCCCTTTCTTTTTACGCTCCGGTAGAAAAAGCCGCCAATTTGTCATAAGATACCTGACCCCTGAAAGGGCTGTAAGGATTGTTACAGCAAGCATTACCCAGTATGTAGCCTCTTCATGAACAAAATAAATCCCGCTTTTGCGCACAAGATATATCATGATAATTATTACAATCGACATCATCTGAAATGCTGTTTTAAATTTTCCGAACCTGCTGGTTCTCAAAGATCTCCCTCTTTTTATGGCCAGCATCCGCATAACAGTAATAAGGACATCACGCCCCACAATAATTATTATCATCCATGAGTCAAAAATTTCAAAATTCTTATCAATAACTATAATTGCAATCAAAGCTGAAATTACAAGGATCTTGTCAGCTATAGGATCAATAAATTTCCCGAATTCCGATTCCTGTTTAAGGAGCCTGGCTACCCATCCGTCAAGAAAGTCTGTAAATGCTGCAATAATAAATACAATAACAGCAAGGGTCCATGCCTCCAGTGTCTTCAGGGTAAGAAGATATATAAATACAGGGATAAGAATTATCCTCAGGTATGAAAGCATATTCGGTATATTCAGCCAGTCTCCGGGAATTCTCACAGAATCTCTCCAATCAGATCATACTCATAGGAATCAGTTATTCTTGCTCGAACTATACTGTTAACCCTGTCTGAAGCAGAGGTCAAGTAAAAAACACCGTCAACCTCCGGAGCATCAAAAGGGGTTCTCCCTATATATGTCTGCTCATCAATTTTTTCCTCAACAAGAACATCAACCTCACTCCCTATCATGGCCTGAAGTTTCTCTTCTGAAATCCTCATCTGCAGGGACATTAAAGCATCAAATCTCTCCTGCTTAATCTCAGGGTTCACATCATCAGCCATGTCTGCTGCTGCAGTGTCATCCTCCGGGGAGAATATAAAACAGCCTACCTTATCAAGACGTGCCTCATTTATAAAATCGAGAAGCTCATTAAATTCATCTACAGTCTCTCCCGGATATCCGGTCATAAAGGTGGATCGTATTACAATTCCCTCCACTCTATCTCTTAATCTTTTCACCAGATCAAGATAGACTTTATAATCGCCCTTTCTCCCCATGGATTTTAAAATTCTACTGTTAATATGCTGAAAGGGTATGTCTATATATGGAACAACTTTGCTGTTTTCTGCTATTAAATCAATTATCTCATCTGTTATATTATCAGGATGACAGTAAAGAAGCCTTATCCACTTTAGACCGCCAATTGCAGATATCTTCTTCACAAGTTGAGGCAAGGCTGTCTCCCCCCACCTGTATGAGGCTATATCCTGTGCAATTATTATAAGCTCAATAGCACCGTTTTTTACAGCTTCCAGCGCCTCGGAGTAAATAAATTCAGGATCAAAAGCTTTGTGCCCCCCCCGGATTAAAGGAATAGCGCAATAGCTGCAGTTATTGGAACATCCATCAGAAATTTTAATATAAGAGAATGGCGGGTTGGAATAGAGCGGCTTTCTCTTTGAGAGCAGCGCCCTTATTTTAATATTGAATTCTGCTGCCATTGCAGGGACAAAGGATGAGTCGGGGATGGGATACAAAAAATCAATTTCAGGAATATCATTATTTATTTCATCGAAATAACGTTTTGTTAAGCACCCCAGGGCTACAATTTTTTTCCCCGGGAAAGAGTGCAAAGACCCCTCTTCTGCATATTGCTCCTTCATATCCAGGGCATCAAAAATAACACCTATAGATTCCTCTTTGGCATCTTTAATAAAACCGCAGGTATTTATTATTATGATGTCAGCATCTTCCGATGATTGAGAAAGATTGAAACCCGCTGAGATCATCTCGCCGTTTATCCTTTCAGAATCGACAAGATTCTTTGAGCAACCCAGAGATATTATATAAAAAGAAAGTTCTGATGAATTAAACAACTTGTCACCAGTCTTTAACGTCAATATGATAAAGATTAGGATCCTGCAGATCCTTCTTCCAGGTAATTATTTTATTGGCAACCTGTCCGGTCTGGCCGAAAACATAATCCCTGCCGTTTATTCTGGCATTGATACCCCCGGCATTCCCTATCTTAACCTGAATATTCTCTGAAGCTTCCCATCTCTGTAAAGATCCGGCAGGCATGAAACCCCTCTGCTTCATATTACCATCAAGATATATTTCCAGGAAAGACTTCTGAACAAATTTAACCTCAAACACTATTTTAAGGCTTTTGCTGCTCTGTGCAATAACCTGTGTATTGTCTCCGCCGGCAGGCTTGGTATCGTCAATTTCAGCTGCGGTATTTTCCCCGGCAGCAAGCCTCCTGCCGAGTGAGACCATAATTTTGGCCCTGTTTTCAGTAAGCCCCTTCAGTGTAAAAATCAGTTCTCTCGCGCATCCGTCAAGTACCACAGGGGTATCCTGATCCATCTCAAGTTTAATATCAGCACCATCATTCATCAGGGATAGAGAAATATTCTCCTCTGTCACCTCTTTCAGCTGGAAAACAACCTCCTTATTCTCAACAAGGAAGAGAGCTGCTTCACCTGCATATAAAAGGGTAAATCCCTTTTCATTAGAAAGCTGAAGATTGCGGATATTGCTTATTTTTGAATCCTGCTTCTCTTCATACTCCTGTTTTATTCTGGCCAGAGAATCGGAATCATAGAGTTTAACATCATCCCTTGTTAAACTCCAGATCCCCCACACAATAAACAGAGAGACCAGAGCAACACCTGCATAAAAGAATATATTTTTATATGTCTCAAAAAAATTCACCAGTACCAGCATAAATGAAGACCTGGTAGGCCTTGTAAGCTCCTCAAGCGGAGTGGCAGATTCACCGATTTTATACCCCTTATAAAGCATAATAATTTCATCCGTATCCAGCTTAAGATACTCCGAATAGGACTTGAGAAAACCGATTACATAGGTTTCCCCCGGAAACTTGTCAAAATCCTCATCCTCAAGGGCTTCTATATAAAGTGCAGAAATATTTGTATCAGCAGCAACTTCCTTAATGGAAATCTTCCTGGACTCTCTGACAGACTTAAGTTTTTCTCCAATACTTTCCACTGCTATTCCTCTGACATCATGGGATTTTTAAGAACCCTGGCTCTTGCAGGGATATCGAATTTGAACAAACTTCCGGGAAGATCCACATCCGTTTTAAAATCAGTTAAGGAAATACTGACTTTTTTCCCTGTGGAAGTAACACCTTCAGCTTTTGTTATAAAATAGTTTTCATCTACAAGGAGGTTTATTTCACGATACCCGCTTCTGCTCTCTCTCTGCTTAAGCTCAAGAGTATACATCTTTGAACCGTCTTTCATTGTCTCAGGCTGCTCTTTTGATGCGAACCTGTAATGATACTTTGAAAAAAGCCTGTTAAGCCCGCTCTTTGAGCCTGCAGCAAAGAGGCCTGAATCTGATTTAAGATCCTGTTCAGCCACTACATTCATGGAAGGGATATATATCCAGAGCATCTTTCCGTTTGAAACAATCTTCTGATTTGCAGGCTGAGTAAAATCCATAACAAGACGGTCGGAGTTTTTAAATCTGATTACCCCTCTCTGCACTGTTTTCCGTCCATGCCTCTCCGATTCTATAGTAAAATTTGCCTGATATGTGTCAATGCCGCCATAGGCTGCTCTTATTTCCCTCACAACATCCCCTACTGTTATAAAATCAAACTTATAGGAGGAGAGTAATGCAGATGCGGACATAATCAGGAATAAGGTTAAAAGAAATTTTATTTTTTTCATTGTTATCATCGATTAAAGTAAATTTTGTTAATCCCCTGTTAAAAACGTTCAGGTGAGCAGTATTTATCTGCACTTAATATTTTATAAAAAGGTCAATAAAAGTCAATACCAAAAAAAAGAGAGTCTTGTAAACGAATTTTTTAAAGGGTAATAATTAAATTTAGAATTAAAAGAGTGGACAAATAGCGATTCAGGTATATTGGTTGAAGTAGAATAGAAATCGACTCGGAGACCGGATGAAAGCAATATTTATAGGGAACAGAAAACTACGGGAAATAGATTTACTGGACCCTCAACTCGACGAAGACTTTTATGTAATAATGAATGAATACTCCCTTATGGAATCACATATAATCTACTTCTCAGCAGGGGAATCAAAGATTAAAGAAATTATGATAAAAAAAGAACCCTCATATTCTGTCTGATTATTACCTCAGGTTTTTTATGCAGATTTCACACCATACTATTTTATAAAAATCATCACCTTTAAAATTCTGCTTTTAATTCTTTACATGAAAAAATCTAATGCTGAAAAAGCTTAATTAACCGCCTATATATAATATTTCGCCGATATTGAGCATCTTAAATTTTTCACGGTTAAGATTCTGCTTCTCTATCTCCCTTTTCTACAGCCTCCTGCCACCCCTTTTCATCAAAGCTTTTTTTCCCGGTGGAACAGGCTGTAATGAATATAAATAATAAAAAAAATAATTTCATATTTTCAATCCTCCTGTAAAAAAAGACCGGGAAACCGGTTTTTTTTCAGTGTTAATTCCTTAACTTTTATTTGAAATAAAATGCTCTAATATCCCCGCCGCCTACGGCGGCGGGGATATGTGAAATCATTATTATTGCACTAAAAAATATCTTTAGGAATAATTACTCTTTTTTTACAACTTCTCCATGCTGATAAAATTCCGCATATCTGGAAGAAGGGGAGCATCTATTTTTATAACACTGTCAAGATATGCGTGATAGAATTCTATTGATGATGAATGAAGAGCGCACCTTGGGAATCCCGCATCTAAAGCAAGCTCATCACTATCCCCTTCTTTAACATACCTGAGATATAATTTTTCATCAGGGCCATAAATTTTATCCCCAAGTACCGGGTAACCGGCATACTGCAAATGGGCCCGTATCTGGTGTGTACGCCCTGTTACAGGCACAGCCTGTACAAGAGAAAAATTACTATTGGCAGAAAGAACCTTAAACCTGGTGAGGGATTGTTCAGGCACACCTTCATAAGCCTCCCTCTTTTTTCTGATAAGAGAATTACGCGCCTGGCCAAGGGGCACATCCACATGAAATTCCTTTTCTTCTATTTTTCCCCTTGTAATTGCCGTATATGTTTTACTCACATTTTCAAAAACACTTTGAACAGCAGAAGCGGCCGCATTATTTTTCCCCAGCAGAATTGCCCCGGATGTCTCTCTGTCAAGTCTGTGTATAGGGAAAAATTTCCGGTTATATTGATCCTCCAGGATGCTGACCAGGGTATTATGAAAAAATATACCTGAAGGGTGAACAGGTAGATTCCCTGTTTTATTAATTGCTATATAATAATCATCTTCGTAAATAATAGTAAAAGAACCATCAATCTCCGGCTCTTTAACAAAGCCTGGCATATACTGAATTTTAGAACCTGCATGAACCCTTTTTTTTAAATTGAAGACAGCCTCACCATTTATAAAAACTTTCCCCAGGGCAATCTCCCTCTGCCATGCGCTTCTGCTTAAATAGCTGAATCTTTTTGAAAGATAAAGATCGAGTCTCACTGGATCTTCAGACTCAGGCACAGTTGATTCAATAATTCTTTCCTTCGTAATAATAGCGGTTCCTCTCTAATCTAAACTTGATAAAAAATCTTCATCCAGATGACCCATGCGGTCAAAATCATTTTCAGTTATTATCCGGTTCTGATTGCGGAGAAAAGTTACATGCCCCGATCTGCCGTCAACACCCTGCATCATAATTTTTTTTGCCACAGAAAGATTATAATGAGCATTGGTCCCCTTTCGCTCAGGATAAATTCCGAAGTTAACAATAAATTCACTCCTGCCGCTCTCGTCATTCCCTGCTGTAACTGACTTGAGATCATTAACCATAGACCCCAGCAGATCAACTGCTTCCATGTAGGGAATATCATTTATATATCCCGATATCATCCCCGCATCATGCCTGATGGCAACATTATGCGGATTTCCGGAAACGCCAAGGTGTCTGCTCACAATAGCAGTAAATTCCCCGTAAATTCTGTCCCCCTCCTCTCTGCCGTACTTCCGGTTAATATGGACAAGGTTCAGCGGTTCAGCACAGAATACTGACCTGGGGTTTTCATGCCTGTAGCATAAATTACTGTCATAATGTTCAGCTGCAATAAAATCATCAAAATACTCAGGCCTCTTAAATCCTGTGAGAGTGTCGGTATAAACTTTACTTAAATCATCATGGAACTCCTCATGTGGATCACCACCCGAAGAATTATCCCCCGACTCATCTTCGTTAGAATCTGTACCCATCTCCTCTTTCAGAATTTTTACCTCACTTTTTATGGCATCAATTCCATAATGATTAAGGAAAGAGGCGATGTGAAGTGCCAGGGCGCACCCCCCTTCAAGTATATCCTCAAGAGATATCTCTTTTCTGCCAAGCACAACCTCCAGACCTGCCAGCCTGGGATGACTTATTCTGGCATTACGGAAAAAATCATAACCGGCCAGGGGATCATCTTTTTCCACTCTGCCGCCTATATTAAATGTATTAATTATATCATTGAACCGAAGGCACAAATTATAAGAGCCTGAAGAGATTTCGCCCAGAGTTTCCTTTATAGACCTTGCTCCATCAAGCACAGGGTTCTTCTCTTCAGGATCAGCAAGACTCCTTATAAATAAATCCCTTTCAATATTGTCAGGTATTTTAATATTATAAATATCCTTACCCTTCCCCCCTTCCAGATCCCTGATATACTGGTTAAACCCTTCGATACCTTTAACAAAACCGGAAAATCTTTCAAAGTAGTTTTCATAAGGCTTTTCATCATAAACAAGTATAAGACCTTTTGAATCTGTAAGCACATCAAGGAAAAACCGGGAATAACCGTCGAGGAGTTTCATCATTTTATAAAAGGGGCGCAAGTCCCCCTCCTTCCGCCAGAGCTTCAGCTGCGCCCTTGCGCCATATTGAAAGATTCTTTCAGCAATTGCGTCACCCATATCAGGGAAACGTTCAGTCAGATTCTGAAGCTCGCTGAACCTGCTTTTGCTCTTAGACTCCTCTTTTTTTGAATGCTTCTCTTCAAGCTCTATTTTCTCCAAGGCCTTCATTGAAAGATGCTTAACCCTGTCATTAAGGACCCCCTTCTCATCAGCCAGATACATGAGCTGATTTAAAGTGACAACCCTCACTTTGTGAATAATGGAATAGGAGGAAAAAAGAACACCTCCAACACTTTTACTCATATATTCAGCTTTACCTAACCTTACAGGTTTATTGTTAAAGAGAGGCTTGTCTATGAGGGTACCAATATCCCCCCAGAATCCATGAGGGGCTTTTTTTTCTTTATAAACCTTTTTTAAACCTTTTTCTATATAATGGGCATTATTTAATATAAATATATATACCTTTGTAAAATCCCGGAGAGCATTTTTGATATCCATTGCGGAATAGGATGGCTGCGTCGGAATTGCCGCTATTCTATCAAGAGGGCCGGATAACTCGACAAGCTTGATAAGTGAATTGTACTCAAGTGTTGAAAGATAAATATAATATTCATCCAGAATTCTCATCAGCTCAGGTTCCACCTCGCGGAAGCAGGCTGTGATCCTGATCTTTATGAGATTAAAAACTGCCGCCTTCAATCTATGGGTAAGAAGTGTAATAGTGCCGTATTCCAGGGCAAACTGTGTTAACCTGAACCAGTTGACAAATCCTGCAGGTGATTTTTTTAAAAGGGCTATCTCTTCATCCTTCTTCTCCTCATCAGCCTTACTGCTCAGCTCCCTGTTATGTCTCTCCCGTATTTTATGTATAAGGTCTTCAGCCATCCTCTTCTTGACAAGGCTGTTTAACCCGGATCCGGTAATTACGATGAGCCTCTCCTCTTCGTTACGGTTAAGTGCTATATTATTTGAGGCTATGTACCGTTCAAAGGAATCTATAGTTTCCTTAAATGATAGATAATTCCTTTTACTCTCAGCAGAAGCACCCTGACCCAGCTCCTGAAGAAGGCGGTTAAACTTCTCCATATGGCTTTTATGTTCACTGGAATAAGCTCCCACTTCATTGATGTATTCGCTTACCCATTCATCTGAGCTGCTTTTCTTCATTGTAATTTTCCACCTGGTATATTGATACAATATACATTTTCTTTACAGGTTATTCCAGTATTTGTTTTTAATGATAATTTTTTAATGCCGGGGGAAAAGTAAATTTTTACAAATCCTTTCCCCCTGTCCCCCAAAGGGGGCACGAGTTATCTATTATCACTCTGAAAATATAATTTTTACCACTTCGATAACTATTCCCTTTTTATTGTTCCGCAAATCTTTTGTAAGCTCAACAATAAAAACGAATATTCTAATACTTTGATTCGCTACTTACTCAATTATTCCATTTACGTGCCCCCTCTGGGGGACAGGGGGCCGACTCCAATGATGTGAAAAAAATATAGAAAAAATTCAATATTTAATCCTTAACATTTTTTACGCCAGGGCTTAAGAACAGAAATTACCAGCATAAATATAAGAAATGCCACCTGAAGAGTCCCCCAGATATTGAGCATAAAAAGATTTGATGCAACCTCCATATCCTCAAAAGGCTGGTCAAGAAGAAGACCGGTTATTTCTACTGACCTGTTGAGCCATGGGCCCAGAAAAAATGTTCCGAAAAGAATCTGTCCAATAGTCAACACCCACTTAACTGTAATCCATGTATGTTTAAAAAAACCCCAGTTTGTAAAAAATCCGTAAATGAGCCCCATAAGCAGATTCCCCAGGGCTCCCGGAATAATAATAAAATCATCAACTATCTTCATTGCATAGAGATAACCGAAAAATGCGCCGCCCCTATCAGCTGAAAGTGCATTAACCATCACCACAAGGGCAAGCCCCCCGCCAATCCACATACAGACAAAAATAATGTGAATTATTTTAACAATCTTCATCCCCTTAGAGCTAATCTTTTTCATTCTCCCTCACATAATCATCACAATAATTGTTTTAATCAGCATCAAATCTTTTGATTCAGTCCATTGTACACTACCGGGAAATTAGAGGTCAAGTTTCTAATTTTTAATACCAGGGAAACTGCTAAATTCTTGACACAAAAAAAATTTATTTTAAAATACAGTATTTATTTCCTGAACTTATTATTAAAAAAAAATAACTACTCAGCTGTTTTGCCACAGACTTGTGCTGAGCTTTGCGTCGAAGCAGTCACAAAGACACGGAGGGATTGTTAACTTATCTCAAAGTAACGGGTAAAAAATTTGGATTGCTGATGAATTTTAACGTCCCGGGTTTGAAAAACGGAATAAAAATAATAATTCTCTGAGTCTCTGTGCCTCTATGGCATAATTTAACAGGTAACCAGTTTCATAAATAGCTGAGTAGTTACAAAAAACGCTCTATTAGCCCGGTCACCAAAGGCGGCGGGGATATAAAATTGTTTATTTTTACACTAAAATATATTTCCAGTAATTAACATTGTTTAAAATGGCTCACCCCGGAATGAGTTAAAATAATTTAAATTGAGGCGCAATATGGAATGTAAAAAAGAAGTGAATCTGAAAAACTGCAACTGCTCCTATAACCCATGTTCAAGAAAGGGAATCTGCTGTGACTGCGTAACCTATCACCTGAGAGCCAGGGAAATCCCTGCATGTTTTTTTCCTGAGAAGGCGGAAAAAACCTGGAACAGATCATTTGAGCATTTTGCAGAACTTGTTGCGAAAGGGAAAATTTAAGCATCCTTAAAAAGAATAGCGCTCCTTATTCCCCCATTCATAAACAGCTTTTTCCTGTTATATTGAATCCCCAGGGCTCTTTCTGCTTCTTCACCGGGAACAATTATTGCCGCACCGCAATCTTTAAAATCTTTTTTAATTTTTCTGCCGATTTCCCTGTAAAATGCGGGAGTATCCTTTTCCACGATTCTTTTACCGTAAGGTGGATTCATTACAATAAGTGTTTTAATCTCTTTATTTCTTAAAGGCTTTATATCAAAAAAATTTATCACTTCAGGATTCAGCAAACCGGGGAATAATGCACGGCAATTCATTTTCGCCACAGCAACAGCTTTTTCATCAATGTCGGATGTTACTATTTCAGCTTTTATCATTCCTGGAGGGAGAGTTTTTGATATACATCCCTTTTTGATATGTAAAAAATTATTCTCTTTAAAACATGGCCACCACATAAATGCAAATCTCCGCTCTGCTGCAGCAGGGGAGGATGTAAGTATTCCCGCAGCTTCCATGCTGAAGGTTCCGGAGCCGCACATGGGATCAAGTATTCTGTCATAATTTGTAATTCCCGCTTCCAGAAGAATAAGTGCAGCTGTACTCTCCCTCAAGGGAGCCTTTGTCACAAATTCTCTGCTTCCACGTTTATAAAGAAATTCCCCTGAAGCATCAAGACTCACATGGCAGAGATCATTATCATTGCGGAGAATAAGAGTAGAAACTGCGGGGTCACCCGGGCTCTCCTCACCGTTAAGGCTGATATCCGCTTTATACGGCTTAAGCCTTGCAGAAATTCCACGGGCAAATATCTCCTCAAGCTTCCCCGTATGATATATCATCGACTTTTTTGCTGAAGCCCGGAATCTGATTTCACCACTGAGCGGAATATACAACTCCCAGGGGAAAGCAGCAATATCCTTTTCAAGAAGGTTAAACCTCTCCGACCTGAATCTACCCAGACGCATAACTATTCTGGATGAAGTGCGCGTCATTATACAGGCCCTGCAGCAGTCATCTATCCTACCTGAAAATTCAATCCCACCCTCAATAAAATCAGGGCTTACCTTAAATCCCATGGAAAGAAACTCCCTCCTTGCAGTATCTTCAAATCCGGGCTGAACTACAGCAAAGAAAAGATGCTCTTTCCCTATCACATGCTCCTTTACCCTTCTGGCAAGGGACTTATCTTTTATATCATTAAACATAATCTACTTTCTTTTAAGCAGAGCCAGTGTTTCAACATGGGGTGTCTGGGGGAACATATCGTATGCTTCAAATGATTCTATGCTGTAATCCTCAAGCGCCTTAATGTCATCCCTGCATGTGGCAGGATTACATGACATATAGATTATTTTATCGAGTTTCATCTCTTTTATATGCTGAATCATTTTCGGATGCATGCCGCTCCTTGGAGGATCGAGTATAAGCGTATCAAAAGATCCGCTGTTCTCCTTAACATAATCCGCAGCATCGGCGCAGACAAAATTTACATTTTCAATTCCGTTTCTATCCCTGTTTTCGATTGCAGCATCAACCGACTCCTGCACCATCTCCACACCTGTAACCCCCGATGCGGCTGAAGCAGCAAAAAGGGAGATGCTCCCTACACCGCAGTAAAGGTCCAGGGTTTTACCACCTGTTTCAGAGAGGATGCGCCTGTACATCTGCAGAGCCACTTCAGAATTGGATTGAAAAAAAGTATTAGGTGTTATCATATATTCAATCCCGTCAAAGGACTCTGTAATAAATCCCTTCTTCAATGTCTGGTACACCGGCCCGTAACTTAGGTCAGCAAGTCCGTCGCTCAGGAGCATTGAAACAGAATCGACTTCATCAATAAAATCGAAGAGCTTAATTGAAAGCCTGTTATCAGGCTCAGCAGTAACAAAGTTTACCATAACCTCACCGGTAAATCTTGCCTGGCGTATAATAATATATCTCAGGTAACCACTATGAGCAAGATAATCGTAATCTTCAACACCGGAAAGCAATTCACGAAGCTCCATAAATTTTTCATTGGATCGGACCTGCATAAGCGGGCATGATTCCACATCAACCACATGCCTGTATGAGCCTGATCTGCGGAGTCCCTTTTTCCCGAAAGCTGTAACAAGATCCATTCTGGTTCTGTAATTGAATGGGTTTGAAGGGGATACTTCATCAACAGCAGCAAGCCCCTGAAAGAGGCTGTTTACATAATCTTTTTTTAAAAGGAGCTGATTATCATAGGATATGTCCTGAAACATACAGCCGCCGCACTCTCCGAAATGAGCGCACTCAGGCACAACCCCCTCACCCCTGTATTTATCCATAAGCCCGTAAAAGAGCTTCCGTTTTTTTCTCTTCATTAAAAAATCTCCAGGATGCAATATTTATATTCAGATAAAAGAAGGGGGCGGGATAAAACAAGCAAAATTAATAGGGGAATATTTTTAAGAAACGACAATTTTTTTATACGGCCAATTTCAATATGTGTCAATCCTTAAAAATCTTTTAAGTTCAGCAACCTCTCTTTTTGCCAGAGACCTGTACTTACCCGGCTTAAGATCCTTTAGGCTCATCACACCTATCCTTATCCTCTTAAGTCCTGTTACCTTATAACCGAATTTCTCCAGCATTCTCCTTATCTGCCGGTTCTTACCCTCAGTTAAAATAAATATATATTTTTTATCCCCGGTTTTTTTCACTTTAACCGGCTTAAGGTTTTCACCCTCAAGATCAATACCTTCAGCATAGCGCTTTATTATTTCAGGATCGATCTCCCGGTCTGTTTCAATTTCGTACTCCTTTTCAACAGAAAACTCCGGAGACTTAAGCCTGTTTGCAATAACCCCGTCATTTGTAAAAAAAAGAAGTCCTTCTGAATCTTTATCAAGTCTCCCCACAGCATGAACCTGCTTCCTGTCAACAGGGGATAATAGAAGTGCAGCCTCCTTTTCACCGGCATTGGGAAGATTAGTTACATAGCCGCGCGGCTTATAAAGGAGCAGATACTTTGACTCCTTCTGAATTTTCTTTGCCTCATCAAGAAATTCAATTACATCATTTTCCGGGTCAACCTTTGTGCCCGGTTCTGTAACCACAACACCATTTACCTTAATCCATCCCTTCTGGAGATACTCTTCAGTTTCGCGCCGCGATGCCAGCCCCTTTTCGGAACAATATTTCTGTATTCTTATTTTATCCATAGCTATAATTCCAGCCTAAATTATCTGCTCCCTTCCCAGAGATGTTTTTCCTTCCTGTCATTAATAAAGTAACCTTCAATTTTATTCCCTGATTTACTGTAGGTTCCGTAAAATCTATGGGTAAAATAGTAATTTGCTCCAAGCCTTTTGATTTCCTTAGCCGAGTTGGCAGATCTGGTAAACCGGATCTTCCCATTATCTATACGCACACCGCGAAGATACTCCACCGCTCCTTTCCCCCATTTGGGGAAGCGCATTGTACCGGATAGTTTACCATCCTTTTCCCTCAGAAAAAGAATACCCGGGTGACCCTGAACAATTACATTATATCTTCCAAGATATTTGGCATCAACAGCACCTTCTATTTCTGAATCTTCATCCGGGCCTGGAAAAATTTCAATATTGCGGATCTCATTCATTGACCTGTAACTAAGGGAATAAGACGCAGGTTCAGCTTTCAATGTATCACTTTTTTTTGGAGATGATTCCGGGTCCCTCCTGCTTATTATGGAATTACCCAGGATTAATATATTCTTTGCCCGGTAAAAATTTCCATCCCTGTCTTCAACAATAGCCGTATAGGAGGAGAAAACTGTTATAATACAGGGGAGAATAATTAAAACAGCCGCGGACAAAGATATGCAGTATATCAGCTTTTTTCTGTTCCTCTTTTTTTCTTCAGTCATAAACCCCCCCTATTGTTGAAGCTTAGAATAATTAATCTTTTACACTGGTAATGTCAAGTTAATTAGAAAGCGGATGGACATTGAAACTAATATAAACATTGTAATTAATTCCTGTTATAATCATGAACATTTCTGCCGATAAAAAACATGAGCCATCACGGGAGGGATTTATCAGATTATTTACTAACCGGAGGTGCTGTCATGTCACTTTATGAAGAAATCAATGCTCTTGAAGAAAGGGTAAAGGAAATCACAAAAAATTACAGAATCAATATCTGTGACCTTGACGAATACCGCAGCAGCCGGGACAGAATAAAAGAACTGCGGTCCATGCTGAACTCAATGAGATAAGCATGGACCTTAACATTACCCGGCTGAAATGCCGGTTAAATCATTTTTCAGCACACGATCCTCTTCCGGAGAGGATAGTTCCTTCCGGTAAATATATTCCCGGTCATTCTCTTCCATGATATATCCCTCAACTCTTGAGCCGTCCCTTTTTAAAAATATTTTCTTATCCTTATAACTGTTGTTATACTGAATACGTATTATATCCCGCCTCTGTAAAATCCGCCTCTCCCCATCCAGAGGGCTCACTTCGATAAAACCGGTTCCCTCCCTTACAATGCGGCAGTCAATTATTTCACCATCTTTAATAAAAACCGATGAATAGCGCACAGCCGGAACTATTTTTTCAGAAGGTTTTTTCCTCGAAATAGTTTCAACAGCGTCGCGGGGTACATTTATTTCTTTCAATAAATCAAGAGAAGTCCTCAAGGTTATTTTACTGTTGTCCTCATTAACAATAAATCCCTCATAGGTATAACCATCAGTTCGTGTAAGATAAATTCTATCCATATATCTTTTATGAACAAGAATTCTTAATATATCACTTCTTTGAATAATATTTTTTCCACCGGAAGGAGACCCCAGTGTAATTTGAGTATCATTTTCTGAGGTAATTACCCCTTCCACAATGGAACCGTTTTTCAGAAAAACAGATTCAGAAAAAACAGTGCTGCTGAAAACAGCAATTAACAATCCGCATAAAAACACTCTTGCAATAATTTTAATTATACTTTTCTTTAACATTATATCTATCCCCTATTTTACAATATCATTCCCCTGAATATCTTTTGAGTCGATTCTTCTGATCCCATCAGGAGTGACAATGGTATAAGTATCGCTCCGCACTGTAACAGCCCCTGTTAAAACTTCACCTGAATAAAGATGTATCCTGTCGATCCTGTTATATTTCACATCACCGGTTTCCGGTTTATCGGTAATAACTTTAGTAGTTTCTTTTTTCTTATCTTCAGGTACAACTTCACTTTTGGCAGCAGCAGCCTCAATTTTTTTCTCATCAGCAGCACTATCGCTATCTTCAACATCTTTTAATGTCTCATCCTTATCCGCAGATTGTGTCTCATCAGAAACATCCTTTTTCTCAGCAGCTGCATATATTTCAGATCTTTTCTCTTCTGAATCATCTTCCTTAACTGCACTCTCATCTTTAAGTGAAGGAGTCTCCCTGTCAGGGACTCCCCTTTTTTCAACAACGGTTTCTTTCTTTTTCTGGACAACAACCTTTTCAGCAGCGGGCTTTACACTCACAGCATCCCCGGTTACCCCTGCAGGTTTTCTCACACTCACTTCTCTGCTCCGCTCCTGTGTATCTACAGCAGGCCTGTCTGTAATCCTGCCGGAAGTAATACTCTCCCCGCCAGGATCATCCATCTCCTCTCCGGGAGTAATTTCCCTCATCTGGCCGATACCGCCGATATCGTTAATGGAACTGACAGAACTGTCATCTTTGAAAAACATCCTCCTTTCTGAACAGATAAAAAAGAGAAGAAGGATAAGGAGTATAATAGATATAATAATCAATAAAGGTTTTTTAATATTCATTCAAATCACCGTCCTGAATCAGAATTATCCTATTCAATATATTTCATTTCAAGTCTGCAAACCGGTTTAATAATATTCCCGGAGGATTTATTATGCAATAATCACTTGAGCCGCATATATAATAATAGATATCTCTAAATTCATTCAATGTCAAGTTAAATTGGAATCTGAGGTATAGATAAAAAAAAGCGCTATGCCCGGGTTGAGTTTAAACCTGCTGCATAGCGCTCATACTGATTATATTGGAAGTTTTAAATTTAAGCAGCTTACCTTTTCGGTTTACTGATCAGCATTGTAACCAGAGCACCTGCCACTGCAAGCCCGATAACAATCATTACTGCCAGTTCATATGACTGATTATTATCATATATTTTACCGAAGAGAATTGATCCTACAGATATACCGATAATCTGCATAAGCCCGATTATACCTATGAGCTTACTGAAATGCTCAACCCCGAAAAGATCACCCACAAGAAGGGGGAGGAGTGTAACAAATGCCCCGATTGCCAGGCCGTAGAAAATTACAAATCCCCATACCAGAAGCTGATTCCCTGCAATAAACATAATAGATCCGAAACCTGCAAAAAGTAGAATCCAGGTAATAAAAACCAGCAGCTTCTTGGACATTCTGTCTGAAAGTAACCCAAAGAAAATTCTGCCAAGTACACTGAATCCCAATGCAAGACTCCACATCGTGTTTGCATTGGAAACGCCGTAACTCCGGATCAATTCAATAGCGTGCATTGTTAATCCGCCAAGCACTATACTGAATAAAAACATTATATTACTGCCTCTGTCAAGTTAATTTTGTTCAAAATTGTACTCTATGAAAGATTTGCGGAGAAATTTTTAATGTTTATTAAAAAAACAGTATAACAAGTTTATTCATGGTTAAATAAAAAAAGAAAGCGAACTTTGATCAACGATGATTCCTCTTTCAGGGAAAAACAATGGAGCAGAAAGTAAAAAAATTTGAAATAAATAATTTCTTTAAGTAGTATTTAATTTACATACCCGAAAAGGGTATTAAAACAATGTAACCGGAAGGGGGGCTTATAATGAAAAAAATTGCCATATTTGCTTTTAACGGGGATCTTATGTGCTTCAGCCACGTACTTCTCAACGCACTTGATCTGCACGACAAAGGGCATGATGTTAAACTGATTATAGAAGGATCAGCCACAAAACTGATTGCTGATTTTCAAAAGCCTAAAACAGCATTCTACGAGCTTTTTAATAAATGTGTAAGCAAAGGTATACTCGATGCGGTCTGTATGGCCTGTGCTGCAAAGATGAAAACATTAAAGATTTGCAGAGAAAAGGGTTATCCCCTGGCTGAGGATATGTCGGGTCACCCTTCCATGGAAAAATACATTGCTTCAGCCTATGACGTAATAACACTTTAAGCAGCGGAATAAAAATGGAATTCAGAACAGAGGTGCCGGTCCCTGAAGCCGGCTTCAGCCTGGGATATAAAAGCGGAATTATGATGCAGGGATCATGCTTTACTGTCAACATAGGGAACAGGCTGAAATTTTACGGTTTCAATACTCACGTCAATACATGCGGTATAATATTCAATCCTGTTTCTGTATACAAAACTCTTGACATGCTCATGAACAAGAGGCTCTACACTGAAGATGACCTGACCCTGTATAATGACACCTGGATAAGCCTGAATCACCACGGCTCGTTCTCAGATAGCGATAAAGAAAGATGTCTTGAAAAAATCAACAAGGAAATATTATCAGGCCATGAAAGCCTTAAAAACGCTTCAGCTCTATTTATTACCTGGGGCACATCAATTGTCTATAAGCATAACAGGACTCGCAGCATTGCAGCAAACTGTCACCGCCTCCCTGCAGGCGATTTCAAAAAATATCGCTGCTCAACAGATTCCATTGTTAATATATACACGGAACTCCTGGAAAAGCTCCACTCATTCAATCCCTCTTTGAAAGTTATATTCACAGTAAGCCCTGTGCGGCATTGGAGAGATGGCGCTGTTGAAAATCAGAGGAGCAAGGCTGCTCTTCACCTTGCCGTTGATGAACTGACCGGAAAGTTTGCATTTGCATCATACTTCCCCGCATATGAAATTGTTATGGATGATCTGCGGGATTACAGGTTTTACGCGGAAGATATGATCCATCCGGGCCCTGCAGCGATTGAATATATCTGGGAAAAATTCGCATCTGCCTATATTGATAAAAAAGAACATGAATGGATGAAGCGCATAGAAAAAATAAGGAGAGGGCTTGACCACAGAAGCTCAGGCGCCTCACCTGATGAATACAGAAAATTTCTGATTAAGCTGCAGAAAGAAACTGATGAAATATCAGAGCAGAACCCCGACATTGATGTTACTGAACTCAAAGAAGAAATCCTGAGAAAAATCAGCGCACAATAAAACCCTCTCCCGACTTGACGGGAGAGGTTGCAGCAGATTTCAACTCCCCTTATTAAACTCCAAGCTTCATTGCAATCTCTGCCACATGCTTCCCCTGGAACCTGGCCCCTGCAAGTTCATTTTCTGAGGGCATACGTTCACCAGATCCCCCTGCAATTGTCCCTGCACCATATGGGGAACCGCCGGTAATTTCACTCATTATTGTCTGCCCCTGGAAAGTATAAGGGAGTCCCACAATAACCATGCCGTGATGCAGTAAAGTAGAATGAAAGTTGAGAATTGTTGATTCATGCCCCCCATGCTGGGTTCCGGTACTGGTGAATACACTCCCCGCTTTCCCCACAAGTGAACCCTTCTGCCACAGTGACCCTGTGGAATCGAGAAAGGCCCTCATCTGTGCTGTCATATTACCGAAACGTGTTGGTGTTCCGAAAATCACAGCATCAGCCGCAGCCAGGTCATCAATTGAAGCAACCGGGATATGCGAATAAGCCTTTGAAGCTGCTTCAACACCTGTCTCCTTTAAAACTTCAGGGGGAAGGGTTTCCGGAACACGCATCAATACAGGTTCAGCCCCTTTAACCTCCCTGACGCCTTCAGCAACTGCTTCTGCCATTTTAAAAATATGCCCGTATGCGGAGTAAAAAAGAATTAATATTTTCATCATACACCTCTTATTTAATTTAATATTTTATCTGGTTTATTTCAAAGTTAAGTTAAAACCGGAGAATTATTAACTATTTTATAAAATACTGAAAAAAACGTCAACCGGCAAGTGCCAGCGGGAAAAATATGAAAAGATTTACATATTATCAGCAGAGATTTCCGGCTTTAAATCGAAAAATATAATTTTTTTATCAGGAAGAAAAAGCGCATTCCCTGCGGGCATATATTTCTCCTTAAAAATATCTGTACAGGGACGGAAAAAAATTGATTTCCTGAGATCATTTTTATGGAATGAATGTTCATTATAAGTAATAATATTAGCTGAAGATTTTTCTATAAAATAACGGTAGCCTGCCCGTTTTACCTCACGGGACGATTCAGGCTTAATAATTTCAGGGTAATGATGGGATTTCATTGAAACGCAGAAATCCCATCTCAAAGAATCTGTCAATTCCTCACTGAATCGGGGGAAGTCTCTTCTGCATATAGCAGACATGATTACCGCAATACTCTCCCAGCTCCTTAAATCCCCGCTCTCTGTTCCAGCAGTTGCAGATGCAAGTGCTTCATAAAAACTGAAAGGATTCCCATATAAAACAGAAAAAAGAATTTCACTGGTTTTAAATTTACCGGAATTACGGATTAAATCTGTGAAAGAGGCTATCCTTTTCAGCCGCATCATCTCCTCTTCACTGATCCACTTATTTGAAAAAATTTCATATGGAGCGTCATGGCTGTACTCTAGAGAGTAGTCCCGGCTCCGCTCCCTCATTTCTGTCCCCGGCAGAACCTTTAAAAAGCCGCACTGGAAATGCCCGGCATTAAGCGCATAAACCCTGTTATAAGATTCTGCAAACTCATTATACCCTTCAAAGGGGAGTCCTGCAATTAAATCTACATGAAGATGAATGTTTCCGGGAGCAGACAGCTTCTCAACAATCGGGGCAGTTTCCCCCCAATTCCCCTTCCGGTTAACAGCAGCAAGGGTTTCCCCCCTGGTTGACTGTATCCCCATTTCAAACTGGAAAATACCGGGCGGCACAGACTTTAAAAAGGAAAGATCATCATCTGAAAGAAGTTCGGGATATATTTCAAAATGAAAAGAGGTTTCTCCGCCTGAATGCCTGCTGACAATATGATCCCATATCCCCCTGTAATGATCCCTTCTGCTGTTGAATGTACGGTCCACAAACTTTACAAGACCCGGCTTAAAGGAACAGATAAAGTCTATCTCATCTTTAACCGAAGCGAGCCCCCTGTACTGACACCCCTGATCGAGCCTGGAAGAAAGACAATAGCTGCACTTAAAGGGGCACCCCCTGCTGCTTTCATAATATATAAACCTCTTTTTTAATCTTGTCATCTCTTCATCATCATAGGGGAAGGGGATTAAACTGAAAGGGGGATTTTTTTCTCTGATGATCCTTTCCCTGGTATTAAAGCCTTCAAGTGCAAGCCTGCGGAATCCCTCCTCACCAGATCCGCAGATTACAAAATCCGCAGAACCGGAAGTGCCAATATAGTTTTCAGGATCATAGCTCACTTCAGGCCCCCCTACAGCAATAATAATGCGGGGATGGAGAAGCCTGATCTTTCCGATAATCTCAGCAATAATTCTGCTGTTCCAGATATAGACCGAAAAACAGATTACATCCGGATTCCCGGACATGAGAATCTTTACGATATTATCTGCTCTCTCTTTTACTGTAAATTCCATAATATCGATTTCATAGTTAAGATATTCTATATACTTTTTCAGATAGCAGAGAGCAAGGGTGGAGTGAGTATACCTGACATTGATACCGGCAAGAAGAATTTTCATTTTTTAAAGCGGTCCCTTATATTTAAAAAAATTGTCAGCACCAGGCACAAAGCAAAAACAGAAAATGTAATTCTGTCAACAAGATAAGGATTCAGATCAAGGGTAGTTATTTCTTTAATAAGAAAATGTATGTATGACCAGGATTCAACCGGTCTCCCTAAATATTCCCTTACCCTCCAGTGCCAGTCTGTGCAGAAGCAGTATCCGAATCCGTGCCATATGCCAAGTAGGGCCCATGAAAAAAGTGTAGCCATCATTGTCATAAGATGCATAAACCTGGTTCTTTTAAAAATCCAGCCGGTTATATTGAAAAGAGTAAAGAGTGTGTGGAAAACAAGGAAGAAACGGTCAAGAAAAGGGTAAAGGCTACTCTCCATCCCCTTTCTCCAGGGAGCATCTTACCATGCATCTGTCAAATATACTACTGCATCTCTCCTGACAGGAGGATACCGCGTCAATACTGCCACGGCCGTATGTCATTCCAAAATTTATGCTGTCAGGTCCGCATGCATTTCTGCAGTCCAGTTCCATATATCTGCATCTCTCCTCACATGGAGTATAGGTTAAAGTACCCGGTGTGCATGAGGTACAAAAGAAGGCTGCAGTAAATACCAGGGAAATAGCTTTTTTCAATCTATTTACCGGAACCGAATGAATTTACAGCATCCTCTTCATCTTCATATATATCAATGATGTCATGGGCATCAAGAATGGTGATAACTTTTTTAACTACATTATTAAGACAGCAGATTTTCAATAAGCTGCTGTTCTTTTCCAGCTTTTTAGCTGTGAGAATTATCACTCCCAGGCCTGCACTGTTTATATAGGCAACCCTGGAAAGATTCAGAATTATATGATATCCTTCATACTGCTTCATAAGTATTTCCAGATCCCTTTCAACAACAGGGGAGGTACTTATATCAAGGGGTGCTTCAAAATAAACAACAAGGCAGTTATCTATCTTTTTATAATCCAGTTCAGGCATAATATCTCCGCTACTCTATTTTAGCACATAATTATTCTATTGTATAAATATGTCTATTAATAATATAACTTGTGATATAATAATTTAAATTTTTTTTATTAAATCCTGACCAATCAGTTTTACCCTTGAAATTAAAACAATTATAAATTATCACTACTGTCCCATAGAAATTCGAAAAAAATAAAAAAATGCTATTAATTCTCAGCCCCTGTTTTAAGATGGAATCACTGAACGCCAACAAAAACAAGGGTTTTAGGAGAATTAATAGCATGAACAG
>Ga0334890_1000785_pt1 | contig 51197 bp, 36 predicted proteins | sample GraSluR1_MG_3_FD_207220 | JGI IMG/M metagenome (GOLD analysis project Ga0334890, IMG submission 207220) | Sludge microbial communities from methane-producing bioreactor in Wageningen University, Netherlands - Granular Sludge_31_08-R1 | ecosystem: Engineered > Bioreactor > Anaerobic >... | reverse complement strand
GAAGTACTCGCAAGGGGTTCGCGAGATGATCGCTCGCCTGGGGTTGGACAGCAGCTATCGCAAAGGCACGGAGGACTTGAAACGGCTGGCGCAGATTGATCTGTCGTACCAGACCTTCCGCCAGGTCTTTCAACGGGAGGGCCAGAAGGTGCGTCAGGCGCAGCAGACCGAAGCCTATGGTCCGACGTTCACAGCGCAGGACTGTCGCCGGCGAGCCGAGGACCCGACGTGCGTGATCACCGGCGCTGATGGCTTTCACGTGCCCCTGAACTCCTCACTGTAGCGTTTCTGTCGTACACTCTTGTCTGCCATAGATGGTTCCTTTCATGTCTATGGCAGCCCAGTCTATCAAGCTCGCCCCGCGCCCACTACCCGTAGGGCAGGTCACGGTTATCGCTCCTTGTCGCTCTGAGTCGCCACGTACTGCTCACGACCCTGGCGCATCCACTCCCACAGTGTGCTGCGCCACAAGGCGACTCGCTGCTTCTCCGTCTCGGTTGCGGCCAGTTCTTCTGCTTGCACGATGAGACTTCTGAACTCCTCCATCCGCTCGGCCGTCCCAAGGCGTTCCCAAGCCACCTTCTTCCAGTCGATACCGTTAGAACGATGATACGGAGGCGGGTAGTTCGCCGGATCGCAGGCTGTTCTCTCCAGACTCAGGTAGAACTCCTTCATCGGCTCTGCCGCAGCCCCAAAGTACAGGCGGAAGAACTCGTCGATCAGCCCGTCGACATCCACGTCTGGATCGTGCCAGACCTTGGCCATGACATACTGCTCAAGCTGATCCTGTTCGCCGCACTCGAAGATGCCTCGAACGCCGTCCCGAATGAACATCTGCATGGCCCGGGCGGTCTCATGGATCATGACGTGCGGAAAACACTTCCACCGGTCGATCAGGGCCGGTTCCATCGGATGATGATAGTAAACCCAAAGGAACATGGGCGCTTTCGATTTCTCCTGCCACTGCCTGTAGAATCGCAGATCGTTTGCCTTCATCTCCGCATGGACCGGATAGTAGCAGGTGTGAAGGCACGGCGCGACCGAGACGTTCGGTTCCAGATCGAAGTCCGGTGCAAACGCATAGCTCCAGTACGCCAGTGTGGCGATGTACTTGTCCGGATGGGTTTTGCGCACCTGGCGTGCGACGGCATTGACAAACGAGAACCAGTACTCGCTCATCTCGCCGCTGCTGAAGAAGCCGGTCTTGCGAGTTCGCCCCCTATCGAGAAGCTCCCGGCACGCCTGGCACGTGCAGAGGTGGATGTTGTCGTCGGGAACAATGGCAAAGTAGTCTCCCATGGCCTTCCAGCCCTCAGGCAGCTCGCCTTTGCCGTCAAAGTAGTCGCGTGCCATCTGCGCTATCTGGTCGACCAGCTTGGGATTCGTATAGCACAGTTGCGAGCCAAGGCCCCGCGGGTTCTGGCATTGGTACTCCGGGTCGTTAAGGACGGTTTTGATGGTATTGCGGTGGAACGTGTGGTTGCCTGCCCAACGCTCACCGCCCTGGCGCATCCTTCGCCAATAGAGATAGACCTGCTCCTGCGTATAATTGCCCCACTGTCCGCGCAGGAACGGCCAGGAGCCACCGGCAAGAGCGCTGCGGTGCTTGAGGGCCGGAGATCGTCGAATATTCTCGCCTGCAACAGCCAACGTCGTGCGCGCGGGGATGACAATGTTGAGGCGCGAAGGCCCATACCATCGCACGCCACAGAAACGCTCCAGGAAGTCATAGACCGCCAGGCACGTGCCCTGGTCGTCAAAGATACCCGGAAGCTCCAGCTCGCCCGCACTCCTGTCGGGATAGCCCACCGCCTTCCAGTAGTCGATTCGGTGGCGCAACTGCTGGAGCGTCTGATCGGTCGTGGATCGCCCCTGAGCTTTTCGGTTCGCCTCTGTGTCCTGCCAATCTCGCCCCATCAGGACGATCGTATCCTGCCGAAACGCGACGAGATACTCCTGCGGCTCGAAGTCTGCGCCTCGAAGGCCCAACTGCTGGGTGGCAGAACTCTCCCCGACGAGGATCCGACGCCCCTCGATGTGTTCACTATCAGCACGAATGGGGATTTCCGCCCCCGTCATCTGCATGATGTGGCATTGAAGCTCCAGAGCCGCCAGTCGCACCGCGGGTGTGGGCTTCTCTGCGATGACGATCGAGCATGTGGGCGTGCCCTGTTGCACGAGGTCGAATGCCGCCAATGTATCAGAAGGGCCCTGTTGGATCGCGGCCAACACTGCGACTGTGATGAGGACTCGTCTCATTGTCTGTGGTCCCTGAATTCCACCGTTCTGCCGTCGGGCTCTGCTCTCCAGACCGCGTATCATGTCCGGGTCGAAGCGACTGTGCGCGAATAGGCGCATCGCAGGCACTCTACCATGCAGGCTCAGGCGCTGCAAACAGGCTGTCCATCCGATCCGGAAGTCGCCAGACACAGGTTCCATCGCGGTCGGTGAAGTAGAGGCGACTGGTGGACTTCTCCCGGCCGTGGCCGTCGGCCCATAGGGCATAGAAGCCCGGATGCGCATTGATGACTCGACGGGCATAATGGTGGTTGAACCGGCTGTCATGGGTTAGTTCGGCGGACTTGTGCCACGTCCGTCCTCGATCGCGGCTGATCCACATCTCCATCTCGCCGCCGGTGTTGTATGGCTGCGGTCCGGTGCCACTGGGGCCGATCACCCGCCAGAGGTCGTCGCTTTCGATATAGAGCGAGCCCGAGTCGTAGTTGTTGTCGACGCGGGCGACCTCGCTGATCTCCCACCGTTGGCCCGTCCAGCGGGCCGTTTGCCAATGGCGCGGGTCGTTGACAGGGCCCGATTGCCAGCCTTTGCTGGTCAGAAAGAAGATGACCGGACGGCCTTCGGGATCGAAGACGATCTCCTTCATGTAGACGACGATTCCGTCGCTCTGACAATCGTAGACCAGCGCCGGACCGGCGACGTCAGTGACCGGCGTTGGAAGGACCTCACCGGTGACTGTTCTCCACGTGCGGCCGAAGTCGTCGCTTTCCATGTAGTACAGGTTGGTGCGCCAGTTGAGCCCTTGTGGTGCAGGGTGCATGTTGAACGCGGTCCCCACTTTGGTGCCATGCGCAGCGGAGACCTGATAGTGTCCCCGTTCGATGCGTGAGATCAACTCCGGCTCGCTCCACTGGCGGCCATCGGGGCTGACGCTCTGAAACAGACTACGTCCCCCGTCGCGGTAGAGCGTATGAAGGAAGACGAATCCCTTGTCAGGGATGTAATGGGGCTGCGGATACGAGAAGTTCGTCGTCAAGACAAGCTCGAACGCATCGATATCGTACGGTTCCTTGCTCCGGAAGATGTACGACGGCCGCGCCGTTCCATGGGAACTGGAGAAGACCCAGAGGTGCCCGCCCGAGTCCATGGAAATCACCGGGTTGTCGTGAGCGTCGCTGGTCATCTTGTCGATTAAGAGACGCGGCCGGGGAACCGTTTGCGTGGTATGATCGAAATAGGAAATCATGTGGAGCAAGGTATCGCCGGCGATGGTCGTTCCCCCGTACACGAAGAAGGTCTTGTTCACCTCAGGAGCGTAGACGGCAAACGGCAGATGCTTCATGCAGTAGGTCCCCAGCCCGCCGCTGTACTTGAACACGTATTCGTCGTCCTGACGCTGGTTCGAGTACCAAATGCCTCGGTATCCGTCGAGTTCCTGGACGGCGAGTTCCGCCTCTTTCGCGTAGACGGCGGCAGGCGCCCCGGCGAACCCGCCGTGCCAGACGCCATCGTCCAGGTCCTCGCTCTTCCAGCGCGCCAGCAGCCCCTGATCGAGGGGCCCGCCCGCCTGCGAACGCGCAACGTCGGTAGCCTCACGAGCGGAGAGGGCCCGATCCCAGATGCGGACGTCCTCCAGTTCCCCGTCAAGAACGCGCACATGGGGCCCGAGGGCGCCGAGATACAGGGGCGCATCGCTTCTCGGTATCCGACCGACCGCCTTCGTTGCGGCCACGAGCGTGCCGTCGACGAACAGTTGAATCTGTGAGCCGTCGTACGTGCCCAGGTAGTGAGTCCATCGGTCAGCGGCGGAGACCGGGCAGTGCGCGTGCGTGTAACGACTGTCCTCGAATTCCACGAGCATACGGACATTGCCCTGATAGAGATAGAGCGTAAACAATTCGCCGGCAGACCCGCGGTTGACGAAGACCTGTGAGCGGTCCGTCTGATGCATCCTGACCCATGCCGAGATCGAGAACGCGTCGAGATCAAACGCGCCGCCGTCCTCGACGACGGCGAACGTGGTCATGCCATTGAATGGCACCCCCATGTCGGGGAGGCCCTGCCCGGCCCCCGCTGTCATCGCAACGCCTAAACAAAGCAGCGTAGCAGTGAGAACTGCATTCCGCCCATCCGTGCTTGCCCATCTCTTCATCGTTCATCGTCTCCTATAATCGATGTCAGCCTGTGGCGAACGTCGGCGCCTCCAACCGGCTCAACTCTATCGGTCCGGGCTTGGGAACACCCGAACGGGCTCAGTGAAGTCGCCTTCCATCTCGTAAGGGAGCATATAGACCCGGTCGCCGGCTGCATTGGTGAAATAGAGCCTTGAGATCGAAAAGGCGGTCGAATCGCCATCGGCCCATATGGCGAAAAACGGATCGGCAGGGTTGTGCGGGCGGCGCACATACGAGTGGTTGAAGGGGCTATCCTGGGTCACCGACCGCTTCAGAGTCCAGCTCCGGCCACGATTCGCCGAGACCCACAAGCCCACCTCACCTCCAGTGAAGTAAGGTTGCGGTCCGCACAACCCAGGGCCGATGATCGTCCAGGTGTCGCCGTCCAGATACAGGCTGCCCATATCGTAGTTGTGGTCCGACTGCAAAACCGGCTGCGTGATCCAGCGATCGCCTGTCCAGTGCGTGATCTCCCAGGTCCGCGGGTCGTTCTGCGGACCCGGCGCATAGCCACCGCTGGAAACGCCCAGAATCGCCGGATGCCCCTCTTCGTCGAACAGCAGCTTGGTGATGTAGAACAACCGGCCGTTCGCCTCGTAATCGACGACCAGAGCGGGATTGTCCCGGTGTTCCAGCGGTGTCTCGACTCGGCGGCCGTCCACGGTCGTCCACGTTTCGCCGAAGTCGGTTGTCTGGACGTAGTAGATGTTCGTCCGCCGGTCCACACTGCCGCGGGGATGGTAATTGAAGGCGGTCCCAACCTTGGTCCCATGAAGCCGGCTGACCTGGTAGTGCCCGGCAAAGCCCGCCAGTTTCTTGAGATCTTTCGCGGGTTCTGCTGTCCAGGTTCGCCCATCGGGACTCGTCTCCCAATACAGTTCCCGTCCCTTGGTGTAGAGGGTCAGCAGGTGCAGGAACCCCTTGCCCGGAACCGGCCAGGCCTGACAGTAGGTCTGCTCGCGCTCGATGATCAGGTCGAACGCGTCCACCGAGTAGGGCTGCGTGCTGCGGAAGATCTGCCCCGGACGTCCCCGTCCACGCCCGGCCAGGAACACCCACACATAGCCCTCTTTGTCAATGGCAATGCTGGGGTTGTCGTGAGGATCGTCGATGCCTCGCTGGTCCCGTACGATTGTCGGTCGTGGGACGCGGTGTCGCTGATGGTCATAGTACGAGGCCATGGTGAGGAGATAGCGGCTCTCCGGACCGGTCGTGCCCCCATAGACGAAGAAGGTCTTGTCCACCTCCGGAGCGTAGACCGCCATCGGGGTCAGCGTGTGGCTGAAACCAAAGGCCAGCCCGCCGGAGTATTTGTCTCCATATTCTCCTGCCATTTGTCCCAGGGTGAACCAGATCCCCCGGTAGCCGTCCACCTTGTCGCAGAAGGTGTAGAACCGGGCGACGCGTTCGGTGGTCCCCCTGGCGTTGGAGGCGGCAATCACCGCACGATAGGATTTGTTCGGCTGGAGCCCTCCAAGGCTTACATGCCAATCCAGCGGAGTGCCTTCAAACACAAGACGCTCCGTGACGTCCTGACCGTCCAGTTGGAGCGTAATCGCGGAGGTCTCTACGGGGCTGTCGGCGGTCACCTGGAAACGAAACTCGCCGCTGGGATCCAGCAGGCCGCCGGCATGGGCTGGTTCCGTGACGCCGATGGCCGGCGGCGCAGGGGCCGCCGTGACCCGCAGATTCGTGATGTCGGCGTACTGGCCCTGTTGACCGCGGATGCTGCCGATACGCAATCGCCCGAACGACGTCTGCGGAGGGAAGGTATTTCGCCAGGCCAAGCCCTCCCCGACCCGCTCGCCGTCGATCTTCAAATCGAACGTGTTTGCCGCAAGATCGTGGATCAGCTCATAGTGGTGCCATTGCTCATCGATTACGGCAAGGTCCCGGTAGTTCCCGTCGAAATAACACAATCGGCCCGGTGTCTGGCCCCAAATAAGGATCGACGCCTGGTGCTGCGCCCCCGTCTGGCCGGGGCGAAGGAGGAACAGGTCGAGCGTTCGTGAATCGGCTGTTGAGACACGAGCGTCGAAAGACACCATCAATCGTGTGCCCGCCACCGGTGGGAAGTCCAGAACGTCGGCATCGGCGGGCTGTTGGCCCGTCTGATGCCGACGCAGCGCCCGCGCGTACCGGTCGTCGTCAAGGTCAACAATCTCGCCGGGCCTCGCCGTGCCGGAGGCAGGCGTCCAGAGGGCCTGATCGTGTGCGACCACCTGCAAGTCTCCCGACGGATAGACGTTCGCATCCTCGAATCCCTCCACGTCGAAGAGCACAATGGTCTCATCGGTATTGATCGGAGCCCCGATCAGAAGGGCCGATCCAAGAATCAGCAACAGCATGGCCGCCTTACCATTCATGACATACCCCGCAAATAACCATTGGTTTGACCTTTTGGCCCGGGGTCAAATCCCCCGTTCCATCGGCTTATGCAACCGCACAAGCGGCAGCGCGCCGGACGGCTGTCAATCTCCTCTGAAGCTCGCCATCCAGGGCGCCTCGACTTCCCAGTAAGGCTGGTCGCCGCTTGGGTTGAATCGCTTGCTCCATTTCTGGCGAAAAAGCTGCTTGAGCCAGATCTTATTCACCGACTGATCCAGGTAGATACTGTTGATCCCCTGGTGGTGCCGATTGATAATGAACCGACACATGGAATTGGCAACAGAGGGAAAGTCGCCGGGGTCTTCGATCCGTGGGACGCTGTCGGAATTGTCGGGCCAGCCGACCCAGAGCGCGCAGTCCAGGAACAATGGGACCTGTGACGCCCCTTTGACGTTGTGCGTCCTCCAATGGTGCTCTGCCGGCTTGTCGTAGACCTTCTCCTCGCCAGGGTCGTAGACCCAGCCGTTGAGGCCGTAGCTGCCCCACATCCCCCCCGGTCGATCCGATACCGTGCCGGCGATCTTGCCCCATGCCGTCGTCGCGTTGCCTCCCATCAGCGCATACGACGACGCTCCCGGCGGATACTCCGGAAACGCAATCCTCGTCGCCTCGGGGCAGGTCCGAAACTTGTCGTTCCTGTAGTAGTAGTCGTACAACACGTCGATCCAGCGACCTGTTGTGTTCGTTCGCTTCATGAACAGTCCGCTGTTGTCCTCGGCGTACATGAAGAACATCATGCCCCATTGCTTGAGATTGGACTGGCACGCCACCGCCCGGGCCTGCTTGCGGACCCGTGACATCGCCGGCATCAGGATCGACATTAGAAGAGCGATGATGGCGATCACCACCAACAGTTCGATCAGGGTAAAGCCTCGTCGCCTGGACATCCTGATCCTCCCTACGCAATCCGTCGAAAATCCCCATAGCCAGACACCGAAGACACGCCTCGGCGTCTTCACACGACTGTGGGGGGCAGACGATCACCTGCCCCCTACAGCTTCACCTCCCACAGCTTCCATGTTCTCCATCTTGAACGGCCGGCTATTGATCCACAACAGAGAGCGGCCGGCCAAACTGGATATCGTCGACATAGACCGTACCGGCGCCGCCCGGCGTCGGATTCCCCCGGTCGCCGACGCCGATGACCATCATCTTGACCGCGCCCACATTCACGCCGGCGGCGGTGAATTCACTCAGCGGGATCAGCCACGGCTGCCAACTGACACCTGCAATGGCCAGTTCATCCGGATGGGCCACCGTCGCCGAACGACCCATGCTGTCCTCAATTACCACGTACAACGGCGCTGGATCATTGCCGGGCTGCTCGACCCCGATGGCTTCGGCCTGCCACTGCCCCGTGACATTCCCTGTCGTGGACACATTGGAAAACTCGGCGAACGTCGGCACGCTGATCTGGCGACTGGTCACTCCCAGGCCGATCAGCACGTCGCCGTCCATCGGAATCGTCTGCGGCGTCCCGTACGTCGGCTCCCACGCCATCCCATCGACCGAGTAGAACGCGCTGAACTGGTCGCCGTTGCGTTCGAGCTTGATCCAATAGGGCGGCTGGATGTCGGCTCCGAGCGGGGTCGAGACGTCAGGCCGCTCAGGATCGCCCCAGGCCGCGGCGATGCCCTGGCGAAGCCGCAGAGTGAACAGGACGCCTTTTCGCGGGGTCAGATTCACCGCTGCGTAAGATGAGCCCGGCTCCAGCGTCCTGCGGATCATCACACAGGCCTTGGCGCTCTCGTGCGTGTCCACAAGGCTGTCCACGCGAGCGACGATCGAGCCGTTGCCGCGAAGCGTCTTGTAGGCGAAGCGGAATCCGTCCTCGGTGCCCCAGATGTTCGTGCCGGCGCCGCTCATGAGGATGCTGCCGTCCTGCCGTTCGAGAAACGCGACCGGGTTGCCTCGGAAATGCAGTCGCAGTGTATCGGCCCCATAGACCGTCCAGTCCTGAGGCGTTGCCCACGTTCGTTCGGCCTCGGAGTAGAATGGCGAATTCGTGCTGTCGTATTGAAGCGGCATGGATTGCCGCCCACTGTGAACGATGGTTCTCTCGGCGAACGGCGCGTCGAGATAGCCGACCGTCGATCCGGTCTCGTTGACCCATCCGTCGAGCCAGGTGTCGAAGATGGCCTCGCCGGCGTCGATGTCGTCCGTATAGCTCTCGAAGTCGTCCACCAGGAAGTATTCCTGCGTCGTGAAGCTCCAGAGATCCCCCGGCCAAACACTCCGATCACTGACCTCGTTGACTTCGTTCACCCTCCAGTAGTAGGTGGTCCCGAGATCGAGGGCCCCAGGGTCGAAGCTCGCTTGCGATACGGTGACGGCGGGGGCCGTCTCATCGATCACCGCCTGGCGATCGGTACTGAGGTACACCTCGTGTGCGACTGCTTGCCTGCCCGCACGCCAGCTCAATGTGAGCTCGGGGGCCAGATCTGTTGCACCCGAAGGGGGATCCGGCTGCTCGGCCGAGACGGGGATGTACAGAAACTGTACCTCGCTCAGGCCATACTGCGGTAGCAGACCGCCCCAGTTGCTGACGGCGGTGATCCGCACGTATCGGGCGACGACGCCACGCAATTCGACCGTCGTGGCGGTCGCATCGCCGGCTTTGCCCGTAGCACGGTCGAACTCCTGGGGATCGTCCAGAGCCGTCCAGTCCGTTCCGTCGAGCGAGTGCTCGACGATCGCCTCTTTGATTCCGAAACCGATCAGAGGTTCGGTTTCCGTGTTGTGGTTCCACACCCGCATCTGATGAAGAGCATACACGCTGTCGAACTCATACTGTATCCAGGCCGCCTCTCCCAACGGTACGCTGCCGCTGAGCCACATATCCGTTGCGGCTGTCGAGTGGCCATCGTCGAGATCGAGGCCGGAGCCGTCCACTGTCTTTTCGGGCCCTTCATCGTCGCTGTTCCAGCTCGACGCAGCGGCCGTGACGCGCTGAGCATCCAGCAGGTAGCCCTCTGGCTCCACGGTGAAACTCCAGACCGCACCCTTCGAATCGCCGGCGGCGTCATCGACGCGCCAATAGTACGTCTGCCCGAATTGGAGCCGGCCAACCAGCGGTGTGTACTGAACCTCCATTTGGTCCTGGGCCATCAGGACACCCAGTGGATTGCCCGCGTCGGCCGCGCTGACGTCGGCCAGGCTCTCGCCCAGATAAACGTTGTGCGATTGGCCGCTTTCGGCCGGAGTCCAACTCAGAACAACGTCCCGCGGCACGTCCATCGCCCCATCGGCCGGGACGGGCCGGTAGGCGAACGGTTGAACGACCGGGGGCGCGTCCGTCGTCCAGGTGGGCCCGACCAGGGTTCCATCCCTTCCGTTGCCGGAGCGATCAGAAGCCATCGTTCCCTCACCCTCATCGAACGGCCAATAGCCGATCAGCCCCGCCGGTCGCCCGGGCAGAGCCGTACCCATGTCCTTCTCTATCTCGCCTGCACTCCGCACATAGTCCCAAATGCGCACCTCGCCCAGTGAACCTTCAAAAAACTGGTCGACCGAACCCCGCATGCTTCGGGCCCCCAGCGAGACGATGGGGTGCTCGAAGTCGCTCATGTTCGTGGCGGCGGCTGCGTCCATGAAGCTGAGCTCTTGGCTCACACCGTCCACATAGATTGCCAGATCCCCGGTCCCGGGATCGAAGGCGAGCGCCATGTGATGCCATTGTCCATTCGTGATCCCCGTGTTCAGGTTCGATGCGGTTCCTCCCCGAAAGAACGCACCGGCGGCGTCGCGCTGCAACAGCTTGATTCCCCCCGGCTGCTGCACCCGCACGCCGTCCCTGTTCAGAGTGATCCGGAAGAACATGCTGTCAGCCGTGTTCACCACACCAAACAGAGTCAGATCGGCGGTTACGTTGGACGACTTGACCCAGCACTCGAAGGTGACCGGATGCGTCATGACCTGACTCGAAAGTTCCGGCCACGGTCCGATGTCCACATAATCATCGACCCCGTCAAACTGCAGAGCATACGCCTCGGCGGCGCCGGCAACCGTCATGGGCAAGAACAACACGCACAGAGCCAGCAGAAAAACAATCGATCTGTCGTTCCCAACCCGACTCGCTTCTCCAGACATGCCAATCCTCCTTCCAGAAGTCCGCACAATATCGGAAGGGGGCCACACATGTGAACCCTTCCTTCCGCAACGGTTGGATCACGGGGACACCCTGATCCAACGTCTTATCGGCTGACAGAAAGACTCATATGCCCATACGCTTCTACTCTATGATATCAACATATGGGGGCGTGGATACCCTCATTTTGCGCACATGAATCCTCATTCTGCGCAGAGGCCGCCGCTACTTCATGGGGAAGCGGGTGCAGAGGTCCTGGACTTGGCATCGGGTTTCGAGGCAAAGGCGGTCGTCGAGGTGGTATTCTCGGTCTCCGGTCGGCTCGACCCCGGCCAGGACGTTGTCGACCAAGCCGGCAATCGCTTCCATGTGGGCTTGGCCCATGCCGTTCTTGGTGACAATAGGGGTGCCCAGGCGCATCCCACTGGTAACGCGCGGACTGTGCGGATCGTAGGGCAGGCGGTTCATATTGACGATGATGCCGCACTCTTCGAGGCAGTGCTGGGCGATTGCGCCGGTGAGACCCTCGCGGAAGTGCCCGACGTTGATGCACAACATGTGGTTGTCGGTGCCACCGGTGAGGATGTCGTAGCCGAGCCGGTCGAAGGCCCGGGCGAGGACTTGGGCATTCTCCACGATCTTGAACTGGCGGGCCTTGTACTCGGCCGAGAGCATCTCTCGGAAGAACACCGCCTTGGCGGCGATGTTGTTCAGATACGGCGTCCCCTGGAACCCAGGGAAGGTCGTCTTCTCGATCCGCTCCCAGAGGGGCACTGACCTGGACCCCGCCTGGATCGGCATCTCGAAATCCCTGCCCATGAGGATCAGGCCGCCGCGGGGTCCGCCCGGCTTGTAGGTGCTGGTCGTGGTGAAATGCGCGTGATCGACCGGCGACGGATGCGCGCCGGCCGCGATCAGACCTGAAATGTGCGAGATATCGGCCATGAGATAGGCGCCGACCTCGTCGGCGATCCGGCGGTACGCCGCGAAGTCGATGATCCTCGAATAGGCGCTGGCGCCACAGATGATCAGCTTGGGTCGAAACCGCAGCGCCTGCCGGCGGATCGCGTCGTAGTCAAGCAGGAAGGACTTCGGGTCCACGTGGTACTGCTCGACCTCGAAGAACTTGCCGGCGAACGCAACGTTGGCTCCATGCGAGACGTGCCCCCCCTGATCCATGGCCAGGCTGAGAATCCGGTCGCCGGTCTCGAGGATGGCGGTCAGAACGATCTGATTGGCGCCGGTGCCGGAGTGCGGCTGCACATTGGCATATTGGGCGCCGAACACTTCCTTGGCGCGAGTCACAGCCAGCGTCTCCAGCCCATCCACGACCTCACAGCCCCCGTGAAACCGCGATCCGACGAAGCCTTCCGTCGTCTTGTTCTGAACGACGGACCCCAGCGCCGCCAGGACCGCGCGGGAACACTGGTTCTCGGCGGCGATCAGTTGCAGGGTGTTCTGCAACCGGTCGTGCTCGGCGGCGATCAGCCTGTAGACCTCTCCGTCGGCCTGCGCCAGTGCCTCGGGCAGCCCGCGGTGATAGGCGGCGCTGTTCGGCGCAGTCGGGAAGATCGACTCGATAACTTCGTAGAGTTGCCTGTCGTTGCGACGGAGGCCTTCGCCGACGTGCTCGTTCACTGGCATGGCTGAACCTTCAAATCCATTCTCCGGTTGCGTCAATCACACCTGCTCTGTCCAGCTTTATCGGCAGGTCATGCGTTCTAACTAAAAAAACCGCCCACGGTGCGAAGAACATCGTTGAACGTCACATAGATCAGCAACGTGCCGACAAGGACCCAGCCCGCGTAGGCGAGAATCCCCTGGGCCCGCTCGCTCAGGGGCGAGCCCTTGATCTTCTCCACGAGCATCAATACGATGAGCCCGCCGTCGAAGGGCGGCATGGGCATGAGGTTCAGCACCGCGATACTGGCCCCGATCAGGCCGAGGAAATACGCATAATAGACCAGCGGCTCGCGCGCCACGATCTGGTAGCTCGACACCATGATGCCGACCGGGCCCATCAACAGGCTGGGACTGAGCAGTCCGACAATCAATTGCCTGAGGGTGACATAGGTCATTGCGACGAACATCACTGTTCGACGATATCCCATCTTGATCGCCTCGATGGGGCCGTCGGCCTTGTAGAGACGCTCCAGTGGCTTGAAAGGCAGTTGCACCTCGGTCACCGATTCGATCGCGATAGCCGCCTCAGCCGCCGGATCATGGAGCGTGACCTCGCCCTCGACCCGGCCATCAAGATGGTACTGCAACCGCACCGGCTGACCACTCCACCGCCGAGCTTCGGCGACGATGTCATAGAAGCTTGCCACCGCTCTGCCGTTGACGGAGGTAATGGTCGCACCCCGCGGGATGTCCAACGCCGACCGGTCCCCCGTAATGGAGATCGTCTTGGCGACCACGGCATGCTCGGCATCCAACCCCGGGAAGAAACCGATCACCACGCGATCGCTGCCCTCTTCTCTCCTGGGGGTGACGGTCACTTTGGTGGTCTGTTCGATCCCGTTCGGGTCGGTACGCAGAACCTGGATTGCCAGCGGTTCGTTCTCATGGGCCGCTGTCATCTCGCGCAGTTCCACATAGGTCGGATTTCGGACCTCTCCGACGGAAACGATGATATCACCGGCCCGAAGAAACCCCTCACCGACAGAGTCTGTTTGCGTGCCCTCGAGCACGCGGAGACGTGGGACCATCGAATAGACGTGGCTCAGATGTTCCTCCGACGTGACCGCCCCTCTGCCGGGAGGCCAGGCAAGCGGCAGTTCCGTCTCGATCCGGTCGACACCCCCTTCGGTCTTCGATCGCTCGGCTGCGACCGCCAAGCGAGGCGCAAACGTCTCTCGGACAGCTTCTTCGTACGCCCAATGGTGCTCGACCTCCTCACCGCCGATCGCAACGATCCGGTCCCCGGGCAGCAGGCCGGTCTGGCGATGCAAGACGTCGGGGTTCGCCAACTCCGGGATCGTCAGGCTCAGTGGTTGGAGGATGCCGAACTCTCGTATCTGTTGCTCGTTCGGCCGCTCCGAGGCACGGAGTTCGATGCTCTCAATCGAGCCGTCCCTGCGCCGAACCACGCCCGGGATTGCTTCGTCACGACCCGATAGCGCCGCGGCGAGGATAAGACTGCTGAATTCGATGCCCTCGCTCCGACCGTCGATCTCAAGGAATTCGTCCCCGGCTTGGAGGCCCGCCTCGTCGGCCGAGGAGCCCGGAACCACGCCACCGACGACCGGCGGAGGGAAGTTGATCCCCACCAGGAACACGACCATCAGGATGATCGCGGCACTGACGATATTGAATGTGACCCCTGCGATCACAACGGCAATGCGCGCCCCCAGCGACTTGTTTGCGAACGACCGCGGATCGCGAATCTGTTTGACCGGACCGATATCTTCCTGGCCCAGCAGTTTGACGTACCCGCCGAACGGGATAAGCCCGAGACGGTATTCGGTCCCGGCTTCAGGCGCCTGGTCTTGTGGCTTCACCTGCCCCTCGGCATCCGGCACTTCTTCGGCCCCGCCGGAGACAAAACTCGGCAGGAGCCGAAGCTTCAAACCCGAAGGCGTCCTCTGCAAACCCAGCAGCGTCGGCGGCATGAAGATCGAAAAGGCCTCCACCTTGACCCCGGCAAGCTTGGCCACGATGAAGTGCCCGAACTCGTGGACCAGAACCACCGATCCGAAACCGACCATGACCAGGGCGAGATTGCCGAAGACCCCCACGTGGCGCACCACCAGATAGATCGCAACGGCAAGAACCCCCAGCCAAAAAACACCGCTGAGAATCTTGTTCGACGAGCTTCCCTTCTTGGACATCAAGCAACTCCGATACGAAATGGACGTCCCTGCAATGGCCGTCCATCGAGACTACATTGATTCAGCGCTATCGCGCCAAGCGTTTTGCGCCGTGCGTTTCGTGTCCCAGTCGACTCCGGACCTGAGCCCTGGCCCAGGCATCGGCATCGAGCAACTCTTCGAGCGTGGTCGCCCGACCCACCTCATGAACGTCCAGGCAATGCTCGATCAACTCCAAGATCTGAACGAAGCGGATCCGTCCGGCGAGGAACGCCTCCACCGCTGCCTCATTGGCGGCGTTGAAGACCGCCGGGGCCGTGCCGCCGGTGCGAGCGACCTCATAGGCCAAGGTCAAGGCCTGGGACGTTTCCGGTTCGGGCGGCTCGAAATGGAGCGTTCCTACCTCCTCAAGGCGAAGCGGCCTGGCGATCCCTGGGACGCGCCTCGGATACGTCAGCGCGTACTGGATCGGCAGACACATGTCCGGCTCGCCAAGCTGGGCCACCACCGAGCCATCGACGAATTCCACCAGCGAATGCACAATCGACTCCGGGTGGATCAAAACCTCAATCTTCTCGACCGGCACATCGAACAGCCATCGCGCCTCGATCACCTCAAGGGCCTTGTTCATCAGCGTGGCCGAGTCGACTGTAATCTTCGGGCCCATACGCCACGTTGGATGCGACAGGGCCTGCTCGCGCGTAACCTGCTTGAGATCCTCACGCGAGACTCCTCGGAACGGTCCCCCGGAACCGGTCAGAATAATCTTGCGGATCTCCGACGATGTACCTGATTGCATAGCCTGGAACACCGCTGAATGTTCGCTGTCCACGGGCAGAAGCATGCTGCCATTTTCCTTAGCGATACGCGTCAGCAGCTCCCCGGCAACGACCAGCGGCTCCTTATTGGCAATCGCCAGCCTCTTGCCACACCGCGCTGCCGCCAGGACGGAAGGCAGCCCGGCCGCCCCGACCACGGCGGTCAGCACCGTATCAACCCCATCCAACTGAGCCAGACTGGCAAGGCTATCGGGGCCGACCAAAACCTCGGCATCCCATCCATCCATCAGGATCCGGAATTGCCTGGCGCACTCGCCGTTCGAAACAGCTACACACGCCGGTTTGTAACGCCGCACCTGCTTAGCCAGAGACTCGACGCTGCTGTGCGCGCTGAGCCCGACGACTTCATAACCCGGGCCAAGCCCGTCGACAACCCGCAGCGCATTTCGACCGATCGACCCGGTCGATCCCAGAATGGCAATTCCTCGTGACATACGATAACTGCGATAGTATGCCAAGGATAGGCAAACTGTCAAGGTCAAAACGCCGCCCACTCGACCTGCGGTGTGGACGAACGGCACACCCGACCGATCCTTCACAGGCATCACAGTTCCGCAGCCCTCGCAGCCGTCCGATATCACACAGAATCTCCGGCCGTTGCGGGATCCCGCCCTGTACGATCCGGGCTCGGATCGCGCCTTCCGGGTTGCCTTGCTCGAACCGATACCGGCGAGCGATCCAGAGCGGCTGACCTGTGGAAGGAGGGCTGACGAGGTCCATGCATCCGATTCAAATCGCGATATGCGCGATCTTAATGCCGCCAAGCTTCAGATTATCGCCCCCTGGCCGTCTCTGCCTCCAATGTGTGGCGCTTTGATACTGTGCAGGAGGCATCGCCGTGCCGATCGCGCCGGCAGCGGCGACATGAGGATGGCGGCGCACGCACCGACAACAGGATCGCCCCAACCACGATTTCCGACAAGCCCCTTCATCGGAACGCACCATGGGCCGATAGAAGCCTGTGCGCGAACGAGCGCAAGAATAGACACTGGTCGAGGTGGGCCGAATCGTGGGGAAAAGGGCAATCGCATTGATGACGACGGGAAGCTGTTGGGCGGCGGCACGCGATCGAGCCAGGGCCCTGGCGGTCGGTAGGCACGGGTACGAACCGGAGGACCGTTAACATGATCCCGACTCCGCAGACCTGCCGCATAAGATTGTTCGTGGTTCTATGCGTGACGATTGCAGCCACGGCAGGACCGGTCTGGTCGGTCCACTCCGATCCGGAAGACCTGTTCGAGATGTCTCTCGAAGACCTGATGAGCGTCGAGATCGGCACGGTGTACAGTGCTTCGAAGTACCACCAGAAGCTCTCTGAGGCCCCATCTTCCGTCACGATCATCACGGCCGACGAGATCCGCAAGTACGGCCATCGCACGTTGGGCGAGGTCCTTCGTAGCGCCCCGGGCTTCTACACCAACAACGACCGAAACTACGAATACGTCGGGGTCCGCGGCTTTCGCCGGCCCGGGGACTACGATACGCGCATCCTGTTGCTGGTCGACGGACACCGGACCAATGAGAACGTCGGGGACTCCCCTCTGTTCGGGCCGCAGTTCGTGCTCGACGTGGACCTGATCGACCGGGTCGAGATTGTTCGAGGTCCGGGATCTTCCCTGTACGGCAGCAACGCACTGTTGGCCGTGATCAACGTGGTTACCAAGGACAGCAAAGCCCTCAACGGCCTGGAACTGTCCGGGGAGGTCGCCAGCTTCGACACCTGGAAGAGCCGAATCACCTATGGCAATCGCTTTGACAACGGACTGGACCTTCTCGTTTCCGCCACCAGAGGCGACAGCGAGGGACAGGAGCTGTATTTCAAGGAATTCGATGACCCCGCCACGGCCAATGGACTCGCGAGGAACGACGACGCCACTCTGCACAACCTGTTTCTCAGGGCCTCGTGGGGCGATTTTGGTCTGATCGCCGCACACACCGCGGCCGAGAAAGGGATCCCCACAGCGCCATGGGACACCGTCTTCGGCGACGGCAGGACGCGGACGCATGATGATACCACACTCATCGGACTGACCTACGAGCGAGAGATATCCGAGACCCTGGCGTTCAGCGCCCGGACGGCCTATGGTCACTTCGACTACGACGGAAGATACGTCTACGATTACTCTGAAGATGAGACCCCTTACATCGTCGTGAACAAGGACTGTTGGAGAGGCCGCTGGTGGGACAGCGAACTCCAGGTCACGGCCCGGCCCTTCGAGAAGCACATCGTGACGGCGGGAGGTGAGTTTCGCTACAACATCCGGCAGGACCAGGCCAACTGGGACGAGGAGATCTATTTCGACGACTCCCGACACAGCAAGAACTGGGGGCTCTATGTCCAGGATGAGTACCGCGTGCTGGACAACGTGACGCTCGTCGCGGGCGTGCGCTACGACCGATACGATACGTTCGGCGGAAGCACGAATCCTCGTCTGGCGATGCTCTACGATCTCTGTGACAAGACAACGCTCAAGCTGCTGTACGGCCGGGCCTTTCGTGCCCCCAACGCCTATGAACTCTATTACCATGATGGAGGCTATTCGCAGAAGGCGCCGCAGGGTCTCGACCCGGAAACCATCGAAACGTACGAGATGGTGCTCGAACGCGCCTTGGCGCCGAACCTCAGCGCGACGCTGAGCGGCTTCTACTATGTGATGGATGACCTCATCGACCAGCACGAAGACCCTGACGACGGTCTGCTCGTCTTCACCAATCGGGATAAGGTCGAGGCTACGGGGACCGAGGTCGCCTTGCACGGACGGTGGACCAGTGGCTGGCGCGCCCGCACCAGCTATTCGTACGTTCACGCCGAGGACACGGAAACCGGGGCCATCCTCGCGAACTCGCCCCGGCATCTGGCGAAGCTCAATCTGATCGCGCCGGTGCTGAAGGACACGCTCTTCGCGGGTCTGGAGATCCAGTACAACGGGAGTTCCAAAACGCTGGCCGGCAACCGCGCCGATGACTTCGTGTTGACGAATCTGGCGCTGACGTACAGAAGTCCGTCGAAGCGGCTGGAGATCGCGGCGGGACTCTACAATCTCTTCGACGTCAAGTACGGCTATCCGGGATTTGGAGAGCACGCACAGGACACGATCGAGCAGGATGGCCGGACGTTCAGAATCAAGCTGACGTACCGGTTCTGAGCCAATGATGCCACGAGCCGGAAATGAGACGATATGCCATGTGAGCCGCGACAAGATGACCGATGAGAACGCGATGAGAATCGGGGCGTTCATTCTGTTGCTCCTGACAGCGTGCCTGGTGCTCTGCGGCACGCCGGTCGCGGTCCGCGCGGATTCGACGGCAACTCAGGAGTATCGGCTCAAGGCGGCGTTTCTCTACAACTTCATCCTGTTCGTGGACAGTGAACGGCTCGATGCTCCGGAGAAGAACGCCAAGAACAACGACCCCAACCGGCCCATTCTCGTCGGCATTCTCGGCAAGGACCCTTTCGGCGATGCGTTCGACCCTCTGGAGAACAGGGAAGTGCGGAATCGGCGTGTGGCCATTCAGCGGTTCAGAGGCTTCGGTGAGTACGCAGATGAGGAGGGACGTTTGCCCGAGCAACATCCTCACCTCGAGCGGATCCAACACTGCCACGTGCTGTTCATCTGTCCATCGGAGAGGCAACACATCGTGCGAATCCTCAGACCTCTTGGTGGGCGGAGTCTGCTGACGGTGGGAGACACCCCCGGATTCCTGGAGGCCGGCGGGATTGTCAACTTTGTGATCGAGGATAAGAAGATCGGTTTCGAGATCAACACGATGGCCGCCCAACGCGCCAGGCTTCAAATCCGATCTCAACTGCTGCGACTGGCCAAACGCATCGTCAAGACCGATGCTTTTCAGGGACCAAACGATGAGAGAAACGATGGGGGCAAGTGAAAAGCAACCCGCCGAGGGCGTCGTACGGTCGTGGGTGCGAGGCCTGTCGCTCAAACACCAGCTCATTGCGGTCATTATGATGACGAGCGTCGGCGCTCTCCTTTTGGCCGGGACGGTGTTTCTGGCGTGGGAATGGGTCAGTATCCGGCGCGCGATGGTCCGCGATTTGTCCACGCACGCCGATATCCTCGCCGACAACTGTAAGGCAGCGCTGGCCTTCGAGGACGCCGCCGATGCCAACGAGGTCGTCACCTCGATGAAACCCATTCCGTCCATCCAGGCGGCCTGCCTTTTCACAGAGACGGGCCGGCTTTTCGCCATGTATCGACGCGACGCCACGGTCGTCCTGCCTCGATACGAGGAGCTGCCCGAAGGCCATGTGTTTGGAAACGGATTGCTGATCGTCGCCAAACCCATTCAACTCGATGGCGAGCACATTGGCACGATCTGCATCTCGAGCAGTCTCGATCCCATACACGCACAACTCAGACATGGCCTGTCCGTCATGGTCGGCATTGTCCTGGTGGCCTCCCTGGGGGCCTATCTGGTCTCCTCCAGGCTTCAGGGGATGATCTCCTCGCCCATTCTCTCTCTGGCCTGCGTGGCGAACTTCGTTTCGGAGAAGAAGCAATACAGCATCCGTGCCGAGCCGCACGGCTCCGACGAAGTGGGACTGCTCATCGAGGCCTTTAACGAGATGCTCGAACAGATCGAGCAGCGTGATTCGGCTCTGGTCCAGGCCAACGAGCAACTGGAGAGCCGGGTGGCCGCCCGCACGGCCGAACTGACGGCGGCCAACAAGAAACTCACCCGGGAGATCGCCTTTCGCAAGAACGCCGAGCGAATGCTCAAGCAGCGGGCCGAACGGATCGTTCACCACCAGAGAACGCTCGTCAAACTGAGCAAGCACGGCAACGACGATCTGACGTCCATGATGCGCACGACCACCCAGGAGGCGGCCGCCACCCTCGACATCGACCGCGTCTCGGTCTGGTTCTTCGATGAGGACGAAACATATATGGTCTGCGAGGACCTCTTCCGTCGAGACGGGAACGTCCACGAAGGCGGGGCCCGGATCACGATGAGCGACTGTCCGAACTACTTCGCGGCCGTTGAGACCAGCCGGATCGTGGCCGCCAACGACGCCAGGAAGGACCCGCGCACACGGGAATTGCGTGAAAGCTATCTGGAACCGCTCGGCATCAACTCGCTCATGGATGTTCCGATCCGACTTCACGGAAAGACGTATGGGGTGCTCAGTCACGAGCACATCGGACCGCCGAGGGAATGGTCCTTGGAGGAGCAGGACTTCGCAGCCTCTCTGGCCGACATGATCGCCCTTCAGATGGAGGCCGGTGAGCGACATAAGGCCGAGCGAGCGCTGGCCAAAGTCAATGAACACCTGGCCGAGACCATCCGGGAGTTGCGGCGATCCAACAAGGAACTCCAGGATTTTGCCTATGTCACCGCCCACGATCTCAAGGCCCCCCTGCGAGGCATCGGTACGCTGGCCGATTGGATCACCAGCGACTACGCCGACCAGCTCGACGAACAGGGTCAAGCCCACCTGGGTCTGCTCAAGGGCCGTGTCTCACGGATGAGCGAACTGATTGACAGCATCTTGCATTACTCCGAAATCGGACGGACCGCCAAGTGTCTCGAACCCGTGGACCTCGACACACTGCTCCCGGAGATCGTGAATCAGATAGGCCCTCCGGAGACGATCGAGGTCGCGATCGAAGGGGCGCTGCCGATTGTGGTCTTCGAACGGGTCCGGCTGATCCAGGTCTTCCAGAACTTGATCGGCAACGCGATCAAGTATATGGATAAGCCACAGGGACGCGTCCGCGTCGGCTGCTCCGAGCAAGAGCAGGTCTGGACGTTCCACGTCGCCGACAACGGGCCGGGCATCGACGAGAAGTACTTCGGGAAGATTTTCAAGATGTTCCAGACCCTGACCCGCCGCGACGAGTTGGAGAGCACCGGGATCGGCCTGGCCGTCGTCAAGAAGATCATCGAACTGCATGGAGGTACCATATGGGTCGAGTCCACCGTCGGCCAAGGAAGCACGTTCTTCTTCACGGTGCCCAGGAAGCTGTCTCTGGAGCACGCCGAACAACTCGTCGCCACATCGTCCGGATGCGATCGATGAATCGAAAGGACATCCATGTGGAACCAATCACTGTTGCCAACAATCGTTGCCCGTCAGACCGATGACGTAGGCCATTGAAGGGATGCAGCATGATCGTTCAACTCTGCCAAGAACCGGATGTCGAGCATCTTAGGCACATGCTCAGCCAGATCTCGGCACACCGTGACGTACAGTCCATATTGATCCTGGCCTGCGACGCCAATGCGTTTGCCCCCGGGCAGGTCGATCCCATCTTAGAACAGTGTCCTTTGCCGGTCTTTGGAGGGTGCTTTCCCAAGATCCTCGCGGGCAACCAACACCTGGACACCGGGACGATGGTCGTTGGTCTCAGAGACGCGGTGAAGATTGCCGTTGTCAGAGGGTTGAGCGACGACCGAAACGACCTGGAGAACGACGTGGGTCGCGCGCTGGAAGGCATCGACTGCGCCGGGAGAACCACCTTCACCTTTGTGGATGGACTGAGCAGTCGGATCCACGCCCTGATCGAAGGCCTTTTCAATCACCTGGGTTGCTCCTGCAACTACCTGGGCGGCGGGGCCGGCTCACTGAGTCTGCGGCAGAAGCCGTGTCTGTTCACCAACCGCGGCCTGATCGAAGACGCGGCCGTTCTTGCCGTATCCGACGTGGCCAGTGGAATCGGCGTTGCCCACGGGTGGAAGCCAATCTCGAATGTGTTCAAGTTGACCGAGGCGAGACAGAACCGTGCGATCTCCCTGAACTGGGAACCCGCCTTTCAGGTGTATCGCGAGGCAGTGGAAACCCACTCGGGCCTGTCCTTCGACGAGCACAGTTTCTTCGACATCGCCAAGGCCTACCCGCTGGGCATCCTCAAGCTGGACACGGAGATGGTCATCCGCGATCCGATTCGCATGGAGAGGAACGAGCTTGTCTGCGTGGGAGAGATCTCGAAGGGTTCGTTCGTCCACATCATGCACGGCAGCATGGACTCTCTGGTCGAGGGTGCGGTGATTGCGAGAGACACGGCGCGCAAGTCCTATGCCATGCAACCGACCGCGCCGACTACGTTTCTGATTGACTGTATTTCCAGAGCGCTCTTCATGGGTGACGACATCGCACGGGAACTGTCCACTGTGGCCCAGGATGGGCCGACCATCGGGGCCATGACGATCGGGGAAATCGCCAACACCGGACACACCTGCCTGGAATTCTACAACAAGACCGTGGTGGCCGGGCTCTTGGGAGACTCATATGAGGAAGGAAATCTACAAGGAAATCCTGCTGGAGCTGGCGTCCTCCATCAGCGGTGAATTCGATCTGCAGCAGCTTCTCAGGCGTTGCATGCCGCTGTTCCTGCGCAAGCTCAATTGCGTCCTGGCTGGCGTGGTGCGGACCTCGGCCGAACAGATCACGACCGAGTGGGTCGTGCCGCGGACCGTGCGCGAGAGCCCGCAGTACACAGACGCCGTGGATCGCCTGGTGAATGGTCGGCAATCCGGTTTGCCCGATGAGGTTTCGGTGCTGAGCACAGATCACGGCGTATACTACGGATTCCCTCTTGAGGGTTTCGGCCTGTTGATCCTTGCACGAGAGAAGCCGTTCGATACGTTCTTCCTCAAGGAGTTTGCGTTTCTGTGCAACATGCTGGCCAGGGCCTGTCTGGCGTGCACGGAGGTCGAGAGGCGTGTGGCCGCGGAACTCGCGGCACAACGGATGCAGGAGACCGTGGTGCATCTCAGGACCCTGTTCGAGCAGGCGGCGGTCGGTGTGGCCCGGATCGACATGGCCACGGGCCGGTTCGTTCAGGTCAACCAGCGTCTCTGCAAGATCCTCGGTTACAGCCGCCATGAGATCGAGCAGATGGACGAACGGACTCTCACCCATCCGAAGGACCCGCCCGTCGATCAGGCCGACCCGGAGAAGAGCGAGTTCACGATGGAGAAGCGCTACATCCGTAAGGACGGCACCTGTGTGTGGGTGGCCCTTACCGTCTCTACCCTGTGGCTTGCCGGGACACGGTCGGGATATCACATCGCCATCGTGCAGGACATCACCGAGCGCAAACGGGCCGAAGAAGGGCTGCGCACGAGCGAGCAGAAGCTGGCTAGCATCGTCCAGGGCTCGCCGATTCCCACCTTCATCATCGGCAGGGACCATCGACTCATTCATTGGAATCGCGCGATCGAGCAGCTCAGCGGGATCTCGGCCGCCGAGGTCATTGGGACCAAAGATCACTGGCGGGCCTTCTACAAGGCCCAAAGGCCGTGCATGGCCGACCTGCTGGTGGATGAAGACTTCGAGCGGATCGCGCAATGGTATCCGCAGGGCTTCCAGAAATCCGAGCTCATCGACGAGGCCTATGAAGGCAGCGGCCGGTTCACGGGCCGAAACGGGCTCCCCATCTGGCTTCACTTCACCGCCGCGGTGATCCGCGATTCGAAAGGCCGCGTCATCGGGGCGGTGGAGACGCTCCAGGACATCACCGACCGCAAGCAGGCCGAAGAGGAGCTAAAGGAGTCCATCTCGCTGCTTGAGGCGACGTTGGAGGCAACCGCCGATGCCATCTTCGTCGTGGACGGCATGGGCAAGGTCAAGAACTTCAATACGAAGTTCCAGAAGCTGTGGCGACTGCCCAGCGAAATCCTGGATACCCGCGACGACGATCAGGCGCTGGCGGCCGCCACGCCGCTGCTTGTGGACCCAAACGCATTCGTGGCCCAAGTCCGAGAGCTGTACAACCAGCGGGACCGGGAAGGCAACGGCACATTGCACTTCAAAGACGGTCGGGTGGTGGAGTTCTACTCGAAGCCTCAATTCCTCGGGGACCAAATCACCGGACGCGTCTGGAGCTTCCGCGACGTTACGGAGACCCATTGCGCACAACAGAAGCAGGAGAGACTCCTGCGCCAGGTGGCGGCGATCAACAAGGAATTGTCGCACTTCGCGTACGTCGTTTCGCATGATCTGAAGGCCCCGCTGCGGGGCATCAAGATGCTCAGCGAGTGGCTGTGCGCCGACTATGCAGAGAAACTCGACGATGAGGCAAGAGAGAGTCTCCATCTGCTCCAGAGTCGGGTCAAGAGGATGCACGACCTGATCGAAGGAATCCTCCAATACTCCCGTGTCGGGCGTATCAAGGAAGACGTCGTGGAGGTGGACCTTGACGCCTTACTGCCCACCATCGTCGACGCGATCGCACCGCCCAAGCACATCACGGTCCGTATGGACGGCCGATTGCCCGTGATCGAGTGCGAGAGAACGCGAATCACCCAGGTCTTTCAAAACCTCCTGACCAACGCCGTCAAGTACTCGGACAAGTCGGCCGGCGAGATCGTCGTCGCCTGCACCGAAGATAGTGACGCCTGGACCTTCAGTGTCGCTGACAACGGGCCGGGGATCGAAGAAAAGCACTTCGACAAAATCTTCCAAATCTTCCAGACCCTCGCGCCGCGCGATGAATTCGAGAGCACCGGCGTCGGACTGACGCTGGTCAAGAAGATCGTCGAGTACTACGGCGGCAAAGTCTGGCTCGTCTCTGAAGTCGGCAAAGGGACTACTTTCTTTTTCACGCTGCCCAAACGGAGCCGCGAGGATGGGAATGTTCTCGCGGGCAACAGTTCGGAAGCCGATGGGGAATACAGCTATGAGAGTCTTTCACAAGCTCGTGATTAGCTCGCTGGTCTTCTCGCTCCTGGTGGCAGCGATCGGACAGTTCGCCGCCGTTCACAGCCAGCGGACGCTCCGGGAGGCGGTGCGGGCCGGCTGGGAGGCCGTCGCCGCCGAGACGATGGACAAGATCGACCGCTGCATCCAGAGACGGATCGAGGACCTGCAGGTGTACGCCCGCGTGCAGAGACTCCAGGAGGCGCTGGCCGAATCGAACGAGCGGTTCGATCGAATGGCCGACCCGCTCGGCCACATCCATGAACTGGATGAGAAGTGGATGGCGTCGCCCGAGCACGTCCTGAGCCCGTGGATGCACGCACTGCTCGATGCGGGACTCTCAGAGACCCTCCGGAAGGAGGTCGAGATCGAAGACTTCTACCGAAGGCAGTATGGCTACACCCTGTTCGGCGAGGTCTTCGTGACCAACAAGCACGGTGCAAACGTCGCGCAGACCGGCTGGACGTCCGACTACTACCAGGCGGACGAAGCCTGGTGGCATCGCGCCAGAGAACGGGGGACCTACGTCGGCGACATCGCCTATGACGAGAGCGCTCGCATCCTCTCGCTGGAGTTGGCCGTGGCCGTCACCGATGCCCGCGGCGATTTCGCCGGCGTGCTGAAGGCTGTATGGAACGTCAAAGAGATCTTCGGCATCCTCGCACGAGTCAGGGACGCCTCCGAGCACCGCAGCACTACGCTCGATTTGCTCTCGGACGACGGACAGGTGCTCCACCACGTCGGCCCGCTCGCGATGTCCGAAGGCTCCGGGATTACCAAGGAAGGGATCGTCCGGATTCCGGACGGGACCAGGGCGTTCGTCGTCCACGCGCCGTCGCGAGGCTATCGCGATTTCGAGGGCCTGCCGTGGACGCTGCGGATGGGATACGACGCGGCGGAGATTCTGGCGCCCGCAGCGGGCCTGCAAACGGTCCTGCTGGCGTTCTCGGCCGTCGTGGCCGCGGCCGCCCTTCTCGGTGGGCTGCTGCTGGCCCGGCACATCGCCCGGCCGATCGTCGCTCTGACCGAGACGGCCAAGGCCGTCTCGCAGCATGAAGACTACTCGGTCCGCGCTGCCCCGGTCTCGCACGGCGAGATGCGCACCCTCGTCGATGCCTTCAACACCATGCTCGGCCGGATCCAACAGCACGAGCGGGCCCTGATCGCTGGCAACGAGCAACTCATCGCCGAAGTGGCGGAGCGGAAACGCGCCGAACACGAACAGAAGCTTCTGCTCGACCAGTTGGAGGCAAGAAACCAGGAACTGAAGGACTTCGCCTATGTCGTCTCGCACGATCTGAAGGCGCCGTTGCGCGGCATCACGGTGCTGGCCGAGTGGCTCGACGCAGACTATCGCGACAAGCTCGGCGACGATGGCGCCGAGCAGTTGAGACTGCTCCATAGTCGTGCCACTCGAATGCACGGTCTGATCGACGGCATCCTTCAATACTCGAGGATCGGACGCATCGAGGACCATGCCGAGCCGGTCGACCTCAACGAGCTTGTCATCGAGATCATCGACGCCGTCGCGCCGCCAGAGCATATCAAGATCGCTGTGCAGGACGCCTTACCGACAATTGTGTCGAGCCGGACCCGCATGACCCAGGTCTTCCAGAACCTCATTAGCAACGCCATCAAATACATGGACAAGCCTGAAGGACGCGTCGAGGTTGGTTGCGCCGAAGAAGCCGAAGAACTCACTTTCCATGTGAGCGACAATGGCCCCGGGATCGACGTGCGGCAATTCGAGAACATCTTCCGCATATTCCATACCCTCGCCCCACATGACGCCGGCGAGGGCACCGGCATCGGGCTGGCCCTGGTCAAGAAGATTGTCGAGTACTTCGGAGGCAGAGCCTGGGTCGCCTCCGAGATCGGCAAGGGAAGCACCTTCTTCTTCACCATCCCCAAGGAGATCCCAGAGTCGCGCCATGAGAAGCTCCAAACCCACGTAGCTGGTTGAAACGGTCCTTTCGAAGAGCGTTGGAATCCAGCGCGCCGGCGTTGAACGAGGTCGGCGGATCGGGTATAAGAGCGTCCTTGGATGTGGCTGGTTCGGCCATTGTGTTGCGAACGCTCTTGTTGGGACAGGTGAGAATGGACATGGATTTCAAGAAGTATCATGGGTTGGGCAACGACTATCTGGTGATCGATCCGAACGTTCGGGACGTGGCGATGACGGAGGCGAACATCCGGCTGATTTGCGATCGCAACTTCGGCGTTGGCTCCGACGGCATCCTCTACGGACCGATCCTCGACGGCGATATTCCCCGCCTGCGGATCTTGAATCCGGACGGCAGCGAAGCGGAGAAGAGCGGCAACGGCCTGCGCATCTTCGCCAAGTATCTCTTCGAGAAGCAGTACGTGCGGTCCAAGGAGTTCCAGATCCAAACGTTGGGCGGGACCGTCTCGGTGCAGGTGAAGGATGACGTCGCCGGGATGATCCGCATCAACATGGGCAAGGTGACGTTTGTCAGCAGCGAGATTCCCGTCGCAGGCGAGAAGCGCGAGGTGGTCAACGAAGGGCTCGACGTCAACGGCGTGGATGTCAAGGTGACGTGCCTGTCCATCGGCAACCCGCATTGCGTGATCCCGATGGACCAGGTCAGTGAAGAGCGGGCCCGCGCGATCGGCCCTTTCGTCGAGAACCACCAGCGGTTCCCCAACCGCATCAACATGCAACTGCTCAAGGTGATCGACCGGGCGAACATCGACATCCGCATCTGGGAGCGCGGGGCCGGATACACACTGGCCTCAGGCAGCAGCTCGTGCGCCGCCGCCTGCGCCGCCCACAAGCTGGGCCTGGTCGATGGCGACATCACCGCTCACATGCCAGGGGGCACGCTGCACATCGAGATCATGCCCGATGGCGAAGTCTTCATGACCGGACCGGTGGAGGGCACATTCGAGGGCACCTTCCACGCCGACCTGGAGACGAGAATCGTCCACGGACGCTGCCCTTCGTAGTCATGTTGCCAGGGAGACGCGAGAGTGGGCCGCACGGTCATGCAGGACTTGCTCAGAAGGGAACGAGGTCGTTGAACGCGGTCTGGAAATCGTAGATGTCGTTGAAGTCATCGATGCTATCGGTGGGCTGGGCGCTCATCCACTCGTAGTCGATCAGGGTATAGACGATTTCCCCGAAGTGGCGTGTGGTCTTGAGCCCCCAGGAGCGCAGGACCAGCGGGGCCAGCCGGCCGTATCTCTCCGCAGCCATCTGCCGGAGTCCCTCGCACAGGGTCTGACCGCTGATGTGCTGCTGTTCGCCAACGAGGTTCTTGATGGTGTAGCCCAGCCCTTCATAGACGAACTTGAAGGCCGCCACACTGAAGCGGCCGTCTGTTATCGCGATTTCGTCGAGACCCTTCTTCATATGCCCTTCTTCACGGAGAGACTTCCACAGGTCCCATTGAGTTGATCGTCAGGAAACGACCTGTCCGGGCTCCGCGCCGGCATCGGGCGCCAGGAGATATACGTCGCCGCCGCCGGGACCACAGGCCAGAATCATGCCTTCGGAGGTTCCGAACTTCATTTTGCGGGGCTTGAGGTTGGCGAAGAACACCACCAGCCGGCCCACGAGCTGCTCGGGTCTATAGGCCTTGGCGATGCCGGCCAGGACGTTCCGCTCGACGCCGCCGACGTCCAGCACGAGATGCAGGAGCTTATCGGCGCCCTCGACGGGCTCAGCCGTCAGCACCTTGGCGATCCGCAGATCGAGCTTGGCGAAATCGTCGATGGTCACTTCCGGCTTGAAAGGCGAAACCGCCGCCTTCTCGGGTTCCGGTGCCGGCTCCGCCTTGGGGGCCTGGCTTTCCTTGCTTTCTTCCAGCATGGTCTGTACCTGTTCCTCGTCAATTCTCTCGAACAACCGTTCAAATGTACCGATCTGGTGGTCTTCCAGGGCCCTGTCCACATCCGCAAAGCCCAGCGGCTCAACATTCAGGAACCGCTCGACCTTCTCAGCAAACTTCGGCAGGATGGGCTTGAGGTAGATCGTCAGGGTCTTCATCGCATTCAGTGTCGCGGTCAACGTCGCCCGCGTCCGCTCGGGATCGACCTTGATCGTCGCCCAGGGCTGCTTCAGCTCGACATAGCGGTTGGCCTCATCGGCCAGAGCGCTGACCGTGCGAACCACAGCGGCGTAGTCGAGCCCCTCGTACCCGGCGACGACGGCGTCCTTGGCGGCGGCGAGCCGCTCGACGAGTTGGCGACCTTCGTCATCGAGCCGACCGAGCCGGCCATCGAGCTTGTTCGCCAGCATGGGCCCCGACCGCGAAGCGAGATTGGCGTATTTGCCGACGATGTCGGCGTTGGTCTTGCTGACGAAGTCCTCGATGCCGAGATCGATGTCGCCGACTGTATCGGTCAGCTTGCTGGCGTAATAGTAGCGCAGGCTTTCGGGGTCGAGATGCCGAGCGAAGGTGGCCGCCCGAATGAACGTCCCACGCGATTTGCTCATCTTCTCGCCGTTGACGGTGAGGAACCCATGCACGAAGAGCTTGTTGGCCGTCTTGAAGCCGGCGCCCATGAGCATCGCCGGCCAGAACAGCGCATGGAAGTACATGATGTCCTTGCCGATGAAATGGTACAGCTCGTTCTCGGGCCTGTTCCAGAGCGTCTCGAAATCCAGGCCGTGCCGCTCGCAGTAATTCCGCGCCGAGGCCATGTAACCGATCGGGGCGTCGAGCCAGACGTAGAAATACTTGTTCTCCTCGCCGGGAATCTTGAACCCGAAATAGGGTCCGTCGCGGGAGATGTCCCAGTCCTTCAGCCCGGCCTTGAACCACTCGTCGAGCTTGTTGGCGACGGATTTCTGGGTATGTCCGGCGGCGATCAGTGCCTTGAGCCGGTCTTCGTAATCGGCCAGTTTGAAGAAGTAGTGCTCGGACCGTTGGAGCACAGGTGCCGCGCCGCACGTGGCGCAGCGAGGTTCGGCCAGGTCCTTCGGCTGATACGTGGCGCTGCAGACCTCACAGGAGTCGCCGTACTGGTCGGCGGCGCCGCAGCGCGGACACGAGCCGCGCACGTAACGATCGGGCAGCGACATCCTGCAACTCTCACAGTAGGTCTGCTCGACGTCATGACGCACAATCGAGCCGGCTCGATCGAGCCGGGTGAAGATCAGTTCGCTGAGTTGCCGGTTCTCCGGGGAATGCGTCGTATAGTAGTTGTCGAACTCGATGTGGAAGCGGTCGAAATCGGCCTTGTGCTCCTTGTGGACCCGCTCGATCAACTCCTCAGGCGTGATGCCTGCGGCCCGCGCGCTGAGCATGATCGGCGTGCCATGCGTATCGTCGGCACAGAAATAGAAACACCGGTTCCCGCACGCCTTCTGAAAGCGGACCCAGATGTCGGTCTGGAGGTACTCCACCAGGTGTCCGAGGTGGATCGGACCGTTGGCATAGGGCAGCGCCGAAGTGACTACGATCTGTCGAGACATGTATCGTCCTTACCGTCTACTTCTTTCGGGGATTGCCGCCTCGGCGCGGCCTGCGGGGCGGTGGTTCCTTGCCCTCGGGCTTCTCCTGCCGGACCGGCGGCGCGGGAAGGATCGTGATCTCATCGACGGGAAACGCCGCCCTCTCGCCGCGTTCAGACTCCACGACAACAAGTTGCGTCAGAATCTGCGCGTCGATGACCTTGCCTTCGAAGACCTTCCCTTCCCCTCGCTTGGCCTGCACCCAGGTGCTTCTCTTGGGCAGCCGCTTCTTGAGCGACGTATAGGTCTCGTCCTCGTATCGCAGGCAACACTTCAGCCGGCCGCAATACCCCGAGATTTTCGCAGGATCGAGAGTGGCCTTTTGCATCTTCGCCATCCGCATGTTCACGGGCTTGAGCAACTGCAGGAAACGGATACAGCAGCATTCCTGGCCGCAGCTTTCAACGTCGCCGAGCAGCTTGGCTTCGTCGCGCGAGCCAATCTGGCGCATCTCGATCCGCGTTTGATACTCATGGGCCAGCCGACGAACCAATTCGCGAAAATCGATACGGCCGTCAGCCATGAAGTAGAAGACAATCCGTTCGCCGCCGAAGATGTGCTCGGCCCCGACGATCTTCATCTTCAGCCCCATCTCCTTGACAAAGCGCTCGCAGCAAACGATCTCCTCATCGGTGATCTTCGTCAGGTGCTGTTCTTCGCAGACATCGTCGGCCGTCGCGATGCGGAGAACCTTGCCCGCGATCTCGTTGGCGAAGTTGATGTCGCTGTTGGCGAAGTAACTGCAAATCTGCTCTTCGGTGAACCGGAAGCGGCCGTCCTTATATAAGACCGGCTGTCCAACGACATATCCGAGTTCGAGGCCCTTGTCCGTTTTGACCACGACCCGAGCCGGTGTCTTCGGGATTTGCAGATCGTCATGCTCGAACAGACCCAGGTTGTTCATCCGGCCATAGCGAACCAACATGTACTTCTTGCCCTTGACCAGCTTCTGTTTCACCGTTGTTTCGGTCATATTCTATCGATCCTAATCGGGAGGCCGCCAGCGACTCGATGCGAACGGGAATCCCGTCAATGGAGAACAACACAGAATCAACGCCCAGAACGGATTATATCAGACGGCGCCAAACGCAGCAACAGGCGCTCGAAAATTAGCTTCTCGTTGACGTTGGCGTCGATCCAGCGGAGGGCCTCATAGCCCTCGTCGATGCATTGGGCGGCCTGCTCGGGGTCGAGCCGGCCGGCCAAGCGAGCGATGTCCTCGCTCTGATCGAAGTGGATCGGGGCGCAGTCCGAGACCGTATTGGCCATCATCGCATCGTGAAACGCCGACACAACGATCTGGATGACGGTCTTCTGGGCGCGGCGGCTGAGGTCGCTCTTGCTGACCGTCTTGTCCAGGCCGGCCCAGGCGGCGGCGATCTGCTTGGCGGCGGCGATCAATTGCTCGGCCAGTTCCAGCACGTCGGCCCGCCGAAAGCCCGCCACGCCGGCGACGATCGTCTTCTTCACATCGAACAAGGCCAGCCCTTCGCGCTCGAGGTGGCCCCATTGGCCCGCCAGCCCCAGACTGCCCTGCGCCAGCCTTGCGAAGAACCGGGCGCGCTGTCGGTCGAGCCCCGTCTCGGTCAGCCGGGCGACGATCCGATCCTCCGCGACGGGGCCGAAGCGGATGATCTGGCAGCGCGACTTGGTCGTCGGCAAGAGCTGTTCGAGGCGGGTGCACAGGAGGATGATCGTACAATAGTGTGGCGGCTCTTCCAGCACCTTGAGCAGGGCGTTCTGCGACGAGGCGTTGAGCTTCTCGGCCTCGCTGACGACGAACACCCTGCGCTCGGAGACCGTCGGGCGGATCGTGACCTTCTCCAGAAGGAACTCGCGGACGACGTTGATCGGGAACTCGACCGGGGGCTTGCGGCCCTTGCCGTCTTTGGTGAACTCCAGAAGCTCCTTGTAGACGTGCGAGTAGTCCGGGTGCGCGCCCCCTTCGAACAGAGCACAGGATTCGCACTCGCCGCAACTGTCGGCAAAGCCGTCACCCTCGCCGGCAACGGGATTTCGGCAGAGCACGAGCCGGGCCCATTCGCAGGCGGTCGTGTACTTGCCGACCCCCTCGAGCCCGGCGAAGATGTATGCATGCGCGGCGCGATCCGCCGCACGCCCGCGCTGCAAAATCTCAATCGCCCTGTCCTGACAGAAAATGTCTTTCAACGCCATAGAAGACCACACCCCGTCTATCCATCCGATCGAAGATCGGCACAGGTCCTATCTGTCCTATGCTCTCTGCGAAGGCGACGCCCCTATTCGCCGCACCGCTGCGACAACCTGCTCATGGACCGCGTCGACCGCAGCGGTCGCGTCGATCACCACGAAATCGCCCTGGCCCTCGGCGAGCTTCAGGAAACCCTCACGAACCTTCCAATGATAGCTGTCACCCTTCTGCTCCATGCGATCCAACTCGCGATTGAGCCGTCCGGCGGCCGTTGCCAGATCGACGTCGAGAATGATGGTCAGGTCGGGCCAGACGCGGTCGAGCGAATCGTTGGCGATGGCGATCACCTTCTCGATGCCGAACTGTCCGGCGTGGCCCTGGTAGGCGCACGTGCTCGACAGCCAGCGGTCCAGAAGCACACACCGGCCCTGCTGCAAGGCCGGGGCAATCTCCTCGGCCCAGAGCTGCGCCCGCGCCGCCATGTAGAGCAGCACCTCCGTCGGCGTCGTCATCGCGTCGTGCGCCGGACTCAGCAGGATCTCGCGGATCTTCTCGCCGATGGCCGTCGTCCCGGGATCGCGGAAACTCGCGGTCGAAACACCCTGCTCGCCAAGCCACTGGGCGAGCAGGCGCATCTGCGTGCTCTTGCCGCACCCGTCCGGCCCATCCAGTACAATAAACCTGCCACCCAACATTCCCGTCAAACCGCCACCTCCCACACTAACCAACGTCATCGGCTGTAGCCCCGGCTTCGGCCAACAAATGAGCCAATGGCTTCTCCACCCCAAGCTCTACGGCCCACTTCTTAAGGTAGGCCAAGTCCAGATTGCCCCACTGCGCAATGGCTATTCCCAGAGCATCTGAATACTGTACGTCCGAGTCTCGTCCTTTCATCCATTCGAGCTTGCTGAGGATGATATCCTCCGGAGCCGCGATCCAGAGCGCCTGACCCATGACTTCAATCCGGTGTCGGCGTCCGAATTCCTCGTGGCTGAAGGGCCTGTCCCGTCGAATAATGAAATCCGCCTTCCAGCCTCCGTCCAGACCGATGACATTGAACATGCTTCGACGACGTAGCGCCTCAAAGGCAGCATCCCGGCTGACATAATAATCTTGCGCCAGAAGAGCAATGAACGAGTCGAGCTGATCGTGGGTCGGGTCAATCACCACATCCACGTCTTGCGTCGCCCGAGGACGGCCGTGGATACTGCTGCTCGTGGAACCGGTCGTCATGTAGGGTATTGCGGCCTCATGAAGGAGCCGCGTCAGACGCAGAAGGAATTCTTGCTGCGTGCTCATGATGCAGTCGATCCCTCCCCGTAGGCTTTTCGGAACAGCTCGTCGCCGACCATCAGACGGATGACTTCCCGTTCGACGGCTCGGTCGTCCCAGAGAGGGTTGCGGTGCCGCACGCCCGCCTCAACCAACAAGCGCAGGTTGTTGCTCAACTCGAACGTCATGGCCGCCCTGCCGGCAGAACCCATCCGACGCAGAATCCGAAACTGCACGGCAAGGGCCTCAGCGGTGGTGTCGTCGCGCATCCGGTCTCTCATCGGTCCCGCCCGCCTACAGTCCGGAACGGCCGGCGGTGGCCGGCTGGAAGTACAACAGAAGCCGTGCCTCCGACAGCTTGACGCCGAAGACCTTCTCGAATTCGACCGCCTGACCGGCCGACCCGATCGAGAAATCGTATACGTCGCCGCGTTTCATCGACCGCGTCTCGACGATCTTGCCGCTGGTCTTCTCCACCAGATAAGCCGTTCCCTCCGTCGGCGCTTCCCAGTTGATCATCATGCCGCCGCCAACGAGATACTCCTCCCCCGGCACCCCATCGGCCAGCATCGGCCGGCTCGCGCTGCACCCGCCCAGCAGCAACAACGCCAGCAGGAGTCCGACAGATGCACCTGTCGTACGCGCGGAACACATGTTACGTCGGATTGCCATACATGATCTCCCTGTATTCTAGAGGCCTCTCGTTGAAACATCCCAACCGAGCATGTCCGCAACCGTGTCTTCAACGCGCTCAGCGACAGTAAGACATCGACGGCATAGTGCCCGATCCGGCTCGAACTCCGCCAACACGCTGCCCAAAGGGTACTTCGAGGGCAGATAGATCGAGTCCAGCAGATCGATCTCGTCATCCGTAATAGCCAGAAGGCGCCGCTGATCCCCAAGAGCCGCGGTCAACTCACCAATGCTGTGTGTCTTCCCTGGCCTTTGGTGTGACTCAATCAAAACCGCCTTGAGCATCTTCTCAACCGCCTGCTGCACGTTTTGGAGGCATGGGTTGTACAGCTCGCTGTCGAGAAGCACCTTCGCCGACGCCAGATTCTCATGCGCGTAGGAAAGCCACGTCCTGGTTTCATCGTTCATAGATCACCTCGCCCCGCTCGATCTCCTCCAGGAACGAGCCATCCTTAGCGCCGGCCTTCAGAGGCAGAATATCCAAAGGAATGGTGCGCGCGATCCGGCGTGTCTTCCTGCGATACTTCAAGGCCAAAGGCAGATAGGCCTCTTCGCTGTCCTGAAAGACTGCAACGTCCAGATCGTGCGGAGCATCGGAATGCAGAAACGAGCCGAAAATCACGATCCGACAGACCTCGCGCTCCTCGGCAAGCGAGGCCACCAGTTCATCCATCAACGCACGTTTCTGCTTTCCACTCAGCATGTTGCCGCCTGTATCTCCCAGTCCAACTGCCATCGCTATTTCGCCAAGGCGAAGTTGGCTTCGCCGACGAGCTGTTTCATCTGCCGGCAGAATTCCACGTCAGGGTTGACGCACAGCGTCCGGTCGGCGGTGGCGTAGACCTTGCCCTTGCCGGTCCGGACCACGACGGACAGCGGCCGGTCGCCTCTGTGGCGCTGGCAGATGCTGCGGATGTGCACGATCTTCTCCTGCGTCACCTCGCGGGCGTCGAGCCGGATCCGAACGCCCTTGGCGAGCTTCTCGCTCGCTTGTTCCAGGGGAATCAATTCGGACGCGATGACGTTGGGTTTCTCCCGGCGGAAATCGGTCTTGCCTCGGACGAAGACCACCGTGTCCTCGACGACAAGCGCTCCGAACTGGTTGAGCGCGTCGGGAAAGAGAACCACCTCGGCCGTGCCTTGAAGGTCTTCGAGGACGAAGACCGCCATCTTCGCGCCGGCGTTTCGCCCGTTCTTGGTGATGTTGTATCGAATCCTCGTGACCATGCCCCCGATGACGACCTGCTTCTCGCCGGAGCTCTGGGCGAGCTGGGCGGTGTTGATGCTCGAATAGTCGGCGATCTCCTCGGCGTGATGGCTCAGCGGGTTGCTCGTGACATAGAAGCCGAGCACCTGCTTCTCGAACGCGAGCATCTGCGGCTCGGGCCACGGGGCCACGTCGGGCAGACGCTTGTGGTCCTCGGCGTAGTCGATCTGGCCGCCCATCTGACCGAAGAAGTTCATCTGGCCCTTGACCTTGTCGCTTTGCAGGCTGGCGCCGGTCTCCATGGCCTTTTCGACTCCGACCATCATCTGGTGCCGGTTGCCACCGAGTCGGTCGAACGCGCCGGCCTTGATTAGCGCTTCGAGCACCTGCTTGTTGACGGCCCGCAGATCGACGTTCTCGCAGAAATGGAACAGGCTCTGGAACCGGCCGACCTTCTTGCGGGCCTCGATGATCTGCTCGACCGCCTTGCCGCCGACGCCCTTGACAGCCGCCAGGCCGAACCGGATCACGCCCTTGCTCTTGTTGTCGCCGTCCTTGTAGAGCGGGGTGAAATCGACGCCGCTCTCGTTGATGTCGGGCGCGAGGACCTCGATCCCCATCGCCTGGCATTCGGCGATGTACTCGACGATCTTGTCGGTGCTGTCCATTTCGTAGGTCAGCAGCGCCGCCATGAACTCGACCGGCCAGTGCGCCTTCAGATACGCGGTCTGATACGCCACGAAGGCGTATCGCGTCGAGTGGCTCTTGTTGAAGCCGTAGCCGGCGAACCGCTCGATCAGCTCGAAGATCTGGACCGCCTGGTCCTTGCTCAGGCCCTTGCCGACGCAGCCGGCGATGAATCGCTCCTTCTCCTTGGCGATGATGGCAAGCTTCTTCTTGCTGATCGCCTTGATCAGCGCGTACGCCTCGCGGAGCGGGATGTCGCCGAGCCGGTTGCAGATCCGCATGACCTGTTCCTGATAGGTCATGATGCCGTAGGTCTCTTCCAGGACCTCGGTCATAATCGGATGCGGCAGGGTCCACTTGGTCCCGTGCTTGCGATCGATGTAGTCCGGGATCAGGATCATTGGGCCGGGCCGATACAGCGCGTTGGCCGCGATGAGGTCCTCGATCCGGTCGGGCTTCATTTTCATCAGCAGGTCTTGCATGCCGCCCGATTCGAACTGGAAGACGCCCTTGGTCTTGCCGCCCGCGAAGACCGCGAAGGTCTTCGGGTCCTTGATGTCGATCTTCTCCAGATCGATCTCCACGCCGTGGAGATCCAGGATCAGATCGCGGGCGCGGGCCAGAACGCTAAGCGTCTTGAGGCCCAAAAAGTCCATCTTCAGCAGGCCGACCTTCTCGACGGTGGGCCCTTCGAACTGGGTGATGACGTCGTCCGAGCCGCTCGCTTTGTAGAGAGGCAGGAAGCTCGTCAGCGGCTCATCGGCGATCACCACGCCACAGGCGTGCACCGAGGCGTGCCGCGTCAGGCCTTCCAGCTTCCGGCCGATGTCGATCACCTTGTGGGTCCGCTCGTCCTGGTCGTAGGCCTGCTTCAACTCGGGCTCGATCTCGAGCGCCTTGTCGAGCGTCATCTTCAGATCGTTGGGCACGAGCTTGGCCAGACGGTCGGCCTCGGCCAGCGGCACGTCGAGCACCCGGCAGACGTCGCGGATGACGGCCTTGGCCTTCATCGTTCCGAACGTGATGATCTGGGCGATCTGGCCGTACTTCTGCCGGACGTATTCGAGCACGCGGGCGCGCCCGTCCTGGCAGATGTCGATATCGATATCGGGCATCTCGTTCCGCGCCGGGTCCATGAACCGCTCGAACAGCAGGTCGTACTGGATCGGGTCCACGTCGCAGATGCCCAGGCAGTAGCCGACGACTGTGCCGACGGCGCTGCCGCGGGCCCCGACCGGGATGTTGTTCTCTCGCGCGAAGTTGCAGAAGTCCCAGACGATGAGGAAGTAGCTGGAGAACCCCTTGCCTTCGATGACGGCCAGCTCGCGGTCGATTCGCTCCTGGATCTCCGGCGTGATCGTGCCGTAGAGGCGTTGGGCCCCCTGCATGACCAGACGCGTCAAATACTCCTCAGGCGTACTCTTGTCGGCGGGCGTATAGACCGGCGCATGCCGGGCGCTCAGATCGATCTCGACGTTGCAGCGTTCGGCGATGGCCAGCGTGTTGTCACAGGCCTCCGGGACATCGCGAAACATCCGACGCATCTCGTCGGGACTCTTGAGATATACGTCCGGCGGATACACCAGGCGGCTGGCGTCGGTGATCAGCTTGCCCGTGCTGATGCAGCACAGCGCGTTGTGGGCCTCATAGTCCTCGGCGTCGAGGAAGTGCACATCGTTCGTCACGACCAGGCCGATGCCCATCTCGCCGGCCAAATCGATCATGGGCTGACGCACGTCGGGCATCGTATCGTCGGGACTCTCGTGGTGCTGGATTTCGAGGAAGAAACGGTCCGAGCCGAAGATCTTCAAGAAACTCTCGGCCGCCTCGCGCGCCGCCTTGCGGTCGCCACGTGCCAGGGCGGTCGGCACCTCGCCGGCCACGCAGGCGGTCGTGCAGATAATCCCCTCGCTGTGCTCGGCCAGCACCTCCTTGTCGATTCGAGGGCGGTAGTAGAACCCTTCCAGAAAACCGATGCTGCTGAGCTTCATGAGGTTGCGGTAGCCGGTGAGATTCTCGGCCAGCAGGAGCAGGTGGTAGGCGTTCTCTTTGACGCCGCCGCCACCGGTCTTGTCGAACCGGCTGCCCGGAGCGATATAGGCCTCGATCCCGATAATCGGTTTGATGCCTGCCGCGCGGGCCTTCATGTAGAATTCGATCACGCCGAACATGTTCCCGTGGTCGGTCAACGCCACGGAGTCCATGCCCAGCTTCTTGCACCGATCGAAGAGCCGCCCAAACGGGATGGCCCCGTCGAGAAGAGAATACTGACTGTGCAGGTGTAAGTGCGCAAATCCCTTTTCAGGCATGATTTACAAATCCTGTAGAAGAGTTGAATCCGTTGCCGCCATAATAGGGCCGCCGCAACGGGCTGTCAAGCCACCGCTTCGGTGCCGCGCACAGCCTTGCGGAATGCCTTCAGGCGATCTCGACGGCCCCGATGCCCGCCAGGGGCATCGGGATCAACCTGCAGGCGCAGGGAGGGACTGGCCAGCGAAGATTGTTACAGGTTCTTCCGTTTTTTTTTCGGAATAGGCGTCCACATCGATGCCATGAGATTCGCATAACATTAGAAGAGTCTACCCTGACGTGGGCACAGGGCTGGTTTCCCACGAATGAGCGCATGTGTTCCGGACAAAAAGGTTCTGGGCCAAGGAGGTAAGCTATGAAGGCTGCACAGGTTGTGACGATCGTGTTTCTGGTGGTGTATTCTGGCGTCCCGGTCCATGCCCGGCGGGATTTGCAGCGTTCGGAGGTGCTTGAGATCGTCGAGCAGCTCACGAGCGCAGGCCGGCAGACCTGGATTCCGGCCGGCACCATTGAGGCCGAGCATCGACAGTACAAAGCCCCCAGGACTACGGATGCATCGCTTGTCGCTGACAGGATCGCGGAGGAGATCCGCGAGTACCAGAGTGCCCCCGACAAGCTCGAACGAACGGCCGAACTCCAGAAGAGCCGTCTGGACGCCATCCCATTCAATGTTCGATACGAACTGTCCAACGAGTCGAGCACGACGTCATCGGTTCTGTTACGACACGACGGCACAAGGTTCTATTGGGAGATCGTGATCTCATCGCGAAGCGATTCGATTACACCACCGGCTAATCTGGCGGGCAACTGCATGGTCAACTATTTCAACAGAAGCTGGAACGATCACCGAATCTTTGCCTGGGACGGCCAGAAATACACGATCTACGCGGTCTCGGCCCAGGGAGCCATCGTGGATGCGAGCGAACGGCTCCCTCGCGCGGTCACCGGCCCGCTGACGGCCGGTGTGGTCCCCTGGGGGACCGGCCTTCTGACCCACGCAAATCTGGCTGCCGCGAGTATATCGGCGACCGAGACGACTCGTGATGGAACCACGCTGGTCGAGATGACCATCGAGCCGTCCGACAGTCCGCCCATGACGTTCGTCCTGGATCCGTCGAAAGATCTGGCAGTAGACACCTGTACGGTGCCCGGCGGCAATGGTGCTTGGACGTCCATCCACTATGCCGGCTACCGCAATATCGAGGGCCACTGGGTGCCCACCACCATCTTGATCGAGCAGTACGAAGCCTTTTCGAACCGCCTGCTGCAGTCGGACAAATGGGACTTTACCGCCGTAGATGCCCGCGTTCCAGGACCGACGGCGTTTGACGTTGGGTTCGCCGCTGATACGGTGGTCGAGTACTACTCGCCTGCGACCGCCAAGGCGCTGGCATACCACCATTCCAACGCGATCGACATGGACCTGCTCCTGGCCGAGCGCCTGGCCTACGCCGCCGGTCGGGGCAGGGGGCCGCAGAACTGCGCTGCCGCCTCGCTCCGGTACGCCGCGACGCAGTTAGGCAGGGCTGTCCCGGTGGCCGGGCTCAGACAGATGGTCGGATCGGACGGTCGGACAACCATGTACGACCTGAAGCGATCCGCCCAAAGCCTCGGGTTCCATTGCCGCGTCGTAAGGACCGACCTCACGGCCCTGGAGACGCTGTCCGGGTGCCAGGCGATTCTGCACATCCCAGGACACGAGCATTTCGTTGTCCTCGATCGCGTCGACGACCGCTACGCCTGGATCGTCGACCTGGCCAACAACAGATTCTACACTCGCAAGGATAGAGCCTTCATGGCGATGGATTGGCCCGAGGGGACCGCTCTGTTGCTGTCGAATCAGCCCATCGCTGGACCGTTCACCGACATGCCGGAAAGCGCCTTGCGTTACATCACCGGCGGAGACGGCTGGAGTTGCACGCGGGCGCTACAGGAGGAGTACATCATCCCCTGCGTTCCCTACCCCAACGACGGGGGCTGCTTTGGCTATTTCCAGTGGTACTTCGACCGGTGGGGCTGCGAACCCGCCCCAAGCGGGACCTGCGTGACCGACCTGTACGCTCGTATGGCCGGAACGGACTGCTACACCACCCTGCTTATGGATTGTCGGGTCACCGGCATATGGGATTGGTACGCCATGAGCGCATGCGACTAAACCGGGCCTGCCGCTGGCTTGGGACGTGCCCGAACAGCATCTTGCGACGCCGCGGTGCATGCCAATTGACTTGCGTATGGCCGAGTCTACAATGCAGACTATGAGATTCCGAGGCTTTACGCTCGTCGAGTTGATCGCCGTGATCGCGATCCTGGCGTTTCTGGCGGCACTACTGTTCCCGGCGCTCCACAGCGCGCGCCAGCAGGCCCGTGCGACAGTGTGCCAGGCCCACATTCGCAACCTGGCGATCCAATTCCACCAGTACGAAGCGGAACATGAAACTCTGCCCTACGGCATCTGGGGGATGCGCCCCTCCCCACCAAGCGGCTACCTCAGCGATGGGATTTCGGATGTGCCGGGGTGGTACTGGCCGGATTTTATCGGCGCCGTTCGCCATCAATCCTTGCGCGACAGAAGAATACTGGAGTGTCCTTCAAAACGCATACAAGACCCCCGCCTGTCGCGCAGCGTCCTGTTCGGCAATTACGGTGTCAACCGCTCTTTGTGCCGAAGCGCCGTCGACGTCAATCCCTACAAGGACCGGTTCCCAGGGCCTCCGTTGTCCACAAGCACAATCCGGCACCCAGGCGCAACGCTGCTGCTCGTCGACAGCGGGTACGCCCTCGTCTGCTGGTGGGATACGATGGCTGAGCCTCCCCATCGCTACCTGGGCGCTCTGGCGGTCGGAACGGCGTACGTCCCAGGCCTTGCGATCAACAAAGACAGGGAACTGCTACCTGGACAGATCGACGACGCCATCGCCGGCCGGCACCCGAACAAGACCGTCAATGTCGCCTTCGCCGACGGACACGTCGATCGTATCAAGGCGGCAAAGCTCGCTGTGGACGAGGGGGGCGAAGCAGATGGGTTGGCATACCACAATCGGACGCCCCTGTGGACCCCAAGATAGGATCGTGTTACTTCCCGCTCAGCAGCTTGAGACAATGCGCCTCGATCTCGCCATCATCCGGATACTCGTACAGGCTCGTCTGCACGTGCCAGTCGTTCAGCGCTGGGACCCATGAAGCCACCTCTTGTCGCCGGGGCAGTCTTGTGATGGGATCGACATAGACCGTCAGTTTGCCCGGCAGCGGGGTGCGTGGGTCGGTCGAGCACTGCCAAGTCAGTTCGTATACGTCCAGTTCTGCATGTTCCCCCGTGGACGGAGGGGCCCGATGATTCAACTGGGTATCGAGCGGTATATCCATCAGCGAGGACTCCATGATACGGCGTGTCGACCGTTCGACGGTTTCGTGGTCGGACCGGTCCAGCTTCACATGCTCGACAATCCCGATGCCCGGTCGGATGACCGTCGCGCGACGGCTTGGCAGATCGTAAATCCGACTCTCGGACACCATCTCCGAGATGACGATCCCCTTGCTGCGAGAGACCCACAATCGCTGGAAGGGCTCGCTGTCGCCCTCACGAAATACCGACACGCGCACTGTTTCGGCCCTGGCCAGCGCGTGATCGACCTGGCGGACGCTCAGGCCCGAAGCCGACGGCATGCTCACGAAGAACACGACGGCCAGGGGGATCATCGCGGCCACGAGAAAGGCGGCCCTGGCCAGCGGTCTGATGGCTGGTCCGCCGAAACGGTGCATCAAGCGGGCTACAATTCGGCGCTGGCTCGAAACCGCTGCAGCATCGCACTGATCGACCTGGACGTCGATCGGATAGGCCCCATAGGAAATTGGCCGGGCGTTCCCGCAGATCGCTGGACCAAGACGATCTATCGAGTACGTGGTCAGCACCCCGGAATCACTGCGCTCGACGATCCCAAAAACCGTGCGATGGACCTGCTGCATTCTCTCCAAGCACCTTGGGCAGGAGCGGATATGGTCACAGAGGGTTTGCCACCCGACCGCTCGGAAGGACTCAGGCCGCCGGCCATACGGAACGACACAATCGAACAGCTCGGCCGTCGAGATCTGCTCACAACAGATCGATTCCATCTGGGCCTCCGGGCGTGCGGCGCCGTCGAGCAGGCGCTGACGGTGCTGGTACACGTCACGGCGGCAATGTGAGCAGGTGCACAGGTGGTCGAGGACCTCCGGCGAGACACTGTCGAAGCAGGCAGCGGCAACGGCGGCACTGTGCAACTGTGCCGCTGGGCAGGCGCCAGGATCTGGTCGCTGACCTTCCCTCAGAAGCCAACTGAGATGGGCCAGCTGGTCGACGCCGAGCGCCAGTTGCCGGAGCGAGTCGAGATCGTCAGCGCACTGAGCGCACTGATCTACGTGAACCGTTACAGGTGTGGGGATCCGGAACCTCACCAATTGCGACAGAAGGCGACAAAGAAACGGCTTGACATCCGCACAGGCAAGCGGATCGTCGATGTGCTCGAAGTGCAACTGCAACTCGGCAATGAGCTGCGAATTCTTCTCGGACAGCGCCCGCTCAGGTCGATCTTCCAGCTCACGGAGGGCCTGTTGAAGCGTCTCGATCCTGCGCCGACAGTGGAGACAGTGCTCGATGTGAACGGCCACAGACGGCGGAACGGAGGGATCGCGAGGATCCTGCATATAATCATGGTAATACACTTCCGCGTCTCGGCACGACTCGCTTCCGTCAAGCGCCACCATCGCTACCCCTCATTCAAGTGCAAGGATTCTCCTCAACTGCCTCAGTGCGGCGGCCAGATAGTGGCTGACGGTCCGCCTGTCAACGCCCATCATACTGGCGATCTCGGGAATGCTCCGATCGTCCCGATACCGCAACGTAACGGCCTGTGCCTCTCTCTTGCTCAACTGCCGGGTCAGGCATGCGAACGCCGCATGGCCGTCTTCTTCTTCGCACATAAGGGCGTCCGCCGGCGCCTGCCTGTGGATGGAAATCCGAAATTCTTCCGCAAATCTCTGAAAATGTTTCTGCTGGCGTGCCTTTCGTCGGCCGAAATCGATAACATCGTTGGCAATCGCCCGGTACAGATAGCTTCTGACGTTCCGGACATCCGCCGGAATGGGGCTCTTCACCAGCGAAAGGAAGAGTTGCTGCAACAACTCATCTTCCTGAAACCTATTACCGGCTTGAAAGCGGACCGTGCTCCGGATAAACGCACCGTGCTCCCGAAACACCGCTGAAGCCGCTTCAACAGCCTTCTTGTCGGACCTGCCGTCTCGATGATACCCTGCCACTGTCGTTCTGCTCCGCCACCCTCTGGCCATGACGAGAAAAAACGCACGTAACATCTGCGAGCCATTATAGCATATGGCTCGTTTGTGGCAAGCCAAAGGCTCGCCGCCAACCGCGAAGACCACTCGAGCGGGCCCTCGCAAAGTGCAATTCGGGACATCGCACGGCGCCCTTGGTCTTAGTATCGTCCGCGATTTCGCCTCCACATCAGCGAAAAAACGGGGATTTGTGCCGCTGACAACGAAAGGACTTGACAAATCGACCCGATATTCATTAGGATACGACATCCGCGCACGAGCGCGGACAAGATCCTGGTACATCCCGTGAATATGGGATGGTTACGGGGTCGTGGTAAGAGCACGTATCTCCGGGTGCATCGGTCGCTCTTGAGTACAGGAGCGTTTGATCGCCTTGGAGGAGGCCCTCAAAACCACGATCGGCCGGAATGACCAAAGGGCCCCTGACGGTAGGAGCCCGACGTGTTGATCGGGAAAGGAACAAGCTATGTCATCGGATCACCCCTCCATGGCCGCATCGGCCAAGCCGCCACCACTCTTGAAACTCCGTAGGGTGCGCCGTACGAGTTCGCCCGCGCTGTGGTATCGTGCCAATGAACGAAAGGAGAACGAAATGCCATCGAATTCGCGTGATTCGGCCCCAACTGCCGAGAGCCTGCCGGAGAGAACCGGCGCCCAGATCATCGTCGATACGCTCCTCGATCTCGGAGTCGAGGTCATGTTCGGCTACACCGGCGGGGTGGTCCTGCCGCTGTTCGACCGGCTCTACGACGCCCCGATCCGATTCATCGTCCCGCGCCATGAGCAGGGCGGCTGCCATATGGCCGACGCCTACGCTCGCGCCAGCGGCAAGGTGGGCGTGGTTCTGGCCACCAGCGGGCCCGGCGCGTGCAATCTGGTCACCGGCCTGGCCACGGCGATGATGGATTCGATACCGATGGTTGCTTTCACCGGCCAGGTCCGCACGGAACTGATCGGCAACGACGCCTTCCAGGAGGCCGATACCACGGGGATCACCCGGCCGATCACCAAGCACAACGGCATCGTCAAGGATGTCAAGGACCTCGAACGGACCATTCGTGAGGCTTTCTATATTGCCTCCACGGGCCGGCCCGGGCCCGTGCTGATCGACTTGCCCGTCGATGTCGAGGTCAGCAAGTATGCAGGCAGCGGCAAGGTGGAGACGAACCTTCGGGGGTACAAGGTCCGGCCCAAGGGACATGCCCGACAGATCTCGACGGCGGCCGAGGCGATCAACAAGTCGGAGCGGCCCGTCCTGTACGTCGGAGGCGGGGTGATCATCGCCAACGCGGCCGAGGAACTGCGCGCTCTGGCCGAGAAGGCGCATTTGCCCGTGACGATGACGCTTCTCGGATTGGGTAGCATCGACCAGAGGCACCCCGAGTCGTTGGACATGCTCGGCATGCACGGCTCGGCGTATGCCAACTACGCGGTCCAGGAATCCGACCTGCTGATCGCGGTCGGCGCCCGGTTCGACGACCGTGTCACGGGCAAGCTCAGCACGTTCGCTCCGAACGCGAAGATCGTCCACATCGACATCGATCCGGCCAGCATCTCCAAGAACGTCCACGTCGATATCCCGGTCGTCGGCGACGCCAAGTATATCCTCACCGAACTGATCAAGGAGATCGAACACCGGCCGCGTGAGGCATGGTTTGCCCGGATCGCCGAGTGGAAGAAGAAGTTCCCGTTCAAGTACGATGGCAACGCGGGCCGGATCAAGCCGCAGTACGTGATCGAAGAAGTGTGCCGCCAGACGAACAGCGATGCCATCGTCGCCACGGGCGTCGGCCAGCACCAGATGTGGGCGGCGCAGTTCTACCGGTTCACCAAGCCTCGCCAGTTCATCACCTCCGGCGGGCTCGGCACGATGGGCTTCGGTCTGCCGGCGGCCATCGGCGCCCAGATCGCCAAGCCGGACGCTACCGTCATCGACATCGACGGCGACCACAGCTTCAACATGACCCTCACCGAACTGGCCACCGCCGTGCAGTATGAGCTGCCGATCAAGATCTGCCTGATGAACAACGGCTACATGGGTATGGTCCGACAGTGGCAGGAATTGTTCTACGGCCGACGGTATGCGTGCAGCTATCTGAAGAACCCCGACTATGCCGCCGTCGCCCGCGCCATGGGCGCCGCAGGGATCACCGTCGACAAGAAGGAAGACGTGCCCAAGGTCATCGAGCAGATGCTCGCCGAGAAGGGGCCCTGCGTGGTGGACTTCCACGTCGAGGCCGAAGAAAACGTCTGGCCGATGGTCCCGGCGGGCAAGAGCCTCAACGAAATGGACGGCCTGGACATCCTGGAACGACTCATCTAACCGACTGCATAGAAAGCGGGGTTTGCCATGAAACACATCATCAGTGCTCTCGTCGAGAACAAGCCGGGCGTCCTGGCCCATGTTGCGGGAATGTTCGCCGCACGCGCCTTCAATATCGATTCGCTGGTCGTCGGACGCACCGAGGACCCGGATCTGAGCCGGATGACGATCGTCGTCGTCGGCGACGACCGGGTCCTCGAACAGGTGCGAAAGCAACTGGCCAAGATCGTCCCGGTCGTCAAGGTCCAGGACTTCGCCGGCCAGCCCGTGGTCGCGCGCGACCTCATGTTGATCGGCGTCTCGGCGCCGCCGGAGAGGCGCCCGGAGATCTTCGCGCTGATCGAGATGTTCCGGGGACGCGTCGTCGATATCGGCCTCAAATCCATCATGGTCGAGGTCAGCGGACCGGAGACCAAGATCGAGGCGTTCATCAACGTCTGTCGGCCCTACGGCATCAAGAGCGTCGCCCGAACCGGCACCATCGCCATGCCCCGCCAGGGCCGAACGGAAGTGTAACCCGCCCTGGAATTCAAGCGTGTGACCACCTCAAGCTGCAGTGAAACGTCCCGGTGTGCTTCGGGATAGGAATGGTTTCCGCCAACGAGCCATCCCTACACTGCGCTTGAGGCCGTCCAGCGAGGCCAGACCGACGATCCGCTCGGCCAGCAACTGCAACGTCCAGCGGCTGCGGCCTTCGGGCGGTTCCTGGCAGGCCAGGGCGACCAGGTGGGCCTCCCCGTCGCCGTCGAGCTTGCGTCGGTACTGACGCCGGGAGGGCCGACGCTCCAATCGATTGGCGGTCTGTTAATCTGTCGCACAGCAGATATGACCCACGGACTCCCCATCCGTGGGTCCATCTGCGATCCCTGGGGCCTCCGGGCCGTTGTTCACCTTTTGATCTTCTGCAACTGCGAGAGAAACAGCTCCCTGCTCCACAGTTCCAGGGATGGGTACTCCGTCGCCTTAACGAACCGCCACACCTCTTCCCGGGCTTGTGTCCAGTCCACGGAGTTGATCCTCTCCTCAAGGTGGGTAAGGCACCACTGCCAATCGACCGGAATGTCCTGTTGTTGCCACGGTCCCTGCTGCATCAAGGCCGACGCGAGGAACGCGTAGTTGATCCCGACACTCTGGCTCGTGTACCACAGGAAATCATACCAGTCTCCGCCTTTGACGTAATCTCTGCACAGCAGGGCACGCGTCTTGCGATTCGACTGCAAGCTGAACGCCTGTTCCTGCAGTTCCTTGGCCACCATCCGCTGCCCAACCTGGAAGCCTTGCCTCAGCAGATGGGCCGCCGAATTCGCCGTGCTCTTGCACGTCCACCGCAACGCGTGCGTCGGATCGCCTCGCGCCGTCGGCTCAACCAATGCCGCATGCCAATACACAATACTTCAAGCTATTACTGGGCGATGCCTGAAGATGGCAAGATGGGCATTGCCGCCCTGCGGGGCGAACGTCAAGGAATTGCAGACGCTCGCCAGGCATTCGACGCCGCAGTTGACCATGAATGTGTACGCCAAGAACCGCAACGAGAGGCTGTCCGAACTGGCCGAGAAGATCGGCGAAAGCGTGCTTTTCGAGCCAGAGTGTGCCATGAGCGTGCCCCACGGGTTTATAGAGGGGCACGTCGTTCCGCCTAAGCATTTAGCAGGGAACGGTTTACAGAAAATACAAAGCAATGGAGGCGGGGGGATTCGAACCCCCGTCCCGTGATGTTTCAGGCCAAGCGTCTACATGCGTAGTCGTTCTTTTGGGATTTCGCCTCGCCCAGCGCCGAGCGACAGGCTCTGAGATCGGCTATTCCGGTGCGATTTCGCCCTCGCGGCCCGGACGTCCGAAAGGGCTAAGCCTGCTTTTTGGCGCCCTTGCCAGGCTCACAGGCAAAGCCTGACAGGACGGGTGGCCTAATTAGGCCGCCATGCGCAACTGAGAGTTGCCATTTAACATTTAGGTGCCGGATGATTAACCAGGCCAACCGGCGTCCTGGGCATGCAACTTGACCATCCATTCATCCGGTCGAAGCCATTCGCCCCCATATTCACTTATCACAGAGAGCCTTTGGTTTGCATCATCCCGCATTCTATCTCGATCTACGAATAGATGCCAGAGAAAGTTCCTGGCGACCGATCCCGATCCCGTGGTTTGTTGAAACTGCCGCTTGCGGGGGGCCGTGCAGTCCGAATGACGGGTTCTTCCTGGCGAAAAGGGTGTGGACGTGAGGGGGAATTCGTCGGTATGGTTGATCTGCCGAATGGGGGCTGACTGCGAGTTGCAGGAAACAGATGGCTTTGAGGAGAATGGGCGTGGACGGGTGGAACGATCGGGGCGGGGTGTTGCGGTACTGTCTCAAGTGCGGAGCGGCGGCCTTGCGTATGATCGGGGGCAAGCAGCTCTACTGCGATCGTTGCGGCTTCGAATACTATCTGAACCCGGCGGCGGCGGTCGCGGCGCTGATCTCCGACTCGCAAGGCCGTCTCCTGGTCGTCGAGCGGGCCCAAGAGCCCGGAAAGGGCACGTGGGACCTGCCGGGCGGGTTTGCCGACCCGGGAGAGTCGGCGGAGGATACGCTGCGGCGGGAGGTTCGGGAGGAAATCGGGCTGGAAATAACCCATTTGCGGTATCTGTGCTCGTTTCCGAACAGCTACGAGTATATGGGCGTGCGATACGCAACGATGGACCTGGGGTTCGTCTGCGACGTGGAGGACGCGACCGTAGCCGGTGCTGCAGAGGCCGAGGTGGCCGAGGTGCTCTTTTTGAGGCCGGCGGAGATTGATCTATCTCGATTCGGTTTCCCCTCGGTGGCACGGATTGTCGAGCGGTATCGCGCGACCGGGATTCGGTAGCTGGGGCCTGTGCCTGCGCGGCCGATTGGTGTTGCACGTGTCTACGTGTTGTGGTATAAAGGTCGGAGAAGAGGAGTATCGCATACGGTTGCAGGGAGGCGAACCACGTGTAATACGTGAACCTGTCATGTCGTTGTTACCGGTCAAGCCGGACTTGTTCTGCGTATTCTGACGCGTGAGGATTGTGAGCCGACGGCCGGCCGTGCAGGATCGCCGGACGCCGGGTTGGAGACAGTCGTGTGGAGGTATATGGCGCTGCTCGACATGCGTGGCCGCGGCGCCGGTGTGCAAGTCTGTTTTGAAGGAGGATCATCATGGGCAGAACACTGACGTATCCATTGTGTTTTATCGTGTTGCTGGGGCTGGTCTCGGCCGGAGTCGGGCATGCGTCGATTCCCGGCCTTGCGGGCTACTGGATGCTTGATGAAGAATCCGGGCTGATAGCCGCCGATTCGAGCGGCAACGGCTATGACGGGACCCTGTCCGGCGATCTCCACTGGCAGCCGACCGGCGGCAGGTGGGGAGGGGCTCTGCTCTACGGCGGGGAGAGCACCGCCCACGTCGAGATTTCCGCGGCCGGCATGTCCGCCTCTGCGGGCACCGTTATGATGTGGGGAAACCTCTCCGAGCCACAGCCCTCGCAGACGCGGTATTTCTTCGGTCACACCACCCAGCCGGCCTATGGCAATCGCATCCAGTTGTATATGGATGGCGGCAACACCGAGCTCGATCTCGGTCTCGGCGGTTCTCATACCACGCGAACGAACATCGCCGTCCTCGATACCGAGCGGTGGTATCACGTGGCCCTGACGTGGGACAATGGCAGTTACGTGGTCTATCTCGATGGCGAGGTCGCGGCTACCGGTAGCTATAGCGGTCTGACGACAATCCATGATATCGCCTGGATCGGCAACGACGGCAATCCGCAGACGGAAGGCGTTGAGGCGTTCGGAGGACTTCTCGATGAGGTTGTGATCTGCAACCGGGCGCTGACGCAGGAAGAAATCGAGTATGTGATGAACGGAGGGCTGCGGGAGAAGGCCACCGCTACGGGGCCCAGTCCGGCCGACGGTGCGACCGACGTGCGCCGCGATGCGACGCTCAGTTGGATTGGCGGCAAGTACGCCGCGACGCATGACGTATATTTCGGAACGGTCCAAGCCGATGTGGAGGCAGCGGACCGCGCCAATCCGATGGGTGTTCTGGTCAGTCAGAATCAGAGTGGAACAACGTATGATCCGGCCGGCTTGCTCGAGATCGGGCAGACCTACTACTGGCGAGTGGACGAAGTCAACGCCGCCCCGGACAGCAGCATCTACAAAGGTGACGTCTGGAGCTTCACCGCTGAGCCGATGGCTTATGCTGTTGCAGGAGTGATCGCCACCAGCAACGTCGCGCCCGAAGAAGGACTGGGGCCGGTCAGGACGGTCGATGGCTCGGGGCTCGGCGACGCCGACCAACATTCGACGGCGGCCGAGGACATGTGGCTGGCGGAGCCCGCCGAGGACGAGCCGCTCTGGATCCAATTTGAGTTCGATAAGGTCTACAAGCTCCATGAGCTTTGGGTCTGGAACTACAACGTGATGTTTGAGCCGGTGCTTGGCTTCGGGCTCAAGGACGTGACGATTGAGTATTCTGTTGACGGCGCCGATTGGGTTGTCCTGGCGGACGTGCAGTTTGCCC
>Ga0334890_1000782_pt1 | contig 51225 bp, 47 predicted proteins | sample GraSluR1_MG_3_FD_207220 | JGI IMG/M metagenome (GOLD analysis project Ga0334890, IMG submission 207220) | Sludge microbial communities from methane-producing bioreactor in Wageningen University, Netherlands - Granular Sludge_31_08-R1 | ecosystem: Engineered > Bioreactor > Anaerobic >... | reverse complement strand
GGAGCGTTATCACGACCCTGATTGAATGACCTAAAAACGTACTTTGAATGAAAAGTCTATCCTGTATGTAAACCGCGACAGGATTTCAGCCTACGGCGTAAGATGAAAAAGAAAGAGAGTAAAAAAATAAAACTGATTAGGATAAGCCTTCCCCGTTTTCATTGTCATGTGGTGCTGCTATGAGACATGAGGGTCTATCCTGTAAATACCATCAAATATTTATTCGCCCATTGAGGGGGGATTCAGGGGGGGTGTACCTTTCATCAGTTTTCCTGAGTGATGCTTTCCCGCGTGCGGATCTCATCATTTCGGATTTTTCCTTAAAAATATTTAAAAGATGAGATTGCTCTCCTTTAATTTTGCAATTTGTTGAGAGACGATTTACTATGTTACTCTATTGGTTTGTGGGAATATGAATATTGAGAAAACACCTCAAAAAAATAAGTTTTTTTTAGCCAGTGACCGGATACAGGCCCTTACCGATGGAATCTTTGCCATCGCTATGACCCTCATGGTTTTGAGCATTGACCTTCCCAAGTCAGTGGATGAAATTGATCCCAATTCGTTGGGAAAATATCTACTCAGCCTGAAACCGGATTTTATCCATTATGCACTGAGTTTTATACTTTTAGCTCTTTTTTGGGTTGATCACCATCAACAATTCTATTACATTAAAAAAATTAATAGGAAAATCCTTTGGATCAATATATTTAATCTTCTTTTCGTAGCTTTATTTCCATTTTCCACCTCCTTAATGGGTGATTACCCCAATCAACCAGTAGCAGCCGTTTTTTTCATTTCAAACCTTTTATTGATCAGTCTTTTTCTTTCCTGGAATTGGTCAGCAGCTACATCTCATTCCGACCTCGTTGACCCAAATCTGGATAAAACTATTATTGTTCGGGAAAAAAGGTATCGTCTTATTTTCATAGTTATATCTTTAGTATGTTTAGTTTTGGCGTTTGTGATACCCGAGTGGAGTACGATCCCTTACGTTTTTTCGTTTTTTTTCCATTTCTTCCTAAAAAACAAGAATCAAAAAAATTTGGAAGAGATTCAATAAAGAACCTCTCTTTGTACTGCGGAACTTACGAGAAATGGAATATGAAAACTTCTACTTGTAAACTCCACAGGATAGCAGCCTAAGGCGTACGATGAAAAAGATAAAAAACCAAACCTGATGCAATAAAAATGAACCTAATTTGTTAGCACCTAAAAAGAAGGGGGGAAATTATCCGAAAAAAATAAGGAGGGTTGAATATGAACGATACCTTTCGTGACAAAGTCGCTTTAATTACTGGTGGTGCTTCAGGAATCGGAAAAGCAACAGCATTAGCATTTGCCGAGGCTGGTGCTAAAGTTGTCATTGCCGATGTTTTAGAAAAAGAAGGAGAAGAAATAGCTCGATCTATCCAAGATAAAGCGAATGAAGCAGTTTTTATCAAGACAGATGTTTCGGATACCACTCAAGTTAGAAGTCTTATTGAAAAGACGATATCTCGTTTTCAGCGATTGGATTGTGCCTGTAATAACGCCGGAATTGAAGGGGAAAATGCTCTAACCGCTGAGAGTTCCGAAGAAAACTGGGATCGAGTGATTGCCATTAATTTGAAGGGAATCTGGTTGTGTATGAAACATGAGTTACAGGTTATGGTAAAAAATGGAGGAGGAGCTATCGTGAATATGGCATCAGTCGCTGGATTGGTTGGATTTCAAGGGCTTTCAGCGTATTGTGCTTCTAAGGGTGGAGTTATTTCTTTAACCCAAACAGCGGCCCTCGAGTATGCCCAACATGGCATTCGAATTAATGCGGTTTGTCCTGGAATTATCCGCACTGCGATGGTCGATCGGGTTATTGGCGGAGACCCAAAAAAAGAAGAACAATACACCGCCTTGGAACCCATAGGAAGGTTGGGAAAACCGGAAGAGATTGCTAAAGCTGTGCTATGGCTATGTTCGGATGAAGCATCCTTTGTTGTTGGACATCCTATGGTAATCGATGGAGGGTTTGTTGTTCAATAACCGAATGAAAGTATTTTTAAGTATTGATGCTATTAAGCAATAGGAGACAATCTCGCATTTGTTCACTTTTTTTGAGATTGTCTCCTAAAAAATAAGTTTTTATTCATTAAAGGAATCAAGCATATTTACGGATCAAAAAATCTCTTCATTCTCATTTACCACCATTTAAAATTAAACAATATATTTAAAAATGAATGATGTTACGAGAAAGAAGACCGATTACAGTGATAAATAGGAATATTGAAATCTGCCGAAAAAGTCCTGTAAGGTAAGTTAAGGCTGCTGATCTCAAAACCTATTGTACGCTTTCTTCCTCTTCTTTAACCATAATTTTACTCTTTTTAAGGAGGGAAATTGCCCTCTTACTAGCATTCAGCTCGACGGGGAGGGTGATGATAGTAAATACAACAAAGGCTCCGAGCATAAAAAGAGCTAAAATCCTAAAAATGGGAATTCCAAACCATAGACCACCAATAAATACCAATGGGCTAAATTGGCTTAAAATACTTAAGCGCTTGGCCAGTTTATTGCGTATTTTAATATATCGATATCCTTCTGCATCCTGTAAGGCATGACCAACTTCATGGGCGACAACTCCTAAAGAGGTGATAGAATCGGATTCAGAAATACTTGCTGATAAGGTGATTTTTTTGGATTTAGGATTATAATGATCGATGAAGTATGCCGGAATTTCCTCGACTATGACATCCTTTAACTGGTTTTCATCTAGGAGTTGTCGAGCAATATTTTTTCATTTATGTTTTTATGGTTTTTTACTATCGGTATTGTTGATGAATATTTTGGACACGAAATTGTGCATACCAACTGAATAAAATAGGGGTAATAAGAAGCAAGTGTAAAAGACTCATAGGAGATTCCCTCCCTTTATTGGTACGAGATAGTAAACAAATATACAGATTTATAAATCAGATCCACCCCGTCATTCCGCGATATTCCTCCTTTGAAAGGGAATTGTTTAGTCGTCATTGCGAGGAGCAAAGCGACGTGGCAATCTCTTAAGAATAATTTTTATTCTTTATTCTTTATTTTCCCTTTGGCGAAAGGGAGATGGTTCGGGATTCGATCTATTCCCATTGGAGCCAAATCCCCCTCACTCCCTTTTCTAAAGGGGGACATTGATTCCTGAATACATATTTCCATCCTTATCTGTTGATGGAAAGCAGCATGGTAGTCTATCCTGAAAAAGTTATTTATTACGCTTATTAAAAATTGATTCATAATAAAAGGAATATTAAAAAATACAAAAACACATCGTTAAAATATCGTAAATTCGGAATGCATTCTTTCTATTCGAATGCATTCATTTTATTATTCTTTGTTTTTAAGTGAGCAAAAAGTTAATTGTCTCAACAAAAGAAAGAGATTCAAACTAGTGTACCATGTTGATAGATAAAAAAAATAACTTGAATTCATCAAATTTACTGAGCAAAGGTGCAAGAATAATGGAAGAAAAAAAACAATTAAAAGTTGTATTCGAACTTTTTTCAATTTTTTTGTACGTTTCGGTTTTTACCGTCGGTGGTGGCATTGCAATGGTTCCTTTATTAGAAAGGATTTTAGTGGATAAGAAAAAATACCTTAAATTGGAAGAATTTATGGAAATATATTCTATATCCCAAATTGTACCGGGTTCACTCATGATCTGTATGGCAACATACATTGGTTATAAGATTAGGAGGTTTTGGGGAGCCATTTTTTCTTGCATGGCAATTATCATACCACCGTTGGCCATAATAACCATGATTGCATTTTTTTATCAAAGTTTTATAGAAATTGCGCTAATTAAAAAATTGATGCTGGGTATTTTATGTGGTGTTGTTGGAGAAGTCGGTGGGATAATTTATAAAATGTTTAAAAGAATACGATTTAATTTAGTTAAAGTTTTGATTCTTTTCTTTTCAATTACCTTAATTTTTATTTTTAAAGTAAATCCTATTTATACCGTTTTAATTGCTGGAATTATGGGCATATTTTTATTAAGGAGCTAAAGACATGTTATTCAAAGTATTTTTAGAATTTTGTAAAATTGGTGTTATTGCTTTTGGAGGTTGAAATGCAATTTTCCCAATATTGCATAAAGAAATTGTGGAAGATCTGAATTGGATTTCAATGAAAGATTTTCTTTCCATGGTATCCATTGCTGAAACGACTCCCGGTCCAATTGGCATGAATCTTTCTACTTTTATAGGATACCGCTTGGAGGGATTTCCTGGAGCATTAGTGGCTACTCTGGGTTATAACTTTCTACCTTTTCTCATTATGTTTTTTCTTGCTATAACCCTTTTAAAAATTAAGGAAAACACAATTTATCAGCGGTTTTTAAGCGCTATAATGGTTGTTGTGCTTGTTCTCCTTATGCGCTCGATTTATCTTATAACAAGTAGTGGTTTTTTGGGCTTTCGTCCTTATTTGCTTGCCGTGGCTGCATTCTTTGTTTTTATGTTTTTTAAAAAATTAAATCCTATCTATTTACTTCTCATCTCGGGTTTAGTTGGAATGATAATCTTTTAAATGAGCACGTTTCGATACATTATGAGTATATAAAAATCGATGGAGATCCGGTTAAGAGCCAATAATAGTTCGACTTATTAAGAATGAAAAGGTATCATATTTTAGTAAACCACGGGCTCTGAGGAATTAATTCCTGGAGAACTGGGGAAAAGGACCGTCTTTTCAAAGAGGGCGTTCGAAGTTTTTCCAGGTGGAGAAAAGAAGTCCAATTCTGAAGCGTAGAGGATGTAAATGACATGATCAAAAACACCTCGGCGAGAAAAAGGAAGGGGTTTGTTAAAATCTGTTTTTTTGTGTTTCCGCAAGAATTGGTTCATTATGAACTCCTTTTTTTTCTATTATTTTGCCTGGAAATGTATTCATTAAAATTTCATTGCGTTCACTCTGTTATTTATAATTCGACGTGAAAAAACGAGGAGGAATTAATGTTAAAACAATAGCGTTTTTTTACTTTTTAAGATAACGTTGATTGTTTTTTTTAAATGTTTACCCCAAGCAATATAACCAACTCCATTAATTTTACCTTCGCCCACTCCATCACCACACATTAATACCATTACTCCTCAATCGGGACCGTCGGGTACGAAAATTACCATTGCCGGTTCAGAATTTGGTTCCTTACAAGAGCAAAGTCTCCTGATTTTTAAAAGAGGAGATGATAAAATTTTAAGGGTAAGATTATAATCTGGTCGGATAACACCATTATTACTCGTGTTCCTCAACTCATGAAAGATACCTATCGGGTTTTAGTTATAGTTAGTTATAGTGAATGGAATCCAAAGCGATGAGGTCGAGTTTAGGTTGCAGGTGCCAAGTTCTTGTCCGCAGTGTGCCAGGTGATAAATATCATAAACATTTATTATTTAAAATAAAATTGGCTTATCCTTTGACCGCACCGGCAGTCAATCCCTCAACCAGATATTTTTGGAGTATTAAGAAAACAATCAAGACCGGAAGCGTGGCAACTACGCTGGCAGCCATCATATCCTCCCAGCGAACGTCAAATTCGCCTACAAAAGAGAGAACTATTCCGGGAGGAAGAGTCCGCATAGCATCTTGAGACATGAGGGTGAGGGAAAACATAAACTCATCCCAGGCAGAGAGAAATGCAAAAATGCCAATGGCAACAACTCCAGGAGATACTAAAGGAATGACTACTCGCCAAAGAGCACTCATCCGACTACAGCCATCGATCAAGGCAGCTTCTTCAAGTTCTAAAGGAATTTTGTCGAAAAACCCTTTTATCATCCAGATACAGAAAGGCAATGAGAAGCTGGTGTAGGCAATAATCAAGCCGGTATAGGAATTTAAAAGTTTCAATCGCATAAACATGATATAAAAGGTGATTAAAAACATTGGAAGAGGAAACATTTGAGTTATCAGGATGCTGGTAAAAATACTTTTCCTTCCCCGCCGATGGAAACGAGAAAGTGCATATCCTGAAAAAATTGCTAATAGGATACAGAATATTACAGTAGCACCGCAAACTATGAGGCTATTTTTAAAATAAGTTAGAAAATTTACTCCTCCAGCCCCAGCTCGGGAGATAAAAATCCGTTGATAGGCAGCTGCGGTTGGATTGCGGGGAATCCAGCGTGGTGGTGTTTCAAAAAGATCATGATGATCTTTGAAAGAAGTCGATACCATCCAGGCAATTGGAAACAGAACAGCTATGAGCAAAATTATGATAACTAGGTACTGAGTGGTACTCGACAGGAGGCGGATGTTTCGGTAGCGCGACATGTCAATCTCCTTCCCCGAATTTTAAGGTTTTAATGTAGGATAGACTGAAAATCAACATAGCTATTAAAGACAAAGAACCCATGGCTGCTCCCATCCCCATATCATAATTTCGAAAAGCAGTTCGGTATATCTGAATCCCCATGGTTGTCGTCTGATATACTGGGCCTCCCTTGGTAAGAATCCAGATGATAGTAAAGTTTTGGAATTCCCAAATGATTTCCAGGATGGTTACGATGATGATTATTTCTTTGAGGCTAGGCAGAATTATATATCTCAGTCGCTGAAAAAAGGTTGCCCCATCAATAGTTGACGCTTCAAAAAGTTCCTTAGGAATAGTTTCGAGGCCGGCTAAAAGCATGAGCATAAAGAAGGGAAAATATTTCCAACTAGTGGCTAGAATTACCGAAGGTAACGCTAAGCTGGGATTAACCAGCCACGATTGGAATTGTCTGATTAATCCCAAATCTTTCAAAAGAAAGTTCAATATTCCATACTGGGGATTGAATATCCAAAGCCATAATAATGCTACAACGGTAGATGGAATGACCCAAGGGAGAAGAAACAGGCTGCGAAAGAGACTACGATTTCGAATCGGACCATAGAGCAGGAGAGCAATAAGGAAACCGAAGAAAAAAGAAACCCCGGTAGAACCAAGACAATAGAGAAAGGTTCGATAAAGGGATATCCAGAATATCCGATTTCCAAACAACAGCATCCGAAAGTTCTGAAGGCCATTAAAGACCACTCCTCGTGCAGGATCGGTTAGCCGGTAATAATGGAATCCAAGAATGATCCCATTAATCAGTGGGTAGCCTATGGTTAAGATTAAAATGGTAGCCGAAGGAAGTATCAGGAGAAAATAGAGCCTTTTATCGCTTCGTTTTTTTCCAATTAGCATTTTAAGTTCTTCTCCCAGTTCATTTACATTGAAAGTTCTATATCAATCTGACGGACAGCTTCATCCAGAGCACCTTGAACATCCCGACCCATTAAAACCACTTCTTGGACGGCTGCCATGACGATTTCTCCAACTCGACCCCAACGAGGTCCCCAGCCAAGCGGTTTTTTCATGTACTCGGTCTGGTTCAATACTTGTCGGACAAAAGGATCGTCCTTGTATATCGGATCGTTAAGGAGTGAAATCCGTGTGGGCATGAGACCGGTATCTTGGTAGTAGGTCTTGGTGATTTCAGGATCGCTGATGAGAAATTCCATATATTTCCAAGCTGCTTCTTTATTTTTACTATCTTTTGACAGGACCAGCATATGAGAACTTGGGTTTGAATATCCATAGGGAACATCATCAGGGATGGCCGAACCCTTAGGAATAGGAGCCAGCGCCCAGTCTTTATCGAATTCTTCTTCACGAGGATTCAATCCACGCAAAATTCCTCGAATCCAGGGTCCTTCCAGCATAAAACCGAGCTTTTCCTGAGCAAAAATGACTCGAATTTCTCTAATGCCAAGACCCGGATCCATGTATTTATTCTTTACCAGACTATTTACCCATTCCACGGCTTCGACTCCAGCAGCATTGTTGAGGATCACATTTCCTTCTTGGTCAAAAACCTCAGCTCCAAAATTCCATAACCAAGGATGTAAATAATCGGCTGAGAATGAATCTTTGGACATATTCAGTTCTATCCCTAAGATGTCATCTCCCAACCCGGATATTGCCGCAATAGCTTGATTGAAGTCATCCATGGTTGGAGGCGGTTGATCGGGATTGAACCCAGCTTTTTCTAAGAGTACTCGATTATAGCAGAGGAGATTTGGATTATCATTCCAAACTAAAGCATATTGATCTCCTTGCGCCTTCCCCAAATCAATAGAACTGGGGAAAAGATCTTTTGAAAGATCTTCGGAAAGATAACCACTTAAGGGCTCCAAGCCACCCATAGCTGCCAATTGTTCCAACCAGATAACATCCACGGTGGTAATGTCTGGTGGATTCCCTGCTGCTATCATAATGGCCAATTGGTCAGGCGTTTCTTCATAAGGGAGAGGGACGGTTTCAACGTCAATGTCTGGATTCATCTCTTCAAATTTCTTCTCCGCCTCCTGTAAAACGCTAATTCCCCCCGAAGTAACCTCTGCTGCCATCCAACTATGAAAAGTGACTGTGGATTTCGCAAAAGCGGGTATAGCAAGAGTGAAACTGAATATTAAAAGAACCACGGCTAATGCCCATCGACTTTTATACATGGCAATTCCCCTTTCGTATAGGTTTTTTATTACTCTTAACTTTTTTAATTTTTTACTCATTTTCCCTCCTTTCTTCAAAGGAATTGATGATTTGATCCATTTTGTAAACAATGTTCTGAGAAAGTACTTTTTTTGAAATTCGGGTTAAATATCTATCGATCTTTTGTTGAGCAGATAAAACAACATCGTTCATTCCAGAGTTCTGACAATTTTGATAATGGTCCAGGATAGAAATCGAGCTTTTCCAAAATTGACCACTTCTCAAGTGAGTGAGAGTAGAATCTTCAGTAAGGTAATTCCCTCGCTGACCAACTCGGCTTATTTCATTGAGATATATCATCTCCTGACTTACTTCCATACCCCTTAAAATTCGTTTGATTTGCCCAATGATTTCTGCGTCAAGTATGAGTTGTTCCAAGCTTATGGTAAGACCGGTAGCGAACATTCCAGCATTAACGATTAAATGATTACCAGCCAAAGCTGAAATAAAAGCGCTGAGGGTTCTTTCCCAAGAGTTTTGCTCATCGTGAAAATGGGAATCAGAGTTGGGAGCTGTGGTATGAGAAGGGATGTGATAAAATGCAGCCATTTGGGCACCAGCAACTCTTAAAATATTAGTTTCAGGGGTACCGATAACTGCCATATTCGATCGCATATCATAAACCGTCCAGGAACTGGCATACATGACCGGTGTTTTTTCTCGTATCAGTTGTGAAAAAACAATACCTGAGAGGCACTCAGCATTATGCATGGTTAAAAGACCAGCTAAAGAATAAGGAGCGGAAGCTCCAGCAATTGGTTCGGGAAGAACGGCAAGAGGAATACCGCTCGAACATACCTCATACAAAGCTTCAATAGTCCCTTTTTCCCAAAAAAGTGGACTGGTGGGGGAAAGCTGGCTAATTAAGAAGGGGCGTTTAGAAACCTCCGGATTAATGGCTTTGGCCATTTGAATTATTGCTCGGTTTATAAAAGCACTTTCAGACGAATAAAAGAGAGGCTTGGTTGAATTGTTTAGAGCAGCCTTGACAGCATAGAGAAGAGTAGATTCAGCCGGTGTATCCTGTGGCATAACCGGAATACCTATCAGGTCAATTTCATCCAGCTGGTCAGCTATACAGACAAATTTTTCAACATCTTCAACCAAAGAATCTCTTCGTATTCCAGTTTGGTGATCAAGAAAAAAAACCGCATTGTGCCCGCAGGCAAAAAGAGGCTCCCCCTGTCCGATCCTTTTCCAAGATTTATCGTCCACAGTAAAGAGGGCGAAAGAAGATGGAACTTGTTTCAAACAAGAGTTTACCACCGATGAGGGTATCCGGACCACTCCCGAATTATGGTCGACCGGTAAGCCTTTCTCAGCTAAAAAACTTCGGACCATATCACTGAGTACAACCACACCCTCTTGCTCGAGTATTTCGAGAGTTGCATCGTGGATGAGGTGGATTTCTTCTTGAGATAATACTTCCGTTTGATTCAGTTTCAAGACGACTACCCTCCTTTATTATTATTTATATCATACATTCTGGCAAAATTTCCCCCAATTTTTTTAATTTTTAAAATAGATTTACCTTTCAACCATTTACAAGTATTTTAAATAGTAAAGATTGATAAAATGAACTTAAGAATTGATCACGAGCTATTCATCAAGAAAATACTCCCGGACTTTTTCTAATGATTTTTCATCAGACAGGGTTGGCCAATATTCGAGTCCAAAAAAACCATCATATCCGGTTTCCTGTATGGCTAAAAATATATTTCTATAATCTAATTCACCATAAAAATGTTCATGTCGTCCAGGAACACCGGCAGAATGGAAATGACCAATTAGTTCGATATTCTCTTGAATGGTTGAGATAATATTTCCTTCCATGATTTGCATATGATAAATATCGTAGAGCACTTTGATTGAAGGGCTATTGACCTGTCGAATGATATCAAAACCAAGTACTGATGAATCTAGGAAATACCCTTTATGATCGACTTTTGAATTTAAAACTTCTAAGCAAACCACGATTCCAGCTTTTTCAGCCAAACTGCTAATAGCTTTTAAATTTTTTATGATTTGATTCTTTTGAATTTCTATGGATTGTCCGTCATTTTCTCCGGTTAGAACAATAACTCTTTTAGAACCAATTAATTTGAGCAATTCGAGAGATTCGGAAAAGTGTTGAAGGTATATATTGGTGTCGGTGTGTAAACGGATATTTCCCCAGGGATCTTGCAGAGTACAGATGCCAATTTTAATGCCGGTTTTTTGGCAGTAATCGGCAATTCCCTTAAGATCCTTTCCGGATAAATCCCAAAATTCCACTGCGTTGTAACCGAGCCTATGGATGGACTGGATTTTTTCTAAATCAGTTTTTCCATTAAACAGCGGTTCAAAACAGACTGAAATCTCTACCATTTTAACTCCTCCTCGAGGATAAATTGATTTGATTTTGGTGAGGGTAACAATAATTTACCCTCACCAAAAAAAAGGGACTAATTTCTATAATTTATTGATTCCAAATCCGAGGGTTGTGTCTTTTTAAAAAGGCGGAGGTTAACCCTTGGTTATTTCCTGTTAAACGTTGGAAGTAATCATCGATCGCAAAAAAGAGAGTGCACATGATTTCTTCATTTTTTCCCAGAGTCACAGTTTTTACCCGAGGTAGGAAAAGGACTGATCGTTGAAGTCTTTGGACTATCCTTTCTTGAAGAATTTCAGAAAATATTTCGGTTACCTTGCCTCCAAGGACCAAAAAATCTGGGTTGAGCATTGCAACCAAATTAACCGCTATTCCCTCGGCTTTTTCTAAAACCGGTTTTAAAATTGTTTCACAGTGGGAATCGCCCTTTAAAAAAGTATTGCGTAAAATCATAATTTCATCGCTTTCCGATTGCCTTTGATTCCCGGGAAAAGAGTTGGGACATTTTTCTCGAAAATCCTTAAGGATAGTATTTAAAGAGATTTCGCTTTCCAGGGGAGGTATATCATGAAGAGAAATGGGGCCCATTTCATCCACAGGGTTACAAACCATATAACCAACTTCTCCAGCGGCTCCTTGAGAGCCCCGATAGATTTTTCCATTTAGGAATAAACCAGCTCCAACTCCCCTTCCCAGGTGCAGATAGACTAAGCTGACATTTGGAACATCAGAACTCAGTATTCCTTCACCAAAAGCCATAGCGACTACCTTGTCAAAGACCAAAACCGGACAGGGAAATTCTCGAGAGAAAATTTCACGAATTTTTGCTCCTTCCCATTCAAAAAGGCTGGAAATTTTACCCATTTTATGGATAAGGTCTAATTCGGGATCGTAAATACCCGGGATTCCTATTCCCAAGGAAACCAATTGTGACCAGGACTTGTGATTTCTGATTAGAAATTCATTTAATATTTTTTTGAGAAACGCAGCTAACTCTATAGGGGTAGGGTATTTTTTGGTTATTATTTCTTCTTTATAAAGCAGTTGGCCAGAAAGATTAGATACGGCAAATTCGGTTATATTCCCGGGAACTAATCCTGCTACCAATTTGTTGTCGGGAACAAAAGAAAGAAGGATTGGTTTTCGCCCACCTCGAGAGATCCCCTCAGAATCCTCACGAATTATTCCTTCCTTTAAACATTCTCTAATAATGTGGGAAACGACTGCTGGGCTGACATCAGCTTTTTCAGCTAGATCAGCCCGACTAAGAAGTGAATGATTCAATAAAAAACTAAGGATTTTTCCTCGGTTTAAAAACTTCATATCCCGATGTTTCAAAGGATTACCTCACAAAAAAGAATTGAGGGAAAACTGTTAAGAATTTCATAAATAGGCTCGAGCAACTTTACGAATTGCCTCTACGGTAAGGTCACAATCTTCTTCACTCATTTGGGGCGGAATATCAAGGTGAACAGAACGATCTAATAGAACCAAGGTTTGGGGACACATTTCTCGATTGTAATTGGGAACTGATCCTTGATGGTAGGGGCAGTTATATGGACAACCTTCGGGAGTTGGAGTCCATTTATTCATGATCATTTCCCAATGGGAGTAAATATGCCAGTCGGGGATCCCTTTATTGAAAATAGAACTGGCTTCAATACCTTCAGCCTTTAAAGCAGTGGCAAACTTTTCGGCTAATTGCCCGTTTTCTAAATAGAAAACCAATGAAACCCCTGTGTCCCCAGCTGGGTCATGAACGTACCTTAGCTCGATTCCTGGAATATCACTGATGCCATTTTTAATTCTGGATTTATTTTTGCGCATTCTGTTGAGTATGCCGTCAAGTTTGTGAAGCTGAGCAAGCATCACCGCACCGATGAGTTCGGACATCCGGAAATTAACTCCGGGGAAAAGTTCTCCCTGGTAACGAGCTGAAGCAAATCGCTTGGCTGGACCACCCGGTCTCCAACAAGCAGCAGTATCATGATAAGCTTGAGCACGATCAAAAAAGAGATCGTTTTCGGTGGTAACCATACCACCTTCACCAGCAGTGATAATTTTATGAAACTGGAAACTAAAGGCGTTGCAATCGCCAAAGCTCCCCAAATACTTTCCTTTATAGCTTCCCCCACAAGCTTGAGCAACATCTTCAACGACTTTAAGGTTGTGTTTTTTTGTGATTGAGAGAATTCGCTCCATATTGCAGGGGACTCCGCGCATGTGCACGGGAATTACTGCTTTGGTTTGTGGGGTGATTTTCTTTTCCAAATCAACGGGATCAATGGTGAGCGAATTGTCTACCTCAGCGATAACTGGAATCGCTTTTGCCGCTAATATTGCAGCACAGGAGGCAAAGAAAGTATATCCCGGGACAATCACTTCATCACCAGGACCAACACCGACTGCCACAAGAGCAGTGATTAGCGCTGAGGTGCAAGAATTCACCGCCAATGAGTGTTTGACTCCTATTTTGCCGGAAAATTCTTCTTCGAGCATTTTGACTCGAGATGGATATTCTCCAGGTCCGTAATAACGGAAAAGATATTTATTATCCAGAACTTCCAATACGGCTTGCTTTTCTTCTTCACCGATTTCCAAACCACCAGGAAACATAGGTATGGATGGAGTGGTTTTTACCGGTTTTCCACCTTCAATGGCAAGTTTTTCTTTGTCTGAGTTAGGTGACATAAATATTCCCTCCTATTTTAACTTCGTTTTTATTATAAAAAAATAAAGTTTAAAGTCAATAAATAAACAATGTTTATTTGTAGTCTATAAATATTTTTTTATAGCTATTTGGAATGAATTGGTTGCATGAAATGTAAAAAGAGAATAGATTTTGAAATTGTGGAATTAAGAAAAGATAAAATAGTGATTCGATATCTCGGATTTATTTAACTTAGGATTTAAAAAAATGTACTAAATAAAGTATCATATATTAGTATTTATTATAAAATTAAGGAGGAAATACTATGAATTTAAAGAAAATTTTTTGTTTTTTTATTCTCCTGTTTCTTGTTGTTGTTCTTCTTCTTGTGATATCTGGATGTTTACCACAATCGTTAGAGCCTTCACCGACTCCCTCCCCGACAACCACACCTTCTATCGGTTCAGAGCCCCATATTGAATCTATGTTTCCTCTTTCTGGTACACCTGGAACGAAATTAACGGTTTTGGGATCAGGATTTGGAACCTCGCAAGGTTCAAGCCAACTCATATTTAGAAGATGGAAGCAAACATCTATTGACTTAAACGTAATCACCTGGTCAGATACAAGTATTACTGCCGGCATTCCTCTGACAGCCGAAGGTATATACCAGCTTATTGTTTTAGTTAACGGTGTTGAAAGTAATGCACTTGAATTTAAGGTTTTTGAAGGAACAAATGCTTCACAACAGACAGTGCCATCATGTCCAAGTTGTGGAAGATAGAATAGATTTTTAAAATAATGCACGTTTTAAAATAAAAAGGAAAAAATAGCTTATTTAATCATTTATGTTTAGTATTGTATTGAATGGAAGAAAAAATGTTCTTCGAATGCTCTTAAATTTAAAGAGGGCAGATTATTGCTAAAAAAGAATAAACAAAGGAGGAAGAATTGAAGGGAAGGGTAATAAAAAGAGGTCAAGGAAAAATAATTATGGAAGGAGACGAATTAACTGAGATTTATGCTTTTACCGATAAAATTGTTTTTTCCGTAGGTACTCTCCTTCCCGGTCAACGTGCCTGTTTAGGTTTTGGTCATAAAAATGCCGATGAAATCTGTTATGTGATCCAAGGGAAAATTGTGATTCATTTTCCCGATGAAGAGGAGTATCATTTATTGGAAACAGGTGATGCGATCTTGATTCCTCCGAGTGTATCTCATTATTCCATCAATGTGGGAGAAGAAAAATCGATCACGGTTTGGGCTGGTGCTGGACCAGATATGGAGCATTTTCTAACTGAAGAAAAAGTTAAAACTTGAAGAGGAGAAAATAGATTTTTGGTTCAAATTTTCATTGACAATAAAAATATGGTGTGTTAATTTCATTTTATTATATGCAACACCGATCAAGGATTGTTGCAAAAAAGGAGGAAAAATATGCGGAATTTAGCTCGAGTATTTGTACTGGTCATGCTGGTCTTATTGGTTTTAAGCGCAACCGTGATCGCCCAGGATAAGTTTGAAATCGTTATGGTTGCAAAGCATGAAGGAATTTCTTGGTTTGACGATATGCGAACTGGTGTTGAAGAATTTGGTAAGGATCATGAAGATGTCACTTCTTACCAAATTGCTCCAGAGGGTGGAGACCCTGCCAAACAGGTTCAAATGGTTGAGGACCTGATTGCCAAAGGTGTTGACGCCATACTGGTAGTTCCAAATGACCCGAAATCAATGATTCCGGTCATCAAAAAAGCCAAAGATGCTGGTATTATTGTAATCAGCCATGAAGCAGAAGAGCTGAAAGGGATTGTTGATTATGATATGGAAGCTTTCCGGAATGAAGATTTTGGCGTTTTAATGTTCGAAAGTCTTGGCCGAGAGATGAACTATGAAGGCGAATATGTTGGTATGGTTGGTGCCTTGACCATGCAAACCCACATGCAATGGTTCCAAGCCGGGCATGATTACGCAGCAGAGAAATATCCCAACATGAAATTCATCCTTCAAGAACCGGTTGAAGATTTTAACACTGAACAAACTGCTTATAATAAAGCAAGAGAATTGCTTCGTACTTACCCCAACATCAAAGGTATGTTTGGCTGTTCCGCTTCATCAACTATTATGCAAGCCCAAGCTGTTGAGGAACGTGGTTTGCAAGAACAGGTAGCGGTAGTCGGATTAACTCTTCCATCTATGAGTAAAACCTATCTGGAATCTGGTTCTCTCCGTCAAGCACAATGTTGGCGACCAGCTGATGCAGGTTATGTGTGCGCAATGATTGCTTATAAGGTTCTAAAGGGAGAACCACTTGAAACTGGTATTAGCCTTGGTAAAGAAGGATATGAGAGCGTGACCGTAGAAGATGGTATTATCTATGGCAACGCACCCCTGGTACTTACCAAGGAAAATGTGAATGATTTCCCCTTCTAAAAACTCCTTTTAATAATAATGAAAACTTATCCAAATCTATGCCCAGCTTCCTAAAGGCTGGGCATAGATTTGGATAAGCCTCTTAAGGCGGAAGAATCATGGGACCACAATTAATTTTAAAGCTAAGCAATATCAATAAAACTTTTCCTGGTGTGCAAGCTCTAAAAGGTGTTGACATGGATGTACACTATGGAGAAGTTCACTGTTTGGTAGGTGAAAACGGTTCGGGAAAGTCCACCTTAATCCGCATTATCTCTGGTGTTGAATCACCTGAAAGTGGAACAATAGAAATTAACGGGAATACCTACAAAAAACTGACCGTTCGACAAGCCATGCGTGAGGGAGTACAGGTTATCTATCAGGATCTTTCTCTCTTTCCTGATCTCTCTGTTGGAGAAAACATTGCTTTTAATTGGCTGGTAGAAAATTCACAGTGGTTTATTAATCAGAAAGAATACCTTCAGAGAGCGAATGAAGAACTCGAACGCCTTGATTCTAAGATTGATATGAAGGAACAAGTGAGCAATTTATCAATGAGCCAAAAACAAATTGTGGCGATTGCCCGGGCATTGGTTTTAGATGCTAAATTGCTTATATTTGATGAACCAACTACAGCTTTGACTAAAAAAGAAATTGATACACTATTAAAAACCATCGAAGAGCTGAAACAAAGAAATATTACCTCGATATTTGTCAGCCATAAATTAAACGAAGTATTTCGCATCGCTGATATCATAACAGTTTTGCGAGATGGAGAAAAAATCGGTGATTTCGCTGCCAATGAATTAGATGAGAACAAATTGGCATTCTATATGACAGGGCGGGAGATAATATATGAAACATTTGAACCAGACGTTAAAAATGGGAAGCGAATTATCGAATTAAGGGAATTAACTCGAAAACCCCATTTCAGTAATGTTAGCTTATCAGTCGATGAAGGAGAAATCGTTGGTATTACTGGACCTCTTGGTGCGGGACGAACCGAGTTGGCACTATCTCTTTTTGGTTTAAATCACCCGCAGTCAGGTGAAATATTATTCGAAGATAAACGGGTACATATTGGCAATCCGGCCAAAGCTCGTGAACTTGGAATTACCTTATTGCCCGAAGATAGGCACAGCCAAGGGCTTTTTAGAACCAAATCCATAACCGACAACCTAACAGCTGCAACCCTTGAACAATTGAAGCATTTTCTTGTAATTGATCAAACCAAGGCAAAAGAAGAAAGCAATAAAGTTTTCAATGAGCTTCGCATCAAAGCTTCTTCTATGGATACAATTGTTGAAACATTGTCTGGTGGAAACCAGCAACGAGTCGTGTTGGGAAAATGGCTGGCGACTAATCCAAAATTATTTATCCTTGATAGCCCAACGATTGGAATCGACGTTGGGTCTAAGTCGGAAATTTATGAAATAATCCATGAATTAGCCCGAAATCGAATGGCGATTATTATGATTTCTGATGAAATTCCCGAAATATACCATAACTGTAATCGTGTAATTGTCATGAGGGATGGGAAAATAACTGCAACTGTTAATACCAGTGATACCACCGAGGATGAACTTCGTAGCCTGGTGGAAGGAAGGTCTTAGGATGAATGGAAGAAGGTATCCAATCAGAGACTTAATGAAACGACAAGAATCGGTATTGTTTCTTATTCTGTTTGCCTATTGTGCATTTGTTAGTATAGTGAATCCGGCATTCTTAGCGCTGGATAATATTTTTGATATTATAAAAAGTAGTGCCGGAATGATGGTATTAGCTATGGGAGTATTAGTGGTATTAGTTTCTGGTGGAATTGATGTATCCTTCACGGCTATGGCCATCTTTAGTGGATACATTACTATACGAATTATGATAGCGTTCGGCATCGATAGTTTGTTTTTAGCTTATTTAGCTTCGGCTTTAATTGGTTTAATACTGGGTTTTTTAAACGGTATCATTATACATAAATTTAGATTAAAGCCCCTTATCGTTACTTTAGGAACACAAAATATTTTCATCGGGGCTTTATCGGTATTCTTTGGAACCAAATTCATTCCAGTTGGGCAGATGCCGAAATCTATTGTTCGATTCGGTACCAATTCCCTCTTATCCATTCCTCTATCGACTGGAGGAACAGCGAATCTCACTTTATTCCTCATTCCAGTTGCCTTGGTTGTATTTGTAACCTGGTTTATTTTAAATCGGACCATGTTAGGAAGAAGCGTATATGCTTTGGGAAGTAGCCCAGTTGCTGCACAAAGAGCTGGGTTAAATATCGCATCAATTCGTTATTTTGTTTATTCTTATATGGGTGTTTTGGCAGGAATTATGGGGATTATATACGCAGCTGAAGTTCGTTCACTAAATCCAATTTCATTAGTAGGTGAAGAACTCACCATTATTGCTGCAACAGTCCTTGGTGGGGCTAAATTGACCGGCGGGAGGGGAACGGTTTTAGGGGCATTTTTTGGAGTGCTCATTATTTCTGTTTTAAATACAACTTTAATTCTTATCGGTCTTTCTTCTTCTTGGAACAATTTCTTTGTTGGAATCATCATTCTCCTCAGTGTTGGAATAACCGCTTATCGAAATAAAAAAGAGAGCGAAAAGAACCTGATCTTTCTGTGAGGAAAACACAAATGGTAAAAATATCCAAAGAAATGATCATCCTTTTTGTAATATTTGGGATTGTATTGGTTGGAATTGCATTTCTATTGGGAGGAAGTTTCTATAACAGTCGTAACTTTGTCTCGATGGGTTTTCAAATTCCTGAGTTTGGTTTTTTAGCTTTAGCCATGTCCTTGGCAATGCTAACTGGTGGGATTGACTTATCCATAATTGGGAATATGAACCTATCCGGAATTTTAGCTGCCCTAATCCTTACCAACCAAACCTTGCTTACCACAGCTGGAACGGTAGTAACAGTTGCTTTAGCAATATTAGTAGCACTCTTATTTGGTTTAATTTGTGGTGCTTTAAATGGGATACTTATTGGCTTTATAAGAATACCTGCAATGTTAGCAACCATAGGTACTATGTTGTTTTATACCGGTATTGGTATGGCAATTACCGGAGGACGAGGAGTGGTAGGCTTTCCAGAGGTTTTCATGTTGTTTGGGAATTCTCGATTTCTTGGATTACCAATTCCTTTACTCATCATGTTTATTGTTTTTGCCCTGATTGCCTTAGCTTTGGAACTCACCGTATGGGGACGAAGTGTTTATTTGACGGGAAATAACTATTTAGCAGCTCTTTTTTCCGGTATACGAACCAAGAAAACTGTTATTTTAACCTACATGATCGGCGGATTAATGTGCGGTTTCAGTGCCCTGATCCTTATATCGAGAGTGAATTCAGCACGGATTGGTTATGGAGATACCTATCTTCTCCAAGCAATTCTAGTTTCAGTGATGGGAGGAATCAATCCTGAGGGTGGTTCGGGGAAGGTATTAGGAGTATTAGTGAGTATTTTAATACTTCAATCACTTTCCAGCTCTTTTACCTTGTTTGCGATAACTCCCTATGCAAGAGGATTAATCTATGGTTTGATGCTTTTGATCATCATGATTGTCAATTATGTTTATGGAGAAGGATCTAAAAGATCATTAAGAAAAGCAAAAACAGAACAATAACAATGAAATATCGAGAAAAATATTCCAGTTAAGAGGGTATTGGAATATTCGAGATGTAATAAGGAGGAATCGTTATGCAAGATGGAGAATTAATTCAGATTGGGTATTTAGTAAAGGATTTAGAGGGCGCCGTAAAGTTTTACATGGAAACCTTGGATGTTGGCCCCTGGGAAATATATACTTTTGCTCCTCCAGTGCTTCGCGAATCAATGGTACGAGGGAAGCCCTCAAACCATGATTTTCGCATTGCTATAGCTTCACCAGGTCATATTCAGGTTGAACTCATTCAACCATTGACTGGTCGGAGCATTTATAATGAATACCTGGAGCAAAAAGGAGAGGGGTTGCATCACGTCAAGTACTATTATAAGGATTGTCAAAAAGCAATTCAGGAATTTGGGAAAAAAGGAATAACCGTAATTCAAAGCGGAAAGTTTGATGAAGATGAATATTATTACCTGGATACTTTAAAGTATTATGGAATGGTTATTGAAATCGGGAATGGGGGAAAGATCAGACCTCCTGAAAGAATTATTTCAAAGTAAATTGATTTTAATTATCTGAATAAAATCCAAGGCTATTGGGTTATTATTTTGGTTGTAGGCTTCATAACAGGGTGCAAAGAAATTGCACCCTGTTTTTTATTTATTATTTTATTTAAATCTAATATTTAATTATAGAAGGGTTAAAAAGATGAAATCCTAACGAATTAATAAAATGAGGATTTAAATTAATGGTGATGATAATACTTATAAAAAATATTGATTTTGGTCTTAAGAAAATACCTCAACAATTGGCTCTGTAAGTACCGGCATGAATTTTATTTAATCTGACAATGAATGAACTGTAGGGTTTGTGTTTTCCAAATCAAACTAGACGATATAGAAGTGAACTGTATTAATTGCCTTTTCCGAGTATTTTCATTAGACTGATCACGAATTACTTGTTTATTATTATTCCTCTTTTTTGTTAAGTTCTTTGTTGTTTATTGAGCTTATCGATTGTTGTAACCTTTTAATAAATAAAAAGCTTCTCTCAACTTAATGCAAAGCAATAAACACCCAAAATTTAGTTAGGTTAAAATATTGAATTGTAAAGGGGAAAAGAGTATTTTTAAATTATTATGCATCATTCATCAAACTAATTATGGGATAAAATAAAATTGAAATTCATGAAAAAAAAGAACCCTAAGAATGAAAGGAAAAATAATAATGGAAAAAAATTGGATAAACAAAAAAGAATCATTTGAAGTAGTGGATGTAAGAAAATTAATGAGTAACTTTTTACCCATTTTACTTAAAAAAGCCCAAAATATTCCCGTAGGGAAAGGACTTTGTATTATTCAGAGTTTTGAACCCATTCCACTTTACTCGGCTTTGGCGGATCTGGGATTTGATTATATTACAGAAAAAAAGTCCGAAAGGGAGTATCGGGTATATTTTTATAGATTAGAAGAAAGAGACGTCACCTATGAAACCGGAGCAGATATGCCTTTTAAGCCCACAGCGATCATTAATTACAAAAAAATTGATGATTTATTTGCCAGCCAGGTAGTAAATTTTTGGAAATATATTTGGGAAAAAGAAAACCCAGCTATTGATCTCAAAACAAAACTCCTTCTGTCTATGAGTAATGCAGTGGGTGGTTCACGTTTTAGACAGGCAACCCGAGAGCTCATCAAAGCCTATTCGTTAGGAACGACCACTGAAGAGCTGGATGAAATCTTTGCATTATTTGTTTGGAATCAGGGAATCGGCAATTTTTCGTCAGAAATCGGACCTTCAACTTTATTCGGAGCCTATCAACAGATTAAAAACAGTGAAAAAAAAGGTATGGAGAGAAAAAAGATCGTTGACTCTCTGCTTGAAATTTTTGGAGATCAAAATCCTGAAGTTAGCACGTTATATGAAAAAAGAAAAAAATTATGTAAAAAGTGTTAAAATTTGAAAGAGAAGCAGGAAGCGAGATATGGATTGAAATTATAATAAAGGGGATGGGTTCATGAAGAAAAAAATAAAAAATAACGTATATTGGGTGGGAAAAGTTGATTGGGAACTGAGGAAATTCCATGGAGATGAATTTTCCACGAATCATGGTTCTACCTATAACTCCTATTTGATTCAAGAGGAAAAAAATGTTCTCATTGATACAGTTTGGATTCCTTTTGCCGAAGAATTTGTTAAGAATTTGGCACAAGAAATTGATTTAAATAAAATAGATTATATTATAGCGAATCATGGAGAAGTGGACCACAGTGGCGCCCTTCCAGCCCTCATGAAACACATTCCCAATACTCCCATTTATTGCACTGCGAATGCCGTGAAATCATTGAAGGGTCAGTACCATCAAGAATGGAATTTTCAGGTGGTAAAGACCGGGGATAAATTGAGTGTTGGCGGAGGAAAAGAGTTAGTATTCGTTGAAATGCCAATGCTCCATTGGCCGGATAGTATGGCAACCTACTTAACTAAAGATAATATCTTATTTAGCAACGATGCTTTTGGTCAGCATTTTGCCACTGACAAATTATATAACGACTTGGTGGATCAATGTGATTTATTTAAGGAAGCAATGAAGTATTATGCCAATATCTTGACCCCTTTTAGCCAAATTTTAAAGAAGAAATTAGCCGAAGTCATTTCATTGAACTTAACCATTGATATTATTGCAACCAGCCATGGGGTTATTTGGAGAGACAATCCCATGCAGATTGTCGAGAAGTATTCCCAGTGGGCAAATGATTATCAAGAAAATCAGATAACAATTATTTATGATACCATGTGGAATGGGACAAAAAAGCTTGCTGAGAGAATTTCTGAAGGAATTGGAATGGCTGATCCGGATGTTGAAGTAAAAGTTTTTAATCTGGCTAAAAACGATGACAATGATTTGATTACCGAAGTGTTTAAATCCAAGAAAGTTATTATTGGATCTCCAACAATAGGTAATAGTATTCTTCATTCTATTGCCGGTTTTATTTATTTGATGAAAGAAATGAAATTTAAAGGGAAAAAAGCAACATCTTTTGGTTGTTATGGCTGGAGCGGTGAATCAACGAAAATTATGAATGAAAGTTTGGCTAATGCTGGATTTGAAATTATTAATGAAGGCTTCAGGAACAATTGGAATCCCGATGAAAGGCAGCAAAACGAAGCTATAGAATTCGGGAAAAAGATTGCCAAAGCATAAAAAGGAGTGATAGCGATGGATAGTATTCAAGTAGTAGTTGCTGGACCCAAAAACGTTCCGTATTCCGGTGCATTGTATGCTGGAGATTTTATTTATGTTTCAGGACAGGTTCCTCTTGATGAATCAAAACAAGTAGTGGGAGAGGATATTGAGACACAAACAACTTTTGTTTTGGAAAAAATAGAAACCCTACTAGCAAAAGCTGGAGCAAATTTAAATCACATTGTGAAAACCACAGTTTTCTTGACAGATATGAAGAATTTTTCAAAGATGAATGAAGCTTATGGCAAGAAATTCAAAGATATCTATCCCTGCCGGAGCTGCATCGAAGTTGGGCAATTACCTGCGCCGGTTCTAATTGAGATCGAAGCCATTGCCTATTTTCCGAAAAAATAAAAAGATCTCTTAAAGCAAACTCTCCCTGAATAACTAAAATATCATCCTTATCTCCCCTTTGCTAAGGGGGAGATAAATTTGCGAATAAGTGACTTTTATCCTTATCTAATGCCACACAAGTGATGTAGGAGTTAATTATCGGTTTCTCGTTACCATTATTTTCCGCTCACTTATTAAGGTATTTATCTCCTTCCAATTCCATTTTTAAAGAGAAAAATTGGAGGAGATCTTTCAGGGTGATGACCCCTATCAATTGATCGTTCTCAACAACCATCAAGCGACTATTCCCGGTGCGATTCATTAAGGATAGCGCTTGAGTGGCATCAGCATCAGGATGGATGGTATTATCGATTGAACAAGATTTAGAGACTTCTCCAGCGGTTTGGGTGTTCCATTCTTCCTTGGGTATTTCTTTAATATCACGGGTAGTTAAGCATCCAACTAATTTACTATTCCGAACAACCGGAAACATTTTATAATTGTAACGGTAAATATAATCCTCAACCACATCTTTAAGGACAACAGCTTCTGAAATAGTAACTAGATCGGTTTTCATAAATCGGCGAACAGTTTCACCTTCTAAGGCTTTGGAGACCATGAGTCTTTGCATCGAAACCTGAGAGGCATTTTGAAGAAACATTCCAATTAAAAATAACCAAATGCCACCAATAAAGGACCCCCGAAAAATGCTAAAAACACCAAGGAAAATAAGAGTAAAACCGAATAATTCCCCCATTCGTGAAGCAATGCGAGTCGCCCAACGCAAATCTTTTTTTCTCCACCAGAGAATTGAGCGCAGAATTCGACCACCATCCAAAGGGAATGCAGGAATCAAGTTAAAACCAGCTAACGCCCAATTAATTATTCCTAAGTATCCAAAAACACCGGTAATTCCCATTGAGATTCCAAGTCTTTTTAGGATTAAATAGATACTGTAGAAAATCAAACCCAGGATAATACTAGTTACTGGACCAGCTAACGCCATATAGAATTCAGTTTTTGCATTAGCTGGTTCCTCGGTCATTTCGGCAACACCGCCAAACATAAACAGGGTAATCCCCCGAATTGGCAACCCGAAACGCCGGGCAACCAAGGAGTGAAATAGCTCATGAATGACAATCGAGACAAATAAACCGACTGCTCCAAATATACCCATCCACCAGTAAGTTATTGAAGATAAACCTTGATAATATTGGGGAAAGACTCCTAGTGATAACGACCAAATCATGAGAAAAAGGACGATTATCCAGCTAGGATCGATTTTTATTTCAAATCCGAATAATTTGATTATGGAGAGCGACTTACCAAACATATCAATCACCTCATTTAATTAGAGGTATTAGTAATAATTGACTTGCTCCAATATTTTCATTAGAAACCATAGCTGAGATAAAAAAAGGCTTGATTTGGAGTTTTTATTGTAGATGTTAATAGTATTTTTGCTTGATTGCTTCTTAGAGAAAAGTTAAATAGTGAGTTTTAAGATTATTGATCTATCCATTTAAAAAAACAACTTAAATGTGATAATTATTCCTTTATCATTAAGATGGATTGGTAAAAGTTAAAATGGTGAGACAAGAGGAAAAGATAAGTGGAAAAAAAATGTAAGATTAAAATTTTTATGGAGAATAATAAAAAATGAAAATCTCACAACCTTAATAAGCGAGGACTCAGGACGAGGTCATTATTACTTGTTCTTTTTTTAAAAAATAAGAAATTTAATCCCCATAGGCAATGAAAACACTGGGATTAAAGGAAGAACACTTTTATGGTTTTTTCATATCTATTCATTATCCAACAAATACCTTTAAACTTGTATTTAGTTGATATTCAAAATATATTCAGAATAGGCGAAAAGTGATACCATTAATCAAATATTAAAAAAAAGAGGGGAAATTTGTATGAAAAAATGGAAGAAATGGTTGCTTATAATCGGTATTATAATTGGTGTCTTTATTATTGGTATGTTTTATTATGCTATGGCTGGTATGCAAGAGATAAAGGAAATGGTAATAACTGATATTGATTTATCAGAAGTTAAAGATGGAGTATTCTCCGGTGAGTTTAGAGGAAATAGATGGTCTAATACTTTGGAGGTTACAGTTGAGGATCATAAAATAACCGATATAAAAGTTATTAAAGATTTTGGGATCTCAATACCTGGATTTTCACAAAAATTTATAGAGAGCCTAAAAGAAAAGCAAAGTTTAAATATTGATGCTATTTCTCAGGCGACCATCAACACTAAAGCGTATTTAAAGTCAATAGAAAACGCTCTCAAAAAAGGAATGGAATAGGTCAGACGCAATAATGACCGAGGGAGGAGAGGGGGTGAGAAAAAAAGAGAAACGGTAGAAGGAAAAGATGGGAATGAAAACCTAAAGGTCTTTACGGGTAAGAAAGGAGGAGGGAAAGATTGAGAAACCAATAATAATGGTTTCAGAATTAACTAAGATATATCGAACTGGATCAGTTGAGGTCATTGCTCTAAAAGATGTAAGTTTCCAAGTTAATAAAGATGAATTTATTGCGATAATGGGGCCATCTGGTTCAGGAAAATCAACCTTAATGTATGTTATTGGGTGTTTAGACCGAGCAACCAGAGGAAGTTATTATTTTGAAGGCCAGGAAGTATCCCGATTAAAAGAAAATACTTTAGCTATCATACGAAATAAAAAAATTGGATTCGTTTTTCAGACCTATAACCTGCTTCCACGTCTCAACGCTTTTCAGAATGTAGAACTCCCCTTAATCTATGCTGGAATCTCTGGTACTCAAAGGAAAAAAATTGTTAAAAATGCACTCATCCAAGTTGGGTTGGAAGACCGACTATTCCATCGTCCAAACCAACTTTCAGGAGGAGAATCTCAACGAGTGGGTATTGCTCGAGCATTGGTTAACGATCCAAGCATACTCTTGGCGGATGAACCAACTGGAAATCTTGATAGCAAAACCGGTGAAGAGGTAATGCAAATATTTCAGAACTTAAATGAGCAAGGTAAAACGATTCTTCTAGTTACCCACGAAAGAGAAATTGCACAACATACTAAGCGGATCCTTCACTTTCATGATGGAAGGTTAGTTGGAGATGAATTAGTCGAAAAACCGCTACAAGCCAGCGAACAACTAAAGCATATATCAACGTCGGTTCCCTAATGGGCGAAGATTTTTTGAACAAATACTACCTTACTTATTAGCGATTTAAAAAGGTGGTCATTCATAGTTTGGTGAAAGATAAGCATCTTGACCAAAATTGATGAAGGACAAGGGAACCGTGTGGGTAGTTCTCTGCACTATCGGTTGGTTAGGAGTAAGAGTATTTTGGTATGAGCCTTGAGCTGAAAAATAGGAATCCTGTCGGTTTAAAAAGAAATACCACCCTAAGCCTGAAGCTATAAGGAAAACGATAATACCAGTAATTAGCTGATAACCACTTTTTTTATTCCAAAGAAGAAGACCAATGATAGTCAAAAATGAAATCGGAAGAAACAGCAGCTGATTTTGAAAAAGAACAAAAGAGAGAAAGATGACGCTAACCATCCAGAAAATTCTTACCTTCCCTTGAAAAAAGAGCAATCCGAGAAAGGGATAAATAAACCAGAGTTTAGAAAAAAACATCAGTAAATTATATGAAGATGTAGTCAAAAATTCTGGGAATGAATATATCAGGTTCATTGGAGAAGTATTGAGAAATAAAAAGGGATTACCGGAAAAAACCCAATTAAAAAAGAGAATAGTAATTAGGAAAAAAGATGGAGGGAAGAGTGATACCAGAAAAAGAGATACTTTTCTTGAGAGTGAATCGTGGAAAAATAACCATTGAAAAATAATAACCGGAATACAAAACCAGAGGAATGATAGATGAGTTAAAGTTCCCACACCAAGGCTTATGCCTGCGAGAAAGAAAAAGTAAATTGATTGGGTTTCGTGGTATTGAACGATATAAGCTATGACGATGACGATAAAAAGAGCGAGCAGAAAATATGATGGTGAGGAGATTGACAAAAGAAAAAAAGGAGAAGAAATAATCAAGAGAATAAAAAAAGGGGGAAGATTTTTATTAATAATAATTTTGGATAATAGCCAAACTGCAAAAGTTCCTATTACCGGAGGTATGAGGTTGGGAAAATAGCCAATCAAAGCAAAGAAGAAAGGCAAAAAGGGATAGGCAAGAAAGAGTATTTTCGGTTGTTCGGCTCCGGAAGAAAAGAAGATTTGTGCCCGGTTACTATAAAAATCGACTTCGGACGATATCAACCCTTTTTCTCGTGCTAAAAGAGTAAAGAAATAAAAGAGAAAAAAGCAGAATACATAGAAAATAATAGCAGGAATGGTTTTTTTATTCATCTTGTTTTTCCTCTAACTGTAACCCATGAATAGTTTTTTCCCAGAAGAAGGGACGAGTAAAGAGCTGGAAAATACCTTTCCAAGCAGCAATGCTAGTCAACCACCAATATAAAGGATTTAAAAGTGAATAAAAAATTAGCTTGTCAATACCTCTTCTGAAAACTGCCAACATGCTTAGATAAATCCCTAAAAAATTACCGATGATAAGGTTAAAAACTCCTAAGTATAAAATGGGTCCGGAAAAATAGCTTTGCAGAAATTCACCCCGATTGAAAAGCCAGATAAAAAAGAGAATCCACAAAATGAGAGAACATGCCTGCCCAAGAGTGGTTCCACCAATAAATACTTGGAGGGTAAACCATCCTTTCCAACCTGAATTTCGGATAACCTGGAGAGGATGGCGATTATGAACTAAAAAAGTTTGTAGGTACCCCTTCAGCCATCGTGAACGTTGTCGAATCCAATTTTTTATCTGGCTATTCGCTTCTTCAAAAGTTGTTGAAGGAAGAACTCCGACCCGATAGCCTCGATAGCTGGCTCTCATGCCTAAATCAGCATCTTCAGTAACATTATACGGATCCCATCCTCCTAATTCTCGTAGGATTTGGGTACGAAAATGATTGGATGTTCCTCCGAGAGGTATGGGTAAATGATTGATATAAAGACCTGGAAGGAGGTAATCAAACCAGTAGGAATATTCTAAAGTGAATAATCGAGTGAGGAAATTTTGGTTGGCATTATAGAAATTGAGAGCGTTTTGAAAACACATAATATCCGGGGATGATGAGCGAAAATAAGCTACCGATTTTTTTAGCTGATCTCTTTCTGGGATATCCTCTGCATCATATATAGTGAGAAATTCACCCCGTGCAAAAGCCAGCCCAAAATTGCAGGCTCGAGGTTTGGTTTTGGGTATTCCTTCGGGAACAATGACAAAGCGAACGTTGTAAGGTGGTTTTTCGGCTTTACAATGAATCAAGGTTTCATGATCATCTTCTTCGATAAGAAATATGACATCAAGTTTTTCAGGTGGATAATCAAGATTTCGGATAGCGGTTGTCAGTTGACGAATCACGCTTTGTGGTTCGTAGTAAAGAGGTAATAAAATGCTATAAATGGGAAGATCACCGGAACGAATCTTATCCTCATTTTTTTTGAATAACGAGCTTGTTGCGTCAAGCTTTGCTCCGGAAGAGCTCAGTACGAATCGAAATATTACATTCATTGCATAAAAAAGATTAGCTAAACCCAATAAAATTAGGACAGTTAATCGGGGGAGAGTAAAAATGCCAATAACAATGAGAGCACACAAAAATCCTAAGCCAATCCACTGAACAGGAGTAAAGACTCTTATTGCTGATTCCTCTGGAGAGCGATAAAAAAGACCGGAAGTTGCTTCTTGTAAAAATTTATCTTTAAAAAAGATGTGAGCCAGCCAATCTAATTCATAGAGCGTGATCAATTTAAAAACCAGTTTTTTTTCAGGAAACTTTTTCTCTAAAAAATGTTGAAGAGAAGAGTTTTTGGGGTTGGGAGTAAGGATTTCTAATTCATCCTGATTGTAGCGATAGGGGAAAAAGGAAAATTGAAAAAAGTCTTGGGAACTAAAAACCGAAAGCAGTTCCGGATCGATTTTTTGAGTAAGAAGTTTTAAATTTTCTCCAGCGTATTCAAAAGAACCTTGTTGGGTGATAACCTGATAGAGTTGGATAGGATTTACAAAACCAAGAGAAATAAGAATTTCTCCCAAAAGACTCCCGGTTTCCTTTTGGAGTTCAAGAGCCTGAGCTAACTGTTCTTTGGTTATTAAATTTTTTTCAAGTAATATTTCACCTATGGGTTTACTAATCATTTTTTTATTGGGGGTTGAGTCATTCTTGAGTAAAAAACCCCAAAAAAGACCCCTACCAGGATGAGAGAAAGAGTTAAGAGATAAATTCGAAAACGTTGATAGAAATTTCCACCTATAATATTTTCAAAGAATGTATGAAAATTGAGCCCACCTATTAGAAATTTAGAAGATTTTTGGACGAAATACTGGTTTTTCAAATAAAGGGTATCTGATTTATATAGGTGATGATATAATTCCAAGTTCTCAAAACCAAAACTAATAGTGGTTATGGTAACAATAAACAATACTACTAGAAAGAATGTTTTCATTATTTCTCCCTCCATGATAGTTTATCGGACAAATGGTGAATTTTATTATGTGTAACCGGGTTATGTTTTAGCAATTATCAGAAAATGAGTCGATAGATAGCTGGGAAGGATATAATATGATTATTCTTTCATGATGGTAAATGGAGATGATGATTATGCCGATTGCCCTTATAATGGCTGGTGGGAAAGGTGAGCGTCTCTGGCCGTTAAGTACCTCAAAAAAACCAAAACAATTTACAGCGTTAATGGACAAAACATTTTTTCAAATGACTGTTGACCGAGTTCTTCCTTTGGTGGGAGAAGACGGTATTTATGTGGTAACCCAGGAAAGTTTTAAATCCGAAATCTTAAAGGAAGTTCCTTATTTATTAGAAAAAAATATCATCCTTGAACCAGTTGGGAGAAATACTGCTCCCTGTATTGGGTTAGGTGCACTCACAATAGCTCGTAAGAACCCCAATGAAGTCATGATTGTAATTCCATCTGATCACCTGATTTTCGATGAAGAAAGATTTCGTGAAGTTGTTCGTTTTGGTTGTGAAGTCGGGATGAAAGATTATCTGATTACTTTAGGAATAACACCAACTGAAGCCCACACTGGTTATGGTTATATCCATTATGGGGATGAAAAATTTTGTAAACAAGATATAAAAGCCTGTCAGGTGCTTGGATTTATTGAGAAGCCGGATATTAAAAAAGCAAATTACTATTTTTCCAATCCTACCTATCTGTGGAACAGTGGAATATTTATTTGGAAAGCTCAAACCATTTTAGAAGAAATAACAACCCATATGCCCAGTCTTTTTCAGGGACTTAACACCATTCAACACTATTGGGGAAGGCCAGAGTTAGAAACCGTGAAATCTCAGGTATTCAATACACTTCCATCGACTTCCATCGATTACGGTGTTATGGAGAAATCAGAGAGGGTGTTGGTAATCCCAGCTACTTTCCAATGGAACGACATTGGATCTTGGTCGGCACTGGAAAAAGTATTTTCTCAGGATAAATCAAAAAATTTATCCATTGGTTCCTATTATGGATTACAGAGTCAAAATAATATTACCTATTCCCAAAAACCAATTATAACCTTTGGAGTTAATGATTTGATTATTGTTGAATCGGATTCTGCTGTTTTGGTGATGCACAAAAGTCTTGATCAAAAAATCAAAGAGTTAATACAGGAACTTAAAAACAACGACCAGTTCAAGCATCTTACCTAACTTTTTTTATTGGTTTAAAGCTAAATTATTTCACTTCGGTTAAAATCGTCTTCAATACGAACAATATCTTCTTCGGAGATACAATTACCGTTTTGAACTTCAATTATTTCCAGGAGTTCATCGCCGCGATTTTCCATTCGGTGGAAGGTCTGCATGGGAATATAGGTACTCTGATTCGGATCTAAAATGAAGGTTTGATCTCCAACGGTGACCAATGCTACTCCTTTGACTACCAACCAGTATTCATTGCGATGGTAATGCATTTGTAAGCTTAAACGGTAACCAGGATAAACAACAATTTTTTTAACCTTGTAGTGAGGTCCCTGGTCGATAATGGCATAATATCCCCAGGGTTTTTCGATTTGAGTCGGTTCTTTTTGTGCAGAATCTTCAGAAAATTCATTTTTATTTCTTAGGTTTACTTCATTTTCAAGACAAACTGATAAATTACTTTTTTCGTTTGCTTTTAGATAAATCGGAGTAGAAGGTGTTGATTTTTTTTCAGGTATAAAGAGGCCATTTGATAAAAAGTGAGCAGTTTCAACCTCATCTAAGCTTTTTTTGTCAAATTGCTGGCTTATATCACTCTTTGAAGTTGGAGATTTACTATCTTTACGAGCCATTTTATAAATCCTCCTATGGAAAACTTTCCTATGGAAATGGTTCGTATTTTACAAGTCATCATTTCGTTTTTTAGGTGGGTTTTGGCGGCTCGACTGCCATGGCATATAAACGCTTTAGGCTCTTAGCTTTGCGCCTTTTCCTTTAGGAAAGTTTGCCTTTTCAGGTACCCATACTTTTTCATATATTATCGGCAAAAAAGAAATTTCCTTTAGAATAGAATTAATATATTTAATAAGTTAGACAAAAAATAAATATACTATTTGAATCAGAAAATTTATCGAATAAATAGCCATGCTACTTGATGGTAGCAGATGAGGATAAAATACTTATCTAAAAGCGTCAAAGTGAGGAGCGCATCGATACATCTATAAAAAACTACTTTCTACTATGTATACGATGAGATTTTCTTAATCGCTGACTGGCAAAAAATTCTAAAACCTCTTGCCAGGAATTGCTTTCTTCAATTGAGATGGTATCTTTTTTTGCTTGATAATCAAATTTTTGAATGAAGGATTTAAGATTTTCGTCTATATTTTTTAGACTTTTAAGAGTCTGTTCCCTAAGTTCCGATGAAATTGAAGGAGTAAGTTGTAATTCATTTTGGTGAATGATACAAACGAAGGTATATTTTCCCCAGACATTTTTAAAATCCTTCCAATGCTTTTGAAGAATGTTTTCAAGATGATGGATTTTATCTTTCCAAAGATTGCAGAGTGGACAATTTTTTAGGGTGAGATGGTTTTCATTTTTTAAATAGGTATTGAGCAAATCCTCATAGACAATACTCATACCCAAAATTGATGGTCGAGTATCGAAAACCCTTCGTAAATGATCCTGACAAAAACCTCCTTGATTGCGGAGTTTTTGACGGATCTCTGGATCGGTGACAAATTCATAGAATAATCCATCTAAAGATTGTTCTTCAAAAGTTTTTTTATAACTGCAAATTGGACAACCACTTTCTGAGAAGAGTTCCAGTAAATCGTAATAAGTTTTATCCACGCTTCATCTCCTTGTATCCATTGAGCTTGATTTCACGATGTTATCACAAATCTAAAAAAGGAGAAAGAAATAAACCACGCAGTTGATATTATAAACGGCAAATAGTAACTTGTTATAATGAATCGGGGTAATAAAAAAGGTTGGATCAAATATCGATTAGAAAGATATTTAAGAATATAAAGGGAAGAAGGCTAGTGTAATCATCAAAGATTATAGGTAATGGATTCATATTTCAGATCAAATTCTTCCTTATTTTAGTTCCTCAAAATATTCATAAGAATCAACCAAATCTAAGTAAACTCCATCAAAACCAGCTTTGAGTATTTTATCAAGATAAGCATCTGGATTTCCAAAAATTATTTGCTGCCAATTTTTATCCCAGTAACGAATTTTATAGTTTCCACTCCAATCAGGATTTTCTTCTTCTAACCAAGACGGAGGATTGTTATCCCATTCTTTTTGCCAATAATAGCGATAATTTTCTGCTTCTCCAATTGAGAGATAGGATAGGACTAAACGCTTACCACCATTCATTTTTTCTTTTAAATGGTCAATATCTCCTTGGGTAAACATTTCATCCTTTGAAAAAAAGGCATCAATTATGAATAGGTCGTAGTTGGTGCGAGAAAGAGCTTCAATCATTTCTTCGGTATTAGAAAAGCTTGAAGGATTAATGAAATAGAGAAAATTCTTGGCATGAATTATCTTTTCAATATTTTCGGAGTTTGCGCGATAGGGTACCGAAGAGTTCACCGGAATAATATTGAGTTCTCGGCTTTCAGCAGGGAAACTAATAAATTGCTGTAAATTGTTACTTTCAAGGGAGTTCTTGATGTTGAAAGGCTCTGAGCAATAATCGGTAACTAAGACTGCTTTACCCAAAACTCGAATTTTATTCAAGAAACCAAGCCAATTTGAAGTTATGATTTCCGGTGTATGTTCATCATCGCCAAGAAAACCAAAATATAATTCTTCTTGGCCAACCCCATCTATTGCTGAGAGGTATTTGGAGATCAGCACACCTTCCGGTTCGCCATTACTAGTAAGAAGGCTAAGTCCATTCTGAGGAACAATTATAAAATAGGGATGAAATAGATGAGAATATCGGGAAATTACCTGGATAAAATGTCGCATCTCATCTCGATAAAAAAAAGAATCACTATCAGAAAGGTTTTGGTTTATCAAATCTTGGCAATAGGTTACTCCCGATAGTACGATAATAAAAAGGAGAATAGTATAAGCAATCTGATTTAAAAAGAATATTTTTCGCATTGCTTATTTTCATTGATAATTATTTAAACGAATTTTAAGAATTTTCTAAATCACCTCGATTTTAATATTGACCGGTCCACCGATATTTGATCCATCAAAAATAATATATGTATAGGTTCCAGATTGGGTGAGAATAAGTTCAGAGATATTGACACCATTTAATGAACTACCCAAGTCTGGCGTATAGATACTCGTCATCCCATCTGGATATTCAAGGGAACCGTAAGGTTCCATCATTGAGCTTGAACCGGTTAAGGTGATTCGAATTCTTTGCCCGTTATTGGCAAGAAATGTTACTTCTGCAAAACCACCACCTGCTCCTATCGTTCTATTCGTATTGACTATAGTTGATGGGAGTTGTTGACCAGCTGGTAGGGGGGTTGGATTGGGTGAAAGGGTATTGATATTGCAACCAACGGCTATTGACAGAACGAAAAACAAAGTAAAAAAAGACAACCACAGAATGAATTTTCTCATCTTTTTCCCTCCTTAACTAAAATATATAGATTTATTATATTACTTCATATTTTTTTAGTATATCTAAAAATGGGAGAGGAAGTTGAAAATTTACCGGGATAATACAGTAATAAAAAAATTACTTCCTCATCATGGCTTTCACCCCATTTTTCTTTTTTTCTCTCTCCTGGTGAAAGAGGAACTCTTTATTCCGTCATCCTGAGGAATCGTTTTTAATCCGTGAGGATCTCATCTTTAACAAATTGTGGATTTGAAGAATTGGAAAAGATGAGACTCTCTCTCGCCTTAGTTGGTAAAATTCTACCGACCTCCTTTGAATAACAAATTGGCTAAATGAGATTGCCACGTTGTCCAACCGAAGAACGGTTGAACTCCTCGCAATGACGGATTTAGATATAGATTTTCTTCCTCATCTAGTCTTATAAAATACTACCAGGTTTAATCCGGAAAAAGGTTATAATTACTTTATGTTATTATTAACTGATAACCGGAAAGTTGACCAAAATTAAATGATTTTTTTCATCGAAAAGTGCAATGTTTTTATTAAGTTATTCTTTGCTAAATTGAATCGAAAAGCTATCATATATAAAATAGTTAATAAGAATATTTAATTATTTTTGAAATAAACGAGATAAAGGAATATTATTAAATGAAAATTGCTTTATTGAGTATGAAAGAAAAACTTATTTTTCGAGAGACAATGAGAATATTCCACTATTCTATAATGTTGATACTGATTGTTTTATCCCTTTCTTTATCTGCTTATTCTGCTGAAAAACCTGTGGTTTTTTGGATTCCACTTAAGGATATTCCTGACTTTGGAGCCGTTGAATGGGGGTTGGCCAGCTTTGCTAAGAGATCTCTTTCCGAGGCTGAAAAACAGGGTGCTGAAATCGTCGTTTTCGAAATTGATACTTTCGGGGGACGGGTTGATGCTATGCTCTTTATGAAAGACCTGATCATGCAAGCTCCAATGAAAACCGTGGCTTTTATTAACTCAAAAGCCTGGTCGGCGGGTGTCTTTTTGGCACTGGCTAGTGAAGTGATTATTATGGTACCGGATGGAAGCATGGGAGCCGCTGAACCGAGAACCGGCCAGGAGACGGCAGAAACCCCGCCTGATCCCAAAACTGTTTCAGCAATTCGGGGGCAAATTGAAGCTTTAGCAGAAGCTCGTAATCGCGACCCTCAGCTATTCGCTGCAATGGTGGATCGAAACGTAGAAATAGCTGGTTTAAAAGAGAAGGGGGAATTGTTAACCCTGACGGCAACAACTGCCTTAGAAAGAGGAGCTGCCGATCATCTAGCTCAAAACCAGCAAGAAGTGTTTAAGACATTGGGATTAGAAGATCCGGTTGTTGTCACACCATCTCCTTCCTGGTCGGAAACTTTAGCTCGGATTTTAACCCATCCCACTATTATTCCAATTTTACTCCTTATTGCTTTTGGAGGAATTTTTCTTGAAATAATGACACCTGGGTTTGGATTCCCGGGTATAGCCGGTATTATTGCTTTGCTTCTCTTTTTTGGAGGGAGATATTTTGCCGGTCTCGCCGGATGGGAGCCTTTAATGCTTTTTGTGGTTGGGATACTCTTATTAGCCTTGGAATTATTAGTCATTCCGGGCTTTGGTATAACGGGCATTACTGGTATTGGTGCTTTAGTGATTTCTCTCTATATGGTTTTAAGGACTACCAGCATTCTATTCTGGGAAATTGCTTTTAGCCAATTACTATTTTATATCGCTATAATGGGAGGAATCTTTTTAATCCTCCTTTTCTTTTTACCCAATAATCCCATTTGGAAAAAACTGGGGTTACATAAAAAAGAGAAAGAAAAGGAAATTCCCGAAGAAAAAATTTTAAATTACCAGAGCCTGATTGGGAAGAAGGGAGTCACTAAGTCTGTACTCCGGCCTTCGGGTATAGTGGAAATTGATGGCAAGCGATATGACGTGGTTACTCGTGGTGAATTTATCGAACTGGGCAAAGTGGTAACTGTTGACGAAGTGCAAGGGAACCGGATCATAGTCCAAATTAAGAGAGAGGTGTAAATATATGGATATTACCGGATACTTGGTACCGGCAATCATTATATTGATTCTGGTTATTGTATTTTTTTCACTGGTTCCATTGGGACTTTGGATATCAGCCTTAGCGGCTGGGGTGAAAATTAGCATTCTTAACTTAATCGGTATGAGACTGAGGCGTGTTCCTCCCGCGAGCATTATACTACCATTTATTAAAGCAACCAAAGCTGATATAAAGCTTGATGCCGAGTTGTTGGAAGCTCATTATTTAGCTGGAGGGAATGTTGACAGAGTAGTTATTTCAATGATTGCAGCCGAGAGAGCAGGCATACCGCTTTCATTTCAAAGAACCTGTGCCATTGACCTAGCTGGAAGGAATGTTTTAGAGGCGGTTCAGTTGAGTGTTCTCCCTAAAGTTATTGAAACACCGGAAGTTGCAGCAGTTGCCAAAGATGGAATAGAGCTTATTGTAAAGGCTCGAGTTACTGTCCGTACTAATATTGATCGTTTGATCGGTGGAGCAACCGAAGAGACTATAATCGCTCGGGTTGGAGAGGGCATTGTAACCACCATTGGATCATCGCTTACTCACAAAGCAGTGTTAGAAAATCCAGATTCTATTTCTAAAACCGTTTTAGAAAAAGGTTTGGATGCTGGTACAGCTTTTGAAATTCTCTCTATAGATATTGCTGATATTGATGTTGGAGAAAACATTGGAGCCCGTTTACAAACTGACCAAGCTGAAGCCGATAAGAGAGTTGCTCAAGCCAAAGCCGAGGAAAGGAGAGCCATGGCTATTGCCAAAGAACAGGAGATGTTAGCTTATACCCAGGAAATGAGGGCAAAAGTTGTTGAAGCTGAAGCCGAGGTTCCCAAAGCGTTGTCACATAGTCTGCGAGAGGGAAAGTTTGGATTTATGGATTATTATTCCCTTCAAAACTTACAGGCAGATACCAAAATGAGGGAAAAACTGGGTAAAAAGGAGGATAAGGGAAAACGTGAGTGATTGGAATTATAAGAATGAAAACCCCTTCGCCGATGATTTGGGAAACGATTCATTTGAACAAGTCATTGAGGAAAATTTTGATTCCTTTTACCTTTTTCATGAGGTTTTTTCGAAACCAGCTTGCTATCGAATGAATCCACTGCTGGCTTTATATCCTTGGAAACCCCAGACATTGAGAATGTTTTATAAGTAGTCAAATGGAATCTTTAGAGTGATTTGGAATTAAAATAAGGATATGTTTTAAAAAGATCCTCATATCAATTTAAATCAATGAGGATCTTTTTAATTGTTTAATTAACCTTAAAGAAGTAAGGAAGGAATTTCACAAAGAAATAGGACAAAATCAAAGGTGGGATGGAAAGAAGGATAACCGATGCGCAAATTTGTCCCCAAGGAACTTCCATTCCAACCACCGCAAAAGCAGCTGAAGCAACCGGCATAGTCACTGCACGTTGAGAAGTAATGACAAAGGCTAGGAAGAATTCATTCCACAAAAGAATAAAGATAAAGATACACATACCCAAGATGCTGGGAATTGCTAAAGGTAAAGCTATGCGAGAAAAGACTTGAAATTGGGTACATCCTTCTAAGTGAGCAGCTTCCTCGCATTCAACGGGCACCTGCTTGAAACATTCAATTGTTAACCAGATCATGGTGCTAATTGCAATGGTCAGATATGTAAATATGACTGCTGGCATGCTGTCCAGAAGCCTTAACCGCATCCAAATCAAGAAAAAAGGGAGGGCAACCGCGACCGGAGGCATGAATCTTAAAGACAGGATAAAAAAGCGAAGATCGGCACTTCTTTTAAACTTTATCCGAGCAAAAATGTATCCAACGGGAACCCCAAAAATAAAACCCAAGAGAAGCGATATGGGAACTATGATAAGACTGTTACTGAGACCGTGCATAAGAGTTGGCATTTGAAGAACTCTTTTATAGTTATCCATTACTGGAGTAAAGATTAACTTAGGAGGATAACTAATGATATCAACCCTTGACTTAAACGAAGACAAAAACATCCAGAGAATCGGGGCTAAAGCAATGATTAGAACGATAATTATGATAATTTTATAGAAAATATTCTTTCCATTTAATCGTGCCATCTAACTAGCCCCCTCCATACGATAGTAATCAAAACAATGGTGATCACCAGCATAACAATTGACATTGAAGAGGCGTAAGAGACCCGACCTGCTGAACCAATTCCCTGCCAATAAGCATACATATCCAAAGTTTCGGTAGCAATACCAGGACCACCTGCAGTTAGCACAAATATGAAATCAAACGAACGGAGGGATTCCATCATTTTAATAAAAAAGATTGAGAGAAAGGGCGGAATAATCACCGGGAAGATAATGAAGCGATAGAGTTGCCACCTTTTGGCTCCATCGAGTGAGCCAGCTTCGACAATTTCCTTGGGAATATCTTGTAAAAGAATAATGGTTAAAGCCGCAATCAAAAAGGACCACTGCCAGATGTCGATAGCCGCTACTGAGTAAAGAGCATAGGTGGGATTTTCTAAGAAGCCAATAGGTCCGATTCTAAAAAAGCTTAAGAAGTAATTAATGATTCCAATTGATGACGAATACATTAATCGCCACATATAAGCTGCCCCCACACGGGGAAGCAGGGCAGGAATAATAAAGATAAAGAGACAGATGGTTCTAAAACCACCTTTTGCATTATCGTTTATTAGAGGAGCTAACAATCCGGCACCAAAAAAAACCGAAAATCCAACAGTAATAACCGACCAAAACAAAGAAATACGGAGAGAATTGAGAAAACGCCCATCAGTGAAGAGTTGTATATAATTTTTCAATCCGACGAATCGAATTGGGCGGGAATTTCTTAGGTCCCAATTTTGCAGTGAATAATAAAAAGCGTTGAGCAGTGGATAGAAGGCTAAAAAAAACAAAATAATAAAAGTTGGAATCATAAACACTAAAAAAAATTGTTTTTTGGTCACTATTGAGCCCCCTTCTTGTCATGCGGTTTAAATAAATAGGGAATAATCTTATTATTGATTTTTTAAAAAGTGAGAAAGGGGGTTTCAGAGAACCCCCTTTCTCACGGAAAAACAACTATTTTCCTAAGACTTCTTTTGCATAAGAAACTGCATCATCCAAAGCAGCCTGAATATCATATGATTGACCGGCATAAGCTTTAGTGAAGAGTTCTTCGAGCTTAACGCCCAAGTAGTCACCAATTTCTGGCCATTCCGGTATTTGTAGTATGCACATTTGTTGAATTTTCATCATCTCAACCTGGGCTTCAACAAATTCTGCCGGATAGGCAGCGGCAAATTCGGGGCTGGCAAAAGTTGATTTACGTGCGTTGGTGAGACCAGAACCTGCTACAACCTTCCGAATTTCATTTTCTTTACTGGTAAACCAACCTATGAACTTTCCGGCAGCAACTTTTAGTTCTTCAGTTGGACAACCTGCAACAGAAATTCCCAAACCATGAACCGCAGTATTGGAGATGGCACCCATGGGACCGGCGACTGGTTTTGAGTAGCCTACTTTGTCGTACACAACCGATCCTTTGGGATCCATAGTGTAATCCATTTTTAGGTTGGCATATTCAACAATTGCAACCTTTCCGGCATTGAAGTTATCCATTGCATCCGACCAGGAAAGGGTAGGACTAGGGCTGTGTTTAATGAGTTCAATATAATACTCAACTGCTTTTACGGCTTCTGGCGAATTAAAAACTGGGACTCCATTTTCATCAAGATACTGACCGCCAAACATCTTGAGATAGGGGCTAAATCTCCAGACGTTCATTCCCGACCCACGAAGTCCACGGACGGCGGTTCCGTATAGCTCAGGAGGATTATGGAAGTGTTTGACAACTTCTAAGTACTCATCGAGGGTTTGTGGGACGGCAATCCCATCTCTTTCAAAGAGATCTTTCCGATAAAACATAACATTTCCTTCAAATGTCATTGGAGCACCGTAGGTTATATCATTGAAAGTTAGAACAGCTACTAGTGGTTCGGAAAAATCAGCGAAATCATTTTCTTCGGGGTAATAATCTTTAATGGGGACTAACCAGTTGTTGACTGCAAACTCGGCGACATTGGCTTCATCCATGTAATACACCTGATATTGACCAGCTTTGGTTGAGGCATCAAGACGGGATTTTGATCTTCGTTCTAATTCAGCAAAATAATGAAACACAACATCGATATTTTCTTTTTCTTCAAATTCTGGGAGGTATTGCTCAAGAAGTTCCCATTCTCGCCGGGGTTGGGTGAGAACGTTGATGGTGATTTTATTCTGTGCAGAAGCTAAACCGGGGATAAACAATAAACTCATAGTTATTGTGATTAATAAGAGTACAAATAGTGATTTTTTCATTCTTTCAGCCTCCTTAATTATTTATAAATGATAAAAATGCTACTTTGAGAAATTTGTCACTATCACCTCCTAAAATAGAATTTAAATCATTATAACTAATATACACGACCAATAATGAAAAAACATCGAAATCTCAAAATATATCAATTATTCACTCAATGGTTTTAAATGGTATTTTTATTTTTTTAATTAAATTAAATAATTTATTATTAAAGAATCAAAAATATAAAAAAAATCAAATAAAAATACTATAAATATCCTTCATCCCTTAGAATGTCGGCTACCCAGGAGGCGGCCATAGCTACAACTGTGGTACATTTGTCGAGGTGAGCTCCAGCTTCTTCGAACTCTTTTCGAACTTCTTTTGATTTTAAACAAAAGGATTTTCCGAAGATTTGTTTGTGAATGTCAGCACAAATCACGCTTCCATAGGTTTCAATAAATTTATCATGGAGTTTTTGCGCCATTTCATAGGCTTTGTACTGGGCTTCTTTATCACCATCAATGTCTAATTTTTCAAGTCGCCTTCCGACGTAGCTTCCCATTATCATTGTGCCCCCTGAATAACCACCACAGGGACCGTCGCCAGTAATCGCCATGCCTCCGGAAAAACCACTCGCTGATTGGAAGAGAGAAGGATTTGATTTTCCGACATACTTAAAGAAAGCGGCAATGAGGCATTGAGCACACCCTCGATATTCCTTTTCGTACTCAAACCCAATTTCGTAAAGTTGTTTTTTTACTTTTATTCTGGATAAATCTTCATTTACATTTTTTGTTTCACTGAGTTTTTGATAATGATCGGAAATCAATTGAATCAATTCAACTTCCCGATCAAGCTGGCAAAACTCTCGAATGACCTCTTTTATCGAGTGATTTTTTAAGTATTCCTGAATGGTTCGTGATGCTTGATCTTCTTCTGAAACAAAAAGAAAGGCAGCAGCAACGGCTTTCGCCAGAAAATAGGGCATAATGCCATTTCGGATGCACATGAGAGCAGGTCCGATAAGCCGATCTTCTTTTTTCAGCTTTCGAATGGGATCGGCTCCTACCCGGTTAATTTTATCTTTTAACATGGGGTTTGCCATATTTTTTAGAACTCGGCTATTCCATTCCTTCATTTCCTCATCAGAATAACCAAACTCTTTTTGTAGCGCTCGGCTTGATTCGTTGAGTGCTACGACTGCCATTTGTTGAATTGCTTGATCTTGAATGGATTCAATAATATATTGATATCCTTTTTGCTCTCCCAGGTAGGCATACACAGCGTGAATGGTATTATAGGTATACATTTTTCTCTTTTCCTCGTGCGACATATTGGTGGTGTAAACAAAGCTTTTAAATTGGGGTGGTTCTCCCTTGAATGACTTTCTATCCAAGGTAAGTTCCGGGTATCCATTGGTTAAAACGGTTAGCGCATCCTTTTCTTTCATTTCTGGAGTGGGCTCAATTCCCATTCGGATAATTAAGGTATCTACTAACCCAATGTATTGGTAAAAATATTCCCTTCCGGCTTTAGAAAGCTCTTTAAAAAGATATTTTTTGAATTGCTCTGAGGGCTGAAAGGTATTTGTGCTCATGAGAATATCAAGAGGACGATTAATTTTATTCATAGATCGTTTTTCAATAATTAAAGCAATGTCTTTGGCGATCTGTTCGAAAGCTGATGGGAAGACAACCAGTGATAAAATCGAACGTTCATTTATTTTTTGGAAAATTTGGTCTTTTTCGCTGATATGAAAAGCCTGAAAATCTTTAATAATGACTTCTTCTTTTTCTTCAAGACTGGGGAGGTTTACTATAGTGTATTGCTTTTGGGAATTTAATTGCTTTATTAACTCCCAATTGGAATCGACAAAGGTTAAGTTGTATCCTGCCTTAAAAAATAAATCTGCGATAAATCCTCGACCAATCTTTCCTGCTCCCCAAATGATAATATTTTTTGCTTGATTTGACATATTCGTTATCCTTTCTTAGGTTTTTAACTTAGAGACATATTGTTTCGAAAAAAAATATGGTTTTTTTGAAGTAGTGTTGTCAATATTTTCGGTTATTCATTGAAAATGGAAAAAATGCTTTTTTAGAAGTTTTTTCCCATCCAAAACTGATATTAAATGAAAGAAAACAGTTGACTTATAGTTTTATTGAGTGTTTTATATTCATGGTATTTTTCATTATACACTTTATTCATTTCTCTATTTGGAGAAAATTCCTGATATTCTAAATTTCGATTGACAGCATCAATACCTTCTTCGAAATTTGTAAATATACCGACTCCGATACCGGAAAGAATAGCTGCTCCTAAACAGCCGGCTTCCACATTTTTTGAAGATAATATTGTTTTACCGGTAATATCCGCTTTTAATTGAAGCCAAAAGTTTGATCGTGACGCTCCGCCCACCGATTTCATTTTATGAATTGTAGTTCCTGATATAGATTCCATCAGTTCGAGATTGATCCTCATTTCGTAAGTTATCCCTTCGAGAACAGACCGTGCTATGTCATTTTTGTTCGTTGCTAAAGTCAAACCATAAAAAACACCTTTCGCGTTTGGGTTCATAGTTGGATTTCCACTCCCTGATAAATAGGGAATGAAATAAAGATTTTTAGGATGGCTTGGCATGTTCGCTTCAATCACTTGATAAACATTCTCTTGAGAGTCTTTTGTTTGATCATTATTTGTTTGGAAAAAATTGTCTTTAAACCATTGATAGGCAGCACCAGCAGTTAAAACTTGAGAAAAAGAGCAGTAGGTATTGGGATAGCAATGGTTATAACAGCAAATTTTTGCATTGAACATGGTCTCATTGAGGTGAGGTTGTGAAAATGGGACAAGAATGACTTCAATGGTACCAGTTGTGTCCAAGGCCGAACCTTCAGAAACGACACCCATACCAATTGCTCCACAAGGTTGATCATGCCCTCCGCAGATAATTTGGGTTTTTTCTGAAAGAGCAGTTTCTTTGGCAACTTTTTTACTGAGATGGCCAATGGAGATGCCCGAAGGACAGGGTCGAGAAAGCTGATCTTCCCGTACAGAGCAAAGGTTTAAGATTTTCTCATTCCAGGATTTTTGATGTAAATCGAAAAACAGAGTTCTTGCCGCGCTTGAATAGCTAATTGTATAATCTGCCCCCAAACGAGACGCAATAAAATCTTCATAACATAAAAACTTTACTGTTTTATCAAATATTCGAGGATAATGATTCTTTAACCATAATATCTTACAGGCTGAGTAGGTTGAATGAATCGGCATACCGGTTGTTTTAAAGACCCATTTTTCTCCGAGTTTTTCACTCAAAAAGGTTGTTTCACGCGCAGACCTGGTATCGAAAGCCAGAAGGCTGTTATGTAAGGGAACCAATTGGTGATCAAAGGGAGTAACTGTATCTCCCATGGCGGAAATGCTGATTGCTTTTATATTCCGTTTGTTATCCAGAGAGGCGAGTTCATTTAAGATTGAGACTATAGCTTCCCAAACCTGGTTAGGAGTAAGTTCAAAGTGGCTTTTACTTTTTGAGGAAACCGCATATCCTCGATAGGACTTACCAATAACCTGGCCTCGATTTGATAGCAGAATACCTTTTGCCGAAGAAGTGCCAATGTCTAATCCGATAACACTCATACCATTCACAACTTTCATTTTAATTGAAAAAACAACGAGACTTCACTGGAGAATCTCGTCTTTTCTATTTTATCATCGAATTTTAAAATGGGATTAACCTTGCTTGAGAAAGATGGGAATATTTTCTATCCTGGGAATCCCATCAAATACATTCCACCATTGAGGAGTGATTCAGGGGTGTGTGCCTTTCAATAGTCGCCCTGAGCGATGCTTTACCGCGTAAGGATCTCATCTGACACTGAAGGTATCATCCTGAGGATTCGTATTGAGAAGCCGTGAGGACCTCATCTTTACGTCTTTTTCTCGCCCTCTCCCCCTCGCACCTTTGCCACCTCTGCTTTTTCATTGCTATCTGGTGCCGCGAATAAGCAAGAAAATCTGTTCTGTAAATACAATGAAAGAGGATGGTAGGAATAAATTCTTTCTGTGTTAAGGAATTGTGTAAATCACTGAAAAGGAGCTGTTAATGGCTATTGGGTTTGTTTAAGAACGGAATAAATGGAAGGATTCCCGGTAAAAATGAGAATCCTTCCATTTAAAACAAAACGTATTTATAGAAATTTATTGATGGGTAGGTGGTGGAGGGCTATAGGGTGGAAGAGGGCTGGGTGTTGGAGTTGGATAGACTTCGGTACATTTAATCGTTACTGAAAAACAGGCGGTTTCTTTTTGATAGGTTGCATCTTTGGGAGTAAATTCCCATGACCCAACTAAAGGGATATCATTAGCTGAAGTCTCAATGTCAGTAACATCTAAAAAAGTGACAGTAGAATCAAGGTCAGTTTTTTTCAAGCTCCATTTATTCCAAAAACTTCCATCAGTACAAGGAAGTGTTTTGATGAGATTAACAATTATGCTTGTACTAGTTGTGACCGGAGAAATATCAACAACCCATACACCGGTTTCCGGACTTCCTTTGGCTATTAAGGTTTGGGTTTCGCCACCAGCGACAACATGAACTGTCACTTTTTTTTCAAAATTGCAATTACCCTCGACAGTTAAGGTATAATCGGTGGTGGCTAGAGGACTCACATTTTGAGAACCAGATAAGGCTGTAAATGGTCCATAAGATGTTCCGAATTCAGAGGTAATTTTTATTGAGGTTACATCGCTTGAAACATTCCAGTATAGAACGGCTGTTTCGCCGGGACAGATAAGGACTTCGGACGGACATTCGTTAATCTCATTTGGGGATGGTGCTCCGATAAGAGTGGCAGCACAAAACCGAGCCCATGTTGTACATACTTCAGGAGTGCAGCTATTCATAAGGAAAGTGAAACCAACAAGGGAAACGACGAAAATGATTAAAATTAAAATTTTTATGAAATGATATAATTTAAAACTCAAGACCTTTCCCCCCTTTAAAAAATCAAACTACTTATATATTTAAATACGAAAAATATGGAATAGGGTTAACAGGGGGGGTCAAGAGGGGGAAAAAAAGACCACGGAATCTAACGAACCTTCCTACCTTCATCTCACCAAGGAAATTATATGGCCACTCAACACCCTCAGTGTTTCAGAACCGGACTTCCTTCTCTCCTGGTAGAGAGGTTTCGAACACTCACTTTCGCAAGGGAGGTTCTTTTTTCCAATTCTCCGGTTCTCCGATTCCTCAGAATCCGTGGTGTTAATATATTATCTTTAACTTATAAAAATGTCAAATTGTAGATGATTAAAAAAACCTTGATTATAGCCATTTATTAATGGATAAAATCCTTAAAACCCTTCCTTGACCAGTAAAACGCAATTCAAAACAAAAAACTTTAGTTCCCTTTCCTCTTGGCCTATTTGCTTCTCTTTTAAGTTTCAGGATACCTTCTTTCCGGCTCGCGAATTTTTCCATTGTTACCAATTTCGTAAATTGTTCCTAAGGATGCTTCGGTATCAAGATAATAAAATTCGTCCTCATCGAATTTTCCACTTTGAATGACTTCAATACCCTTTTTCTTAAACTCTACAAGGGCTTTATGACAATCCTCATAAAATAATTTTATATGGTGTAGACCTTCGCCTTTTTTCTCCAAAAACTCATCGTAGACACTGCGACCGGTTAATGGCTGCATGAGTTCAATTTGAATGCTTCCAGCCCAAGTAACGGCAAGGAGATATTTGTGGTTAGAAGGTTTCCCCCTTACCATAGAATCTCGGACATCTGGAGGTCCAAAGGTGTAAATATCCCAAGGACCAATATGAAAAGCTTCCCAAAAATATTTCATCGCAGCATCAAGATCTTTTACTACATGAGCAACTTGGATGACATCGCCATCTTTCATACTTTTTACCTCCCTTTCATTGAAAATATCAGTATAATATTAATATGTTGCCTCTATCTATTGAGCCAATTAATGGCTGGAAATCGCTTTTTTTCGAGATTTGGATTTTTCATTAAAGTAATTTATTGCAAGGACTGCAATGATAATAAAACCCCACATAGCTCTGATGAAAAAAGGATCCATACGTAATAAATTAACCCCACTGGAAATAACTTGCAGAATAACCACCGAAACGACCATACCAGACACCTTACCGACTCCTCCAGAAGGATCTACACCACCCAAGAAGCAGGCAAGGATAGAAACCAGGAGATAGGACTCAGCATAGTTGGCTTTTACCGAGTTGAGCTGGCCAATCATGATGAAGGCAGTAATAGCTGAAAAAAGAGACGAGAGCAAGAATCCCTTAAGAATAATGGATTTGGTATCGATATTTGAAAATTTAGCTGCTGTATAATTGGAACCTAACATATACAGACTGTAACCAAAAGTTGTTTTATCCAAAATAATGTATAAGATAAAAGTAAAAATAACAAATATATAAAATGGTATTGGGATTCCGAGGAATAAACCATTTCCTATGGTAATCAGAGACTTAGGGAAACCGGTTAGAGTATATCCCTTGGTGAGAACAATATTTACTCCATTTAAAAGGGTCATAGTGCCGAGCGTTGCTAACATATCGGGTACCCTTAAATAACCGGTTAAAAAACCACTCAAAAGACCAGCACCCATAGCGGCAAGAATACCCATAGTCATTGAAATGATGACCAACAAACCTGATGCTTCTGTTGGGTTCCCTCCGGTGAGGTGGCGAAGAGCCAGAGCTGTGATTATTCCAGTGATTTAACTATTTGATAATTTGTTTTCACATAGTCTTATCAGTAAATTTAAGCGATTCAATAAAGTGTTTTTCAATTGGCAAAAAAGAATTCCAGAGTGAGTCCTTAGCTGCTAAAAAAATGAGCAGATTTTCTTGTTCAGCGTTGACTTTTTCAAAAAAGTAAAAACGAGCCCGAACCTTGTTTTGAACGTAATGCCCTTCAATAAATTGAGCCATTTTGTTATCAATAATAAGACTATTTTCGTGATCAATAATTAAGTCCTCTTTTACTGGATCAAGAGAGCTTACTTTCATTACCGAAATAATACCATCAGGCAGGTTGGGATCTTCGCCGACATACCATCCACCAAGATTCATATTATCAGTTTCCGTGGATTTCCAGTGTTGAGGAATTTCAAAGGTAAAGTTTCCTCTTTGGACAGATATCCATTCACCAATCTCAAAGGGATTTAATTTATCATTATGGGATGGAGATACAGATACTGTAAACATCGATTGAATTTCTTCATCGCTAAGCACTCGATTGTAAACTCTCACTTCGTCGATGAGTCCATCGAAGAATTCAGAAAAGTCGGCTGGATTATCTCCTAAGGTAAAAGTATTGTTGCTAATCACACCGGTTACACCAGTGGTTCCGTAGGAGATTTTTTCTCCATTTTTATAAAAAATAACATCGGTTGGGGTAAACACGACTGCAAGAAACTGCCATTGGTCCAAATCAACACTTTGTCCGGTTGCCCAGTCAGAACCGCCGATAAAAACGCTCCATCCATCGTTTTCAATCAGGAGCGAACGATCATATCCGCCATCGTCATGAGACCAAATCTGTCTGCGTCCATTACCAGAACGGGGATACACCCAGCAAGTAATCGACAATATTGGTATTTTTTCCGGGTTGATGTCAAGAGGTGTTATAACTGTACTGTCTATTCCATTGAAATCATATGCCTTTCCAAATTTCCCCAGAACGATTTTAGTAGAAGTTGAGAATCCATGATTTCCCGAGCCACTCATATCTTGGGAATCATTATCGAAAGGGAGATAAAGAACCATACCGGTTTCCGGAGAAAGTGAACCAATTGGTGGGGAAGGGGGTAATATCGGAGATTCTTGATCAATCACAGTAAAGGGATCGCTGATTGCCAGTCGGGTATACCCATCGTTAATAAAAAAGCGAGCATCATATTCTCCGGGTTCGGAAGGAACCTCAAAAGTGAGTGAACCCTCTTTTTTCCCGTCGGTATATTGCCAGGTTAGATAATCCCTATCAGAGGCATCTTTTTTGTATAAACCAATCCAATCTCTTTCATTAGTCGAAGCATTGAAGAAAGACACAGTTATAGTCTGGCCAGGCTTAAATACTTTATTGTTTAGCGACAAGCTGGGTTGGGGAAGAACTATTTTAAAGGACACCGAGGCAATTTCTTTACCATTGGAATCGGAGTCGTGCATACGAAAATCGTATTCTCCTGGTTCAGAAGGTGCAGTAAAGACCATTTCTCCTTGTGTTTGTCCAGATAAATATTGATAGGTTAAATCATTTTGATCGTTAACATTTTCATCACCATGTGGAATGTCGGAGGGAATGATTCCAATCCAAGCGCTGGATTCAAGTCCAGGAGGAGCAAAAAATAGGAGTTTAATTTCTTCGCCAGGGGAGAAGCTATCTTTTTCTAACTGAAGTTTAGTATGAACAGTTGATTTTTTAACCAAGAAAACAGCGCTTTTACCAAGTAAAGTCATCCCGTCATTTTCAAATATACGAACGTTGTATTCTCCTTCCTCTTCGGGAGCAGAAAGAGTTATGGTTCCAGAAGTTTTCCCATCTAAATATTTCCAGGTGAGGTAATCCCGATCGGAAGCAGAATTTTTGTAAAGACCAATCCAGTCCTTTGGATTGCCAGGTACTCCTCTAAATTCGATGTTGAATTCGGTAGCGGGGTAAACCGGTTGTTTTGGTATATTGATAGTCACACCTGTTTCAGGGATGGTAATTTTTATTGATTCTAAGATTTGGTTGAAAACCGGTTCGGCTTCTGACCATAGAAAATTGCGACTACCAGCTATGAAACCATAGGTTTTCTCAGTATGTAAAGGATTTTTCGAAAGTAATAGCCATATTTTTATGTTTGAGTCTGGAATCTGTCCTTCTATGAAACGAAATGGAACTTCGTTTATTATTTTCTCACTTTCCTGTTCTATGGTCATATAATTTAATTGATTTTCGATATCGGCTGTATTGATAATTCCAAAAGCAATATCTGGATCAGAAGGGTCTCCCTGGTACCAACCAACCATTTCTTCGTCGGGGGGCATTGGTTGCCAGTTTTTGGGAATTGTTAAAGTTGTAAAATCAATAGTCACCTCTTCCCAACCGCTGACCTCAACTTTTATTTTTTTGGCTTCAAAAATTTCACTTTTACCTAGTAATTTCATGCCATCATTAGCAAAACCCCGGAATTGATAAGCTCCTTCTTCTGCGACGGGATTGAAAATGAGAGAGCCCTTGTTTAAGCCGTTTAGATATTGCCATTCAAGGTAATCCCGGTCGGACGCATCAGCTTTATATAGCCCAATCCAGTCTTTGGGGTTTACTAAATCTGAACTAAACTCAATGGTAATTGGTTCACCAGGACGAACCGGTAAAGATTCCACATTTATTAACAGATTTTGTTCACTTTCTTGGGCGAAAAGAAAGGAACTGATGAAAAGCATGGTCATCAAGAACAAAAAGAGGATAAACGATTTGAAAAACCATCGTGATGAATACATTCGATTTCCCTCCCTCAGGTTTTTTTGAGATATAAATCGGATTTCAGGAACTAAGACTTTGATATACTATTTCTATTATAATAGTTGAGAGTAAAAAAAAAGTAACCCACTCCGATAATTTTTTCTCATTAATTTAAAAATACGATAAAATTGAAAAGAGAAGATTTGGTAGATTACCAATTATTTAAGTAAAATAGTTCAAAATTAACCTATCTTGGGGGAATATAAATTGATTAACATACCAGTATTTCAAATCGATGCCTTTACCGATAAACCTTTTATTGGGAATCCAGCTGCAGTGTGTTTGTTGATGGAAGAAAAAAGTGATGAATGGATGCTGAATGTGGCTCGAGAAATGAATTGTTCTGAAACAGCATTTTTGCTCAATAAAGAAATGGGAATATCGTTGAGATGGTTTAGTCCCAAAACTGAAGTCGGTTTGTGTGGCCATGCAACCTTAGCCAGTGCCCATGTTCTCTGGGAAAAAGGGATTGTCCCCAGAAATGAGGAAATTTTATTTTTCACCAAGGGAGGTTTATTAACGGCTCAATATAAAGAGGGTTGGATAGAGCTTAATTTTCCAGCCATTGAAGAAAAAAAAGTGCTTCCTTCAGAAATATTGCTTGATGCCCTAAAAGTACCGGTCCTTTATGTTGGAAAAAGTAAATACGATTACTTGGTGGAAATTGAGACCGAAGAGATATTAAAAGACATGAACCCAGATTTTGAAACGTTAAAAATAGCAGTACCTCGAGGAGTTATCGTTACTTGTCAATCGGATCGACCAAAATATGATTTTATTTCTCGGTTTTTTGTTCCTTCTTTGGGAATCAATGAAGACCCGGTAACCGGATCGGCTCATTGTGTATTAGGCCCTTACTGGCAGAAAAAGCTCAATAAGTCCGAACTAATCGCCTACCAAGCTTCAGAGAGAGGTGGGGTTATCAAAGTCAAAATTGATGATGATCGGGTTTATATCAGTGGTAAAGCGGTTACCATTACTGATGG